>FLNY01003768.1_pt1 | contig 44295 bp, 32 predicted proteins | sample 1140381 | NCBI WGS metagenome assembly FLNY01 (sample SAMEA3878172, study PRJEB12797) | bioreactor metagenome | biome: Moose rumen | place: Sweden | collected 2011-10
CTCCCCGTCCTCTTGAGGGGGGCGGGGGTAGGTCCCAAGCCTTTTGCGCGGGGCCCTTAAGGGTTGGCACTGGAACTCCTGGTCCCTTCGGCAAATGTGCCAGTCCTGCTCAACGTAAAGGAATAGCGGGCCGCAGACAGGAACTACAGAAACAAAGCAAGCCGGCGATTCGGAGGAATCGTCGGCTTGCTTTGTACTCAAATAGGCATATAGAAAAAATACAGCAGGCTGCATCGGCTTACCCAACCGGCTGCATCGGCCCGCGCAACAGGCTGAAATGCGCTGCACAGCCAGCTGCATCGGCTTGCACGAGCGGAGGACCGGGAGAGAGCAACCGCACTTATTTGGCTACACAGGGTAGCGTGACCGTACGCTGACCTGCGAAGGTGGCGAGAGTCAACTGAATGGAATCTGCTGCTGAGGCCTTTGCGTTGATGCTGTCGACGGGCAGGCTGACGTAGGTCTCGGCGGAGTACGCCGGCTGATCGCTGCCCTGGCGATGGTGCAGAGCGACGCGGTAGGTAGTGCCGCCTTGCAAGTTTGTGTAATCGCCCTCTCGCACGTAGCCCCACGTCTGAGTGCCGCCTTTGGTCTTTGGCGTCAGGTGCAGGTTCACGAAACGGCCGCCTGTCCAGGCGCTGACGAACCCCACGGGGTCGTGGCGCACGTCGGCAAGGGCTGTGCTGTCGCGCACGACGACGACTCCCTCGAGCGAATAGACGGTGGCACGACCGTCGCGTTCCTCGACATAGCCCACGAGGAATCGCCAAAGCGCCCGGGGCGTCACGCCGGTGTAGGGCGTCACGAGGCTGAAGGCGTGGCCGGCATCTGTAGTGAAACCGCTAATGATGCCTGAGGCATCAGACTCCATGACCGCCATCTCTGTGACCATAGGCGGGTAGTCTTCGGTCTTATCGTCGTCGCAGCCGACAAGACTAAGCGCGAGTATCGGCAGCAGCAATAGCTTTTTCATGATTGAACGTAGGATTAGCATACATTAATATAATACGCTCGCGCAGGAAAGCCTCGTCGGGCTCCACGCCACCGGCCGCCACGCGCTCGGCAGCCTTGGCCACGCGCTCGTCGACGTATGTCTCGAAGGCCCGGCGCTCGTCATCGCTATAGGAACGGGCGACGACGCCTTCGAGCAGGTCTGCCGCCACGAGGTTAGTGGCGTAAAGGCGATAGCTGCGATGGATTTCCCTGTCAACATGCTTTGCCACGAGCGGAAAAAGCTCAGCCTTCGGCATTGACTCGTCGAGCGTAGCGAGCCACGCGTCGAGGCACGGCGTAGCCTGGAAGTGGACGTAGCCCTTGGGGCCGAGGATTCCGGTGCGCATATTCTCGAGGTCGTCCTGCTTGCTTTTCTTGAAGCCTTTGACATCACGCTTGAGCTGAAACTCAGCAGCTTTCAGGTAGTCGCAGGGGTCGTACTCGTAGGAGAGCGACAGCGGCACGAGGTGCATGTGACGCAGGCGTTGCAGCGGCGAACCCTCGCCGCCCATGGCCATCATCTTGAGCACTGAGTCCTGCGTGCGGTCGTCGCTGTCCTTGGCCCGTCCTTCGCGCTGCGCAATCCATATGTTCTCGCGTTTCTCGTTGACGGCAAAATGCATGTAGCGGCTCATGGTCTGCGATGCGTTCAACATCTCGCGCATCGAGAGCGAGCGCTGCACGATGAAGGTTTTGTTCAGCCGCACCAGCGTACGTATCCAAGGGTAAATGAGCAGGTTGTCGCCGATGGCTATCTCTACGGTCGTAGGGAAGCGTGCATCGTGGAGCAGAAGGTCGAGGATGGCACTGTCGAGCACGATGTCGCGATGGTTGCTGATGAAGGTGTAGCGCCCGTCGCCAGGTGCGATGCCGTCGAAGGCGAAGGAGTGTCCGGTAGAGTACCGGCGCAGGATGTAGCGCACGACGGGCTTCATGAAGCGCATCTGGAAATCGAGCGTAGAGCGCACGCCCACGGCTGCAAGACGTAGCAGCCCGCGGCTACAGCTCAGCGGCAAGAAGGGCACGAAGCCTTTCAGCATGCGGGCGAACTGGCGGTCGCGCAGGAGGCTGTCGATAGCCTCTCGCACTTCGTCGTCGGCGTAAGGGCGTATCTCCTTAAACTCTTCAGGAATATCTTTGCTCAGCATAACTCTTTCGGGTGAAAAACAGCATTCTCTTCCCTCTCCTTCATTTCAAACTCAGTTCCTATAGCTTGGACACTTGAGTCGACTTTATAGCTTGTCCTCGATAATCTCGGTCAGCACGTCCTTGATGTCGAGCCCGGCGGCTCGCACCTGCTGCGGGATGAAGCTGGTGGCCGTCATGCCAGGTGTAGTGTTGATCTCGAGCATATTGATGCGGTCGCGCTCGTGTCCCTCATCGTCCTTGACGCGTGTGACGATGTAGTCGATGCGTATTATGCCCGCGCAGCCGAGGATGTCGTAGATGGCGCTCGTGAGAGCCTGCACGCGGTCGCGCAGTTCGTCGGGGATGCGGGCGGGTGTGATTTCGTCGACAGAGCCGTTGTACTTGGCATCGTAGTCGAAGAACTCGTTATGTGTGACGACCTCGGTGACGGGGAAGACATGGTCGCCGGCTGCCGTCTTGTAGCAGCCGCAGGTGAGTTCGGTACCGGGCATGAAGGCTTCTATCATGACCTCATCGCTCTCGCCCATGGCCAGCGCTATGGCTGGGCGCAACTGCTCGAGCGTTTTCACCTTCGAGACGCCAAAACTGGAGCCTCCGGCATTAGGCTTTACGAAGCAGGGCAAACCTATATGGCTGACAATCTCATCATCTGTAACGAGGTCTTCGTTGCCCTTGCGCACGACGAGGCTCTCAGATACGCTGACGCCGAAACCCTTCAGGTATTGGTTTAGGGTAAACTTATTGAAAGTCATAGACTCCACCAATACTCCGCTGGTCGAATAAGGCATGCGGATGAGGTCGAAATAGCCCTGAAGTGTGCCATCCTCGCCAGGGGTCCCATGGATGGTGATATATGCAAAGTCGGGCTTCACTATACGACGTCCTACCTTGAACGAAAAATCTTCACGGCTTACGGGTACGCGCTTGTCCCCTTCAAGATGAGCCTCCCATGTCAGACCATTCAACTCTACGATGTAGACCTCGAAGCGCTCCTTATCGATGAAGCTATATATGCCTTGTGCACTACGCAGGCTGACATCATGCTCAGAGCTGTCGCCACCGCAGACGATGGCTACAATATTTTTCTCTTTCATATATTATAATAAAGTACGCGCATAGGCGCGCCATTTGTTGGTTAATTCTGATAAATCAGCAGGCAACGGACTCTCGAAGAACATCTCCTCTTTCGTGCGGGGATGCACGAAGCCGAGCGTGCGGGCATGCAATGCCTGGCGAGGACAGACCTCGAAGGCGTTGCGTACGAAGGCCTTGTAGGACGCTGTAGGCTGCCCGCGAAGGATTTCTATGCCCCCGTAGCGCTCGTCGGCGAAGAGCGGGTGACCAACGGATTTCATGTGCGCCCGTATCTGGTGCGTGCGCCCGGTCTCGAGAACGCATTCGACCCAGGTCACAGGTCCGAAAGCTTCGAGGACTCTCCAATGGGTGACGGCGGGCTTGCCCTGTCCGCTCTCGGGCGGCATGACCGTCATGCGTTGGCGGTCGCGCGGATCGCGGGCGATGTTGCCCTCTATCCTACCCTCCTTGGCCTCGAAGCTGCCCCAGACAAGGGCATTGTACTGCCGGCGCGTCGAATGCACAAAGAACTGATGGCAGAGGTGTGTCTTGGCCTCCGGAGTCTTAGCGACTACGAGCAGCCCGCTCGTGTCCTTGTCTATTCGGTGGACGAGTCCTACGTTAGGGTCGTTAGGGTTGTATTTCGGATCCTCGCGCAGGTGCCACGCCAGGGCATTGACGAGCGTGCCCGAATAGTTGCCCACGCCAGGATGCACCACCATGCCTGCTGCCTTGTTCACGACGAGCAGGTCATTGTCTTCGTAGACGATGTCAAGCGATATGTCTTCGGCAGTTATCTCGGTCTCGAAACGGGGATGATCGAGCATCAGAGTCACCACGTCGAGGGGCTTCACGCGATAGTTGCTTTTGACAGGGCGGTCGTTGACATGAATGCAGCCCGCCTCTGCGGCGCGCTGGATGCGTGCACGGCTGGTGTCGCGCAGGTGCTCCATCAGGAATTTGTCTACGCGCAGAAGAGTCTGCCCCTTGTCGGCAACGACACGACGATGCTCGTAGAGTGCGCCATCAGAGCCCAGCTCCAGGCCTTCGTCATCGAGTTCCAGCTCATCATCGAGCGACAGCCCGCCATCGAGCGCTTTTTGCCCACCTGCCATCGTATGTCCATCTTCCACCTCCATAGCATCACATATCTATGATATCAATACCGTAGTCGTCCTCGGCAGGTTCAGTGTCATCGGCTTCGAGGTCGATGTCGAGGTCGTCATCGCCCCATTCGTCGAAGTCTTCGTCAGCAGCGTTGCTGCCGACCTGGAGAATCAATGGCACGTCAACAGGGACATGCTCGCCGGGATAGACATTGCGGCCACGGCTCTTGACACCATAGACCCAGTCGCGGTCGCCGGGGATATACTCCACTGGCCCCAGTTTAAATCCCATGGCCGTCAGGCGTGCCTGCGCCTCGCGTAGCGAACTGTTGTCAGCCACATCGGGCAGCGGCAACGTCGGTGTCTGTGCGGAATTGATAGTGAGGTGTATCTCGCGGCCGGCTTTCACCTTAGCTCCGGCTGCTGGATGCTGATCAAGGATACTGCCCGTAGGCTTGCGCTTATTGTAGGCGGAATCGACTATGACACCTTGGAGCCCAGCGCGCTCCAAGGTATAGAGGGCATCGCTCTCTTGCATGCCTGTCAGCGAGGGCACTGCTACAGTCTCGCCGTGATTCGTGTATAAGGCCAGGCCCTTCCAAAGCAGGAACACAGCCAAGGCCGCCACGGCAGCCATAGCCAGGAGGTTGCCCCAGACGTACCCGCTGAATAATTTCTTGAAGAATCCCATCGCTGCTGATTAACAGGTTGTGACGTTAATAATAAAACGCAAAAACGTTAACAGTCTAACAAGTTTACAGGCTCGAGGCACTATTTTTTGTTAGTCTGTTAACGTGTTCGTCCGAGCTGTGCTCGCTTCGCTTTCGAAGAACTTGTTAACGCGCTGATTACTTTCCGTGGCGCTCGGCCGAGACGGTGAGCTTCTTGCGGCCCTTGGCACGACGTGCGGCGAGGACGCGGCGGCCATTTGCTGTCAACATACGTTCACGGAAACCGTGCTTGTTCTTTCTTCTGCGGTTGGAGGGTTGGAATGTTCTTTTCATTGCTATATATAATTTATGTATTTGTTCGCTGATGAGCTTATCGGGCTGCAAAAGTAGATACTTTTTTTCATTCACGCAAGATTTTCCTTAAACTTTTGCTCTTTTTATCTAATTTTCATTACCTTTGCACCCGATTTAGAGAAGTAACAAGCTCTAAGGTACCTCTCAACGCTCGCAACAGAGAATCCATAAATAGTAGTAAACAGTAAAAATAATCGTAAATCGTCTAATCGTAAATTCGTATGATTAACTCACAAGACATCAAGAAGGGCACCTGCATCCGTATGGATGGCAAGCTCTATTTCTGCATCGACTTCCTGCATGTGAAGCCTGGCAAGGGCAACACCATCATGCGCACAACCCTGAAGGACGTTGTCAGCGGCAACGTGCTCGAGCGCCGTTTCAACATCGGCGAAAAGCTTGAGGACGTGCGCGTTGAGCGCCGCTCCTACCAGTTCCTCTACATGGAAGGCGAGGACTACATCTTCATGAACAACGAGACATTTGAGCAGATTCCCATCGCTAAGGACCAGATCAACGGCGTGGATTTCATGAAGGAAGGCGAGAACGTAGAGGTCGTAACCGACGCCTCCACAGAGACTGTCCTCTATGCCGACGTGCCCGTCAAGGTGAAGCTCGCCGTGACATGGACAGAGCCGGGCCTCAAGGGCGACACGGCCACCAACACGCTTAAGCCCGCCAAGGTAGAGACTGGTGCCGAGGTGCGCGTACCTCTCTTCATCAACGAGGGTGAAATCATCGAGGTAGACACTCGCGACGGCAGCTATCAAGGCCGTGTGAAAGCGTAAACCGTCTCTCTCACTCATAGTGCTAAACAAGAAGCGCCCCGGACGTCAAATTCGTCCGGGGCGCTTCTGTTTATGCCAGTGGCCTTCAGTCTATTTTCCAGAACCTACTTCAAGGTGTACCTGCTGCTCGTGGCCATCGTAATCTACCACTACCTGCGGCGGTGCTTGCAGATCAAAAGGTTGCGGGCTCCCGAGCGAGACGACGACTATCTTGAAGCGGCGGTGCTCCGACATGCCAGTGTAGTTGCCCTCGCGCTGGCCTATGGTCAGCATTGACGTAGCCTCATCCCAATAGAGCGGAATCGTAGCAAACTCGCCTCGCTCGTAAGCGTAGGTGACGCCATCGTCGTCATAGAGCGTGAAGCGGGCGGCGCAGCCGGTAAAGACGTAGATAGTCAGCGGCGCATCGGGTTGCTCTGCCGCGTACTGTACCTGCGGCCCAAAGGGAATTATGCTGCCCTCGGGCACGAACAGCGGGATGCGCTCGTAAGGTGCCTGGACCTCTTCACGCCTGCCACCTTCTGTCCTGCGCCCTGTGTAGAAGTCATACCATGCCCTTCCCTTCGGGAAATAAAGACTGCGGCTGCGGGCTCCGTATTCATAGACGGGCGCCACCATCAGCGCCGGTCCGAGCATGAATTGATCGCCGACATTGCGGGCCTCAAGGTCGGAGGTGAAGTCCATAGCCAGCGGACGCATCAGTGTATAATCGTCGTGCCACGCCATGCCTGCAAGCGAATAAAGGTAAGGCATCAGGAGGTAGCGTAGCTGCATATAATAAACGATAGAGTTGTAGGCGGGGTCGCCCTCGTGGGCGATGTTCCATACCTCGCGGCAGGGGAACTGCCCATGGGCCCGGAAGAGGGGGCAGAAGGCGCCGAACTGATACCAGCGAGTCTGCATTTCCTGCCATTCACGCCAATCGTCCGTCACCCGCCCGTCATGCTCGAAGGCGGCCTGGGCGCCGTAATATCTGTTCTCGATGGTGAAGCCGCCGACATCCATCGTCCAGAAAGGAATTCCACTGACCGAGAAATTAAGGCCTGCTGAAATCTGAGCCTTCATATCCTCCCACCGCGAGGCAATGTCGCCACTCCAGGTGGCAGTGGAATATCGCTGCAGCCCGGCAAAGCCTGAACGTGTCAGCAGGAAGACACGGCGGTCTGGCTCCGTCTGCCGTTGTCCTTCGTAAATGGCGCGGGCATTCATGAGTGCGTACGTGTTGAAGTACTGTGTTGAGGGGCCGATGGCTGTAGGACCGCAGAGAGCTTTACGATAGTCCATATCTGTGCAGTCGGTAACATTAGGCTCGCTGGCATCCATCCACCATGCGTCAATCCCGAGCGGATATAGGTGGTCACGCATTTGTCCCCAGAACAAGCGGCGAGCGCCGTCGCTATAGGCGTCGTAGAACGAGCCTACGTAGCCTGGTCCGACCCAGTCGCGGATGCTGTCGGCTACAGCCTGGCGGTACATCCATCCATGGTCATCGAACTCGCGGAAATGTTCTGTATTGGCATAGAACTTGGGCCAGACCGATATCATCATGTGGGCATTCTGGGCATGTACACTGTCAACCATAGCCTTGGGGTCAGGGAAGCGGCTCTTGTCGAATTCATGACTGCCCCACTGATTCTCGGGCCAGTAGAACCAGTCGAGGACTATGTTGTCGATAGGTATCTGCCTGCGGCGGAATTCTGCCAAGGTAGAAAGAAGTTCGTCCTGAGTCTTATAGCGCTCGCGGCTCTGCCAATAGCCCATAGCCCATCGTGGCATCACCGGGGCTTTGCCCGTAAGCTTTCGATAGCCGCTGATGACATCGTCCATCGAGGGTCCTGCAATGAAGTAGTAGTCGAGCTGGTCTTGCATCTCGCTCCACCACGACATCCGCTGACGTTCGCGCTCAGCCACAGGAGACATCGCCCGCAGCCCGAAGAACGACTTGTCGCCATCGGGCATCCATTCCACGCGCAAATGGACGGGACGGCCGGCCTGCAACTCTTTTTCAAACTTCCAGCTGTTGGGATTCCACGCAGCGCGCCATCGCTCGGGCACGGCCAGCTCATCGTCGAGATATACCTTGACATAACCGGCGTAGTAGAGCAGGAAACGGTGGAGGCCATCGCTCTTTGGGTCCAAGTAGCCTTCATAAGAAACAGCGCTACCGCCAAAGCGGAAATCCTGCGGGAGGTTCACTACGCGCTGCAGGTGTGCCTCGCGATCGTTACATTCGAAGTAGAGCGAATCCTCGCGGCGCACAAGCGGCTGCCCCTCAGCTGGGCAGTAGGTGCCCGTGAGGGCTCCTTCGCTGCCCTCTGTATCACGGAGGCTGAAGACCTCGCCCAGCTGGGCATAAGGTTTTGTGGTGCCGAAGCGGCAGAGCGAATAGCTATCCCAAAGCAGGCCGTAGCCTTCAGTTGATATGATGAACGGCACAGATACTTTCGTATTATACTGGAAGAGCTCTTCGCTGCGCCCTTTGTAGTTGAATTCATCAGACTGATGTTGGCCTAAGCCGTATAGGCCCTCGTCATCGGCCGTGGAGGCGAACTGCAGGCTCACTGTCCAGGCCTGTGTGCCCTCGACCTCTATTGGTCTGAACGCCCGACCGTCCTCAGCCTCGGCCAGCAGTAAGCGGCCTAAGCCATCGGAGAAGTGGACGACTCCGGTCTGGCGGGAGACGGCTGCCGTAAGGGCTTTCGTGCGGACAAAGACAGAGTCTTCGCCCTCCTCTATGTCAAATGTTGCCGGTGTCTCCTGGGGCAGCACTATCAAGCTCTCCTTGTCGCTAAAGCGCTTTGCAGGCGTTGCTGAAACGCGGATTATGCGCTCGCCCAACACTTGAAGCCGCACTTGCCGTGCCGAGGTAGGGGAGGCAGGCGTAAGATGTACGATTATGCCGTCGGCTGTACGTTCAACGCCAGCCTTGTCGGCACATGAGAGTACAAAAACCGCGGCAAAGCAGCTCAGTAGAGCAGGCAGGCAAAAGGCATTTCTCATAACTTCAATAGCAAAAGATTTCGTCTCTTCCGGTTACCGGGCCTCGACCGTAAGGCTCTGCTGCTCAATGAAGAGGCGGAACTCTCCTGGTTCAAGGACCCAAGAGTCGTTGAGGTCGACAAACGACAAGTCGCGGGCGGCCAGCTTCAGCGTCACGGTCTGCGTCTGGCCCGGCTTCAGTTCTACTTTCTCGAAGGCACGGAGGCGCTTGTTGTCGGGCGTGATAGAAGCAACGAGGTCGCTGCTGTAGAGCAGAACTATTTCCTTCGTCGCGTGGTCTCCGGTGTTCTTTACGTCGATGCTCACGCTGAGTGTGTCATCGGCCGAAAAAGTCTCTTTGTCGACTTTCATGTTGCTATATTCAACCGTAGCGTAGTGAAGGCCGTAGCCGAATGGCCATTGGACATCCATGACGGCGTCGTAGTTGTAGTTGCCGTCCATCTGCCCCATGTTCTCGCAGGGCTTATAGTCGTAGGTCACCAGAGCTCCGGTATACTTCGGATAAGTGTAAGGCATACGTCCAGAGAAGTCGTTGTCCCCGGCCAACAGACGTGCCAGTGCCGTGCCTCCGTAGTTGCTGGGCAGGAAGGTGTGAACCACGGCCTGGCAGAGAGGTTCTACGTCACGTATGATGCGAGGGCGTCCTTCGGCCAGCACAAGCACAATAGGCTTTCCAGCGGCAGAGAGCAAACGTAGCATTTCTTTCTGGTTGTCGCTCAAGTTGAGGTCATTGATGTTCCCGGGCGTCTCGCAGTAGGAGTTTTCGCCCACACAGGCGACGACGACGTCTGCAGCGCGGGCGGCAGCGCTCAGGATAGCCCAGTCGGCAGCGCGCTCATCGAGGTTAAAGTCTTCAGCATCCCAGCGCACGCCCTCGACAAAGCGTACGTTATCCTCGCCAAAACGTTCTTTCAGAGCCTGCTGGAATGAAGGATATTCACCCATCTGCGGAGCCAGTTCATTGGTCAGGTGGCCCTGCCATGTGTAGGTCCAACCGCCGTTCATACCGCGCAAATTGTCGGCATTAGGTCCACAGACGAGCAGGCGCGTGCCCTCGTCCAGGGGCAGCAGTGGCTTGCCGGCGAGCGTTGTATCGTTTTTCAGCAGCACCATGCACTCTTCAGCCATCTGCTCGGCCTCGGCAGCGAAGCCCTCGCCGGCGAAATCAGGAAATTCAGCGGCCAGCTGCTCGGGAGTCTTGTCCCACGTCTGCTTATCGAGGAGTCCAAGACGCACTTTGAGGCGGAGGATTCGCCTCACGGCATCATCGATGCGAGACTTAGCTATGCGCCCCTCATCTACGAGTTCACGCAGCATGTCGCAGAACTCCACTTCGTAGGGCACCATAGACATGTCTATTCCAGCGTTGATGGCCATGCAGATGGCATCTTTCTTCGTGGCGGCTACGTGGTCGCGCGTACATATATTATTTATGTCGGCCCAGTCGGTGACTATCATGCCATCCCACTGCAACTCCTCTTTCAGCCACTGATTAAGGTATTTGGCATTGGCGTGAAAGGGGATGCCATTGTTCACGCTTGAATTCACCATCACGGAAAGAGCTCCGGCCTGGATGGCTGCGCGGAAGGGTTGGAAGAACTTCTCGCGCATATCGCGATCGGTGACGCTGCTGGGCGTGCGATCCTTACCGCTGACGGGCACGCCGTAGGCCATATAGTGCTTAATGCAGGCGGCCACGCGGTCAGCGGGGATATGGTTTGGGTCGTCGCCTTGATAGCCGAGCACGGCCTGGCGCGCCATCTCGCAGCTTAGGAAGACATCCTCGCCATAGCTCTCCCACATTCGGCCCCATAACGGTTGCCGCCCGAGGTCCATAACGGGCGAGTAGACCCATGGGATGAGGCAGGCACGGCTCTCGTATGCCGCTATCTGGCTTACGCGCTTAGGTATGTCGCGGTTGAAGGAGGCAGCCTGCCCTATTTCCTGCGGGAATAGAGTTGCGCCCCAAGTGTACGATGCACCGTGGATCTGGTCTACACCATAGATCTGGGGAACATCAGAGCAGGTCTCCATAGAGATTTGATTGAGGCGCCGAATGAGGGCGCTCCACACTTCAGGGCGCTGTGCCACGCCCTTGGGCACGTTCAGGATGCTGCCTACGTGATACTGGTTGAAGACCTTGTGCAGGGCGTCCTCATTGAGCCGGAAGTCCGGACTCTGGGTGTCGGTGATGACGTCAATGGTCAGTTCACACATCTGCCCTATCTTCTCGTCGAGCGAGAACTTCGACAAGGCTTTCTCCACTTGAGCTTCGACATCGGAATCGACCTCGATGGCAGGGTCGACCGTTCCGCTAAGATTACTGCATGATGGCAGCAAGATGCTTGTAGATATAGCCATGGTTATAAGTTTCCGATTCATAGTGGTCTCGTGTTTGGCTTGTAATGAGGGTTATTGATGTGTGAACGTATGCCAGGGTTATTTAAGCATGACTTTCTTGCCGTTGATGATACACAAGCCTTTCCGCGGAGCATGCTTCGGCAGGAGCTGGCCTGAGAGGGATACCAGTAGCTGTTGGCATAAGTCGAAAAGGCGAACTTGGCCTCGAGATGCGGATACCAGGTCACGGGGACACGTATGGCGTTGAAGCCGGCTTTCTTGAACATGGCTATCAGCTCGGGGGTCGCCACCTTCTGTCCCCAAGCCGTCTCGTAGGCAGAGGGCGAGCGGTCGGTCCAATGTTCGATCCACATATTCAGCGTGTCGCCAGAGTTGCTGTCGAGGGTATTGCCAAGATTCCAGCCCACACGCATGTTGTCTACTGCCTGTCGAGCTGATTCGAATGTCGCGGCCTGTGCACCGGAGCCTATGACAAACAAGACAATAACGAATGAGAGAAATAATCGTTTCATCATTCTGTCATTAAACTTTCAATTTAACTATTATGGCTCCGTCTCGCCCTCGATATAGTTCTCCATCCAGAGCCGGTCGCCGTCAAACACGGCATAGGTGAAATGCGAAATCCAGTCGCCCAGAATCATCACCCTCGTAGAAGGCGAGAGCATCAGGTCGAGCTCGATGTGCCGGTGGCCGAAGATAAAGTAATTCACGTCGGGGTGTGTCTTGAGATAGTCCTTGGCGAAGACCACCAGCTGCTCCTTATCCTCGCCCAGGAAGTGGGGCGGCTCACCAGCCAGATGCTTTTGCATACTGCGCTGCGCCCAAGAGAGACCCAGCTCCATGCCCCAACGAGGGTGGAGGGCAGCGAAGAGCACTTGACACGCACGGTTGTGGAAGATGTAGCGCAGGATCTTGAACTTGGGGTCGGGGTCACCTAATCCATCGCCGTGGGCCATGAAAAACAGCTTATCGCCCAGCTCCAACGTCAACGCCTCGCGATGCAGCACGACGCCACACTCACGCTCCAGATAGCCATAAGCCCAAATGTCGTGGTTACCCGTGAAGAAATGGACCTCCACACCGAGGTCTGTCAGTTCGCTCAGTTTGCCCAGCAGACGCGTGTAACCCTTGGGGACTACGTGTTTGTACTCATGCCAGAAGTCGAAGATATCGCCAAGCAGATAGACGGCTCCGGCCTTGTCCTTGATGCTGTCGAGGAAGCGCACGAGGCGGCGCTCCTGCGTACGCCCATGCTTTAGGGCACGACTGCCGAGGTGGGCGTCTGAAAGGAAATATACTGGTTTCATAGTGATGCTTTGATGTGCAAAAATAATACGAAAGTGTATTGTCTCCAAAGAATATACATACTTTTTAACGTTCTTTACCGCTTTGCTCAATCCGAAAGCGATGAGAGTTCTATGTTTCAGATTCATTTTCATTTCGTTTATTCATTATTTTTAGGAGCCTCACACGCCTGCAAGTCTTCTGCAAAGCTAATGGCAAAAAACAAAAAAACCGCTACGAGACTATTCGTAGCGGTCAATCAAAGGCTAATATATGGTCTGAATCAAAAAGGCCCAAGGGCCTGGCTCTTAAGGCTTGCTTCGCTCAAAAATACAACACAGTAGCCAAGCGTCCGGGAAAAAGGCTTAAGGGTTTCCGACAAAAGGCTTAAGGGTTTCTGACAAAAGGCTTAAGGGTTTCTGACAAAAGGCTTAAGGGTTTCCGACAAAAGGCTTAAGGAATTATTCAACAACCAACAATTCGGCCATCATCGTCAATGAGCAGGATGGTGAGGTGGGCTTCTGGAATGAGTGGCTGACAATGGCTGTAGCAATGGTTCACGACAACTCTGGCGAAGGGTTCTATCTGCGCTGGCGACAGTCGTTGCCACAGTTCGCGCACGAGTGTAATACCGTCGGCCAAAGTGGCATCGCAGTCGGTCTCAGTGAGCAACTGCCGCAAAAAATCGCGGTCGAAAGTAGCTCGACGGCTATGTGTGTCAAGCTGTCCGGCTGCCAGCTTTACGGCCTTGCCAAGCATCACACCGAGGGTGACCTCCTTGATCTTCAGTTCAGCAGCCATCTGCAACGTTTTACCAACAAAGTTCCCGTATTGGACGAACGCCTGAGAGGGCAAATCGGGGTAAAGGGCACGCAGGGAGTCCTCGCTCTTGGCCCCGCTGCCGAGCACCAACCTCCCAGCGCCGCTGGCGCAGGCTACTTCCACGCATTTGCGGATGCTCTCGATGAAGGCCTCTTCGCTGTAGGGCATCACAATCCCCGAGACGCCTATTATACTGATACCACCCTCGATACCAAGACGCGGGTTGAAGGTGCGACGGGCCAGCTCAGCACCGTGAGCGACGCTTATGGTTATGGAATAATCGCCTTGAATATTATCACGTAGCATCTGACGAGGACCTCGGTTTATAGCCGCTTCGCCTGGCGGAAAGTCGAAGCCGGGCACTGTGAAACGACCTACGCCCTCGCCTCCACAAACCTCAAACCTATCAGAGCTCGTCACGGTAGCCCGGACTTCTGCTCCATTAGTAACATCAGGGTCGTCGCCGGCATCCTTGACGCAGAAAGCGTAGCCGTCAGCATAACCTACAGCCACGCGGATGGTCTCGCCATCGGGCAGGCGGACAGGCACCTCTGAAGGCGTTGTTCCCGTCTGCAGACGGCAGAGTGCGGCCACAGCAGCAGCCGTAGCGCAGGTGCCGGTGGTCAGTCCACTCCTGAGCGCGAAGAAGTCTGGCACTAAGCGCTCGACCTCTCGCCGGAGGCCTCGCTCGCCGTTGACGACGTGGAAAATCCCGGGCGTGGGAGGTCGCCGGATGGCTATGACGCGTATACCTAAAGACTTGGCCGCCACCACCTTTTCAACAAAGCCACCACTGATGCCACTTTCCTTAAGCAGCAGCACATCGGGATGCAAGCGCTGCAGTTCTTGCAGTTCGTCCGCGCCCTCGCGATAGAAACACAAATCGTCGGCGCTGGCACCTTGCGCTTGAGCCAGACGGATGGAACTCTCGCGGGGCAGGATACGAAAGAGAATCCGGCGGCCGGCACCCTGAAGCGGCATCAGACGCCTGATACTCTGCACACCCAATGTAGACAACACCCGCCGCTCGCCGGTCTTGAACGCTATATCCCCTACACCATTGACCCAATCTATAGTCTCATCACGCTCCGGGAAGATACGCTCGAAGCGGATGGCGGGCAGCAACTGGGCAGCGGCCACCTCTGCCACCGTAGCGTGAAGTTGCGCAGCAAAGGGATGGGCAGCATCAACGAGCAGGCGTATTTGATGTTCGCGGCAGAACTGCTCCATCGCGGCCTTGTCCATGGCTCCACAGATACTCACGCCATGCTGCAGGCTAAGCTCTTGCTCACCAGTCTTAGTGGAGTAGTAGAACGGCTTGCCCGCCTGCGCCAGCGTCTGCGCTGCCTTGCGGCCTTCTGTTGTGCCCCCGAGAACTAAAATCATTGCAGCAGACGATAAAACGTTGGGACATAATCCGCAGGCATCAGTTCAGGGTGGAAGATGGCAATCAGATCAGACAACAGCACATCCGGTTGCACAGGTGCGAGCTCATAATAAGGCGTTTTTCGCATATTGCAATAGATGACCTTACGCTCGCGGAAGGCACGGAAGAGCTCGTTGCGGGGCTCGCTGGCCTTCAGCGCCTCGTAAGAAAAATCGCCAGGGTAGCTATTGAGGATGCGCCAGTAGTCAGCATCTGCAGCCTGGGCATAGAGCTGCTCAAACTCTATGTTGACGCCACCAGTGTTGTCGTCTTTGATGACGTAGTCTGCACCAGCGTCACGGAAGAGCTGTGCCAGAGCGTTTTTGCCACCAACGGCATACCAGTTACCGCCGTGCATCTCGCCGGAGAAGACGGTGGGGCAAGACCCCGACTGCCACTTCTCTTTCAGCCCGTTGTACCTCTCCTCAATCTTCGCGAAGAGGCTGTCGGCCTCCTGCTCCTTGCCGAGGAAGAGTCCCACGAACTTCAGCCATTCGGCCTGCCCAAGAGGATGAAACTCTTTGTAGCCAAGATGAGGGATGAGGGTTATGCCTGTCTCCTTTATGGCATCGTAGCCGCCACGCTTGAAGGGCGAGATAAAGATCACCTCGGGCTGGGCAGACAGGATGAGCTCGGTGTCGAAATTGCCTTCCATGCCGATCTTTTTGATGCGCCCGTCATGCACGCGCTCAAGCACATCTTTATTAAAGAGGTTCTTCGTCCCCGTAATGCCGCGCACGATGTCCAAGGCATCCAGAGCCGTGAAATTAGAGAGCTGGAGCATCGTCATGACGATGGTGCGCTCTACGGGTACCTGGACGGGAGTGTAGTGGCCTATTCCCTCAATATCATATCCGATGACCTCTTTTGGTATCAACGCGAAATGGTAGCTCACCGGCATTTTATCTTCTTCCGTCTGTGGGTCTGCCACATCCACGAGTCTGATGCCATTCTTCAGAGTCCGCACCTTGAATCCTTTTGCATACTTGATATTGCAGAGGCTGTCTCTGACGAGAGCCGTCGTGTCAAGTTTTCCCTCCTGTTTGCCAGCCTGGCCGCAGGAAATAAAAAACGAGAGGATGAAAAGTAAGAGAATAAAAAGAAAAAATAAAAAATTACCTTTAACCATAGTCTTCCTTAGGATTATTTGAGTCATTTTCTTCTAAACAGGACTGCCGCTATCACTGGTGCACCTACGAGGGCAGTGACAGAGTTTACAGGCAATGCGCCTTCGAATCCAGGCATACGGGCAATGAGGTTGCAGAGCAATGCCAGGGCGGCTCCCGAAAGTAGCGTAGCCGGCATGAGGACACGATGATCACTTGTGCGGAACATGGCTCGTGCCAGATGCGGAACTGCAAGACCGATGAACATGATTGGGCCGCAATAGGCCGTGACGATGGCCACAAGAACTCCCGACGAGAGGATGACCAGCGAGCGCGAGCGCTTAATGTTAAGGCCCAGATTGCTGGCGTAAGCATCGCCCAAGAGCAGTAGGTTCATAGTCTTCACAAGAAGCATACTCAGTGGCAACAGCACAGCCATCACTATGACGAACAAGACCATCTGATCGCCCGAGACACGGGCAAAGGAGCCAAGCCCCCAGACGACGTACGCTTTAATGTCCTCTTCATTAGAAAAGAACTTCAGTACACCGATGATGGCGTTGGCCAGATAACCTATCATTACACCAATTATCAATAGTGTCACTCCCGATTGGACGCGCTGCGCCACCCAAACGATAAGGCCCATCACAGCCAGCGAACCCACAATGGCAGCCAGCGAAATAGCAACATCACCAAGGTAACCCATACGGCTTAGAGCCACGCCTCCCAACGAACCCGACATCAACACCACTAATGCCACACCCAGCGAAGCACCGTTGGAGATTCCGAGAACCGAGGGACCTGCCAGCGGATTACGGAACACCGTCTGCATCTGCAGACCGCTCACGGCAAGACCCGCGCCGGCCATCAGTGCCGTCAGCGCCTGCGGAACGCGCGAACTCCAGATGATGTTGGAAGCCACCGAAGAGGCTGCATCGGCCTGAACGGATGGTGCAAACAGTATGGTTACGACCTCATTAAACGGAATATGCACGGTCCCGAGCAGCAAGTTTAGCACAAAGAGCACTACTATCAGCGCAAAGAGTAGCAGGAAGGCAAGAGTGTGTTTCATTCGGATGCTTTTCTGAAGAGATGGGTGAAGCTTTTGCTGTAGAGCTCTGATAGGCCAGAGCGGTTGTCTATGGCCTCACCTACGACGAGCATCGTGGTTAGCGTGAGGTTATTGTCATGAACAATGCGTGCCAAGTCTTTTAGTTTACCACGATAGATGTGCTGGTCGGGCCATGTTAGATGATAGCAAGCAGCGACGGGTGTGTCTTCGGGGTACTCCTGCAATAATTCTCGTTGCACATCATCGACGATGGCAGCACTTAGAAAGATGCACATCGTCGACTGCGAGCGAGCCAACAAGTGAAGTTTCTCACGCTCTGGCATGGGGGTGCGGCCCTCGCCACGGGTGAGGATAATGGTCTGCGTGCGCTCAGGGATGGTGAACTGGCTGCGCAGTTCGGCAGCAGCTGCGAGGAAGGAGGAGATACCAGGAGTGATGTGGTAGTGCATGCCGTGGGCGTCGAAGAAGGCCATCTGCTCCTGTATGGCACCGAAGATGCATGGGTCGCCAGTGTGTAGGCGTACGATGAGGTGTCCGCGGTCGTAGTGCTCCTTCATTAGCGCACATTGCTCCTCGAGCGTCATGTCGGCCGACGAACGAACAACGGCGCCAGCCTTGTGGCACTCGGTCAGCGCCTTAGGTACTAACGAGCCGGCGTAAAGGATGAGGTCGGCCTGCTCAAGCAGACGGCGACCACGCACGCTGATGAGGTCTGGGTCGCCAGGGCCCGCGCCGACAATCTCGATAGCCCCACTCTGGGGTGAGGCCTCAGCCACTGCATACGTCCACTTCTCCCCCTTCTGCTTGCTCACAATGAGGTGGCCTCTGTTGCTTTCAAGGAGGGCAGTAGCCTCCGCTACACTGGGCGTGCCGACATGATGGGCTACGGTAGCGCTGGGCGTAGGCACACTGACAGCGGCCAACTGGTCAGCCGTAAAGAAGTGCACCGGAAAGCCCTCCGCTTGCAGCAACCTGACAACGGGCTCGTCGGCCTTCACATCGATGGTGGCAAACTCACGAATGGCAGCGGGATGCAGGTGCTGGCGATCACAGAAATCAGCATATATCTCGCCCCAAACAACGTCAGCAGGTGCGGCCTGGTGAGCCAGCCCGATACCTACGGTAAGCAGACGCGGGACATAGCAGAGGCAGGGTAACTGAAAGTTGTTGTCGAACTTACGGTAGGAGACGATGATGGCAGCCTCAAACTGGCCTGCACACTCGTTGCTCCACTCCTCCTCGCTGAAAATGGTGACATGCGAGGGGCAGGTTGAACGTAGGTATTCGGTGCCTTTGTCGCACACGCCAAGAACGAGGGCCACCGGCCGACGCCCCACGAAGGCGAAGATGACGCGGTTTTCGTCGGCAGACGTTTGCTTTTGCCACCCGAAACGACGGTCGAGAGTGTCGATGGCCCAGAGACCGGCGAGGTCGCTCTGCGTAGTGATGACGGCATGGGCACCAAGTTCGCCGGCTAAAGCCTCTGCGAGGGCATTGGCACCTCCGACGTGACCAGAGAGCACGGGGATGACGTTCCGTCCAAGTGTGTCGACACACACTACGGCTGGGTCTGTGTGTTTGTCCTCAACAAGCGGAGCGATGGTGCGGACACAGATACCCATTGCTCCGATAAAGACGAATGCATCGAAGTCGTGCCAACGTGCCGCGACATCACTGCGCTCGAGGAGCTGACCACGACATAGTCGCACGAGGATGTCAGCGACGGCAACACTTTCGCGCCTTACTGTTATGATTGCTATCTTCTGCATTTAAGAATCGTTATAGGATGGTGGTCATCGAGTTGAATACGAAGTGGCGGCTCCTGCCGTAGACATAATTCACGGCATACTTCGTCCCAGAGTTTATGGCTGTCTGTAGTTACTTTAGGGGCTATGACGCTGTTCATTACGACTACTCCGCCAGGAGCAAGACTCCGCAGCGTCTTGGCCATGATTTCCTTGAGCCGGCCGCCGTGACCTCCGATAAAGACTGCGTCGGGTGAAGAGAAATACTCCGTTTTGCTTTCCAGGAAGTCGCCTATATGGAGTTCTATGCCAGGGGCGCCGTGGCGACGACAGTTCTCACGAATGATGGCTTCGCATTCGGGACGTATCTCGAAGGCATGAATCTGTAGGTGGGGAAAGAGCAGGCGGGCCTCGATGCTAACGCTGCCCGTACAAGCCCCGATGTCCCAGAGCGTGTGGCGGCGAGGGAGGTCGAGGGCTTGCAGTGTGAGCAGGCGGATGGGCATCTTCGTGATCATCTTTTCGCGACCGTCGAGGAGAGCAAAAGAGGCGTCGGGCAGGCCGAAGGAGAGAACTCGTCCCCCACCCTCTCTATTAGGAAGGGAGCGGATACCTTCAAGGATTACGCAGTTGGGCATCGCGAAGGTAGTTGAAGAGGCTTCCTCGAGGGTGAGAGTGACGACGCGCTCTTCCTGGGGATTGCCCAGATGTTCGCCAACGTGCATGACATAATGGCCGTAGCCGTACTCGAGCATTCGTCGGGCTATGGCGGCGGGAGTGTGCTCGCGGTCGGTAAGGATGCCGATCTTTGGAGTCCGCTCAATTAGGGCGCGGTCGAACTCCTGCCAGGGGCGACCCGTTAGCGATACGATATGCATGTCGTGGTAAGGCATCACAAGACGATGAGCCAGGAGCTGGAGAGAGTTGAAAGAAGGGAATACACGGATCTCAGCATCTGGGAACTCGCGCTGCAGGGTTACAGCAAAGCCAAAGAAGAGGGGGTCGCCGCTGGCAAAGACCAAGATATTAGGACAATCTGACGATTCCCTACTTAAACTCTTGTACTGCTCAAACACCTTCTCCAAAGGCACTGTGATGTCGATCCACCTTATGCCAGTGGGTAACAAAGGAGCCACAAGCTCATGATGGCGCTTGCCGCCGGCACAGATTTTGGCCGAGCGAATAACCTCAATCACCTCAGGTGAGAACCAAGGCTTGGGATTGTCGGATATACCGATGACGATGAACTTCATGTTTCTTTATGTCCTGCCACTTAGCTTAGGATTGGTGCTCGTAAGACTATTTACTCTTAAATATCACGTCCAGGTTTGAGTTGGGCGGCATCGTCGTAGGTGAGGATGGCGTTGCAGAGCGTAGCAGCGAGGTTGCTGCCGCCCTTGCGCCCTTCGACGATAATTTTAGGAATATGCGTCAAGGTTTTTACGGCGTGCTTCGACTCGCATACGTGGACGAAGCCAACAGGAGCAGCAATAATGCCCGCAGGCTGTAGCCTGCCCTTGCGCACGAGGTCGCAGATCTCGAAGAGGGCGGTGGGGGCGTTGCCCACGACGTAGAGGGCATCTGGGTATGCTTCTGCTGCCAGTTGCATCGCGGCCTGGCTACGCGTAATCTGGCCTGCGCCCTCAAGCAAAGAAAAAGCGGTCTGATTGACAGCTGACGAGTGAGAATTGACAATCTCCGCCACTCGAGGATCGTTGATATAGCAATGTACCTCGATGCCAAGGCGTGCAAGAGCTCCCTTGCGGATGCCGGCAGCAGCCATGGTGACATCGGTGACGATGTGACGAAGGCTGCCATCGAGAATCTTATTGTAGATAATCTCCGTGGCACATTCGTCTATCAGCAAACACTCTTCCATACCGAAATCCACGGTGGTGTGAATGGCGTGCAGCAACGGCCATAAGCGCCACTTCGGCACATCGGGATTTTTCATCTCAGAGAGGATGGTACGGAAGGACTCGTTCATAATGGTCTGACCTGCGGAAAAACCACCCTCAGCAGACCCGCCCTCGAGGGTGGGTCTGCTATAGTAGCCCCTTGGCGTGATGAACTTCCCTTTCCATTGATAGCTCTGCGAGTTACCAATGATGATGACGCAAAACATGTCCACTTGTTCGGGATTGAGGTCGCCAAGGGTGGTAATCCGCACGTCCTGCTCGGGCCGCCCGGCCTGACGGACGATGCCTACAGGCGTAGTAGCGCTACGCCCTTCTCGGAGGAAGATTTCACGCAGACGTGAAAGCTGCCAGTAGCGTTCATGAGAACAGGGATTGTAGACGGCCGTGACGAAATCGCCCACGGCTGCAGCACGGATGCGCTGCTCTATAAGCGCCCAAGGGGTCATCAGGTCAGAGAGCGAGACGATGCAGAGGTCGTGGCCAATGGGGGCGCCGAGCAACGAAGCAGCCTTCTGGAAAGCGCTGATACCTGGCAGCACAGAGACCTCGACCTCACTGTCTCGTTTACGGGCCATCTCATAGACGAGCGGAGCCATCCCGTAGATGCCGGCATCGCCAGAGGAAATCACAACGACGGTCTTGCCCTGCTCGGCCAGACAAAAGGCCTGATCAGCACGTTCACGCTCGCGCTTCATTCCTGTGTCAACACACTCACACCTTTCTTTGAGATAAGACTCTACAAAGCGAAAATAGTACTTGTAGCCCACGACAACATCTGCCTCACGTAAGGCTTCGAGAACCGATGGGGTCATATCTTCCGGGCTGCCCGGCCCGAGGCCGGCTACTATGATTTTCTTCATTGGCAGACGTTATTTGCGGCACAAAGATAAGTAAAAAAAGAATTCAATAACTCATTCTGAGGCTTAAAGTGAGCGAGCGACCCGGATTTATAGTCGAAAAGTTGGAATTCCAAGGCGCAGTGTCGCGCTTGTTGAAGATATTCTCGACACCAAGGCCAGGCTCCAGCGCGAAGTGGCGCAACTCAATGGTGTGGCGAGTCATCAGATTCCACTGGCTGAAGCCGTCGGCATAACCGTAGGTACTGCTGTAGCGCTCGCCTTGGATGTGGCCGTTCACGGTGACGTTGAGGCGATAGTTGTTCCACGCCTTATCCCACGATGCCAAAACGTTGCCTACATGGTGCACGCTCTTATCAACTGGAGATGTGGTTACGACGTACTGCTGCGTCTTCGTGTCGAGTGTTTTCGTCTCAGCTTCCGAGTCGGTGAAGGTGTAGCCGCCGCCGAGGGTGAAGCCGTAGGGCAGAATGAATTTCAGCGACGCGCTGATGCCGCAGAGGCGGGCACGATCGATGTTGTCGCGCTGACGGATGGTCGTCCAACCTTTGTCCCTCAGGGCTGCGAGGGCAGCATCGGCTTCTATCTCGCTCTGCTGCAGGGTACGGTAGTTAATCATGTCACGGATCTTGTTGTAGAAACCACTGACGCTGACGTTCATCCACTTGTTGCCATATTCGGCGTTGATATTGACAAAGTTGTTTTTCTCCGGCTTCAGCGACTGATTATATAATGTATAGCGCGCCGTTGTCTTAGCTTGGTCGGTGGCATAGAGCTGTGAGAGCGTAGGGGTACGATAGCCTCCGGCATAGCTGGCTCGCAGGCGGAAGCCTCCGATGTGGTAGAAGAGGCTGGCGTTGGGCGTGAAAGCAGCTCCGAAATTATCGTTCTGTGTATATCGTACTCCTACTACGGCATCGAATCCGCGTACAATCTGCAGCTCATCCTGAGCGAAGAGGTTGTAGGTGTTCGTCGTCTCGAAGTCGATATTGTCGCTCTGGCTGGTGAGGCTCTCCTGCACGAATTCAGCTCCGGCCGATAGTTTGTTCCAGTCGGCCAGACGGAAGATGCCGCGGAGGGTCTCGTTGACATAATGTGTGCGCTTACGTGTTTCGCTGTAAGCTTCCTTGTCGGCGGTCTGCCAGTAGTCGTATTTCGAGGAGAAATTGTCGCTATAGACATCTAAATATACGTGCGTGCGGGCATTTGGAACCCAGCGTGCACCGCCGCCATAAAGGTATGAGGCGTGGTCGAGATCGTAGGTGTAAGCCTGCTTCGAGGTGTAGGTGTAGGCGGGAGATGTACCGTCTGCCGAACCATTATTGGCGGCTTTATTCTTTTTCTGGGTGAAGTAGGTAGCGGCCTGTGGACGTGCGGTGTGGTAGTCGTAGTAGGAGCCACGGACGTAGACCGACCATTTGTCATTGATGCGGAAGTCGAGTTTCTCGGCGATATTATCGCTGTGGAAAGCGGTCGACATAGGACGGCCTGTTAGTTTGAGCACCTCCGTGCCGTCTTCGTCGAAAGCCTGATAGTGGTTCACCTGCCAGTTGCCGGCCTGGTGGTGGGTATAGGACGTGTGGCTGCTGACGATGCCTGCGTTGAAGTCCACGTTGATGTCTTGATCAAGGCGACCATTATTGCGATAACGCGTGTCGGAAGTTGCTGAGACGGTCTCGCGGCTCTCGTCGGTGATGACATTGATGACACCTGCGATAGCTTCGGAACCGTATAGTGCAGAGGCCGCTCCGCTATAGATCTCTATACGTCGCACGTTAGCCATACTGATGCGGTTCCAGCGGTCGTCACCGCTGACACGCTTACCATTTTCGAGGATAAGGAGATAGTCGTCGCTCACACCATTGAAGTTGATGAACATGCCCATGCCATTGGTGTGGGAGGTGACGTTAGAGGTCAGACGCGTGAGGGCATCCTCAAGCGTCGTTACTTTAGCATCGTTCAACTCCTTAGCACTGATGACCCTAACAGCTACAGGAGAGTTGTCGGCACGGTGGTAGGTACCTGTTCCGGTGACAACGATAGGGTTCATGTCGTGTATAGGCAAAGCCTTGGTCGTGTCTGTGGCGCCTTTCCCGCTTGTTTGAGAGAAAGCGGTGCTCCCCGCTAAGGAGAGCACCGCCGTGAGGCAGATAGTATTTATGGAGTGTTTCATGGATTTCTCCAATCTAATGTCAGGTGCATGAAGCTGGAACCTGACGAAAAGTTTTAATTAATATTATTCAGGATTCTTTGAGTGGTAGAAGTCGAGAGGATCGCCATCGATGGCGTCCTGTGTGTGCTGCATCCATACGTTGCGCACAGAGGGGAGCTCCAGCAGGCCCTTCTCGATCATAGTGCTGTTGTTACAAGTGTAGCCCATGTGGCTGAAGAACATCTTCCACGAGGTGTCCTCGACTTCGCCTTCCTCGTTGGCTTCGAAGCCGTTATCCCAAGCATCGTCGTCGCCAGCCATATCGTTGTGACCGTGGTCACCATCGATAGACATAAGCGGGTGGCAATAGACCTTACCGCTGGTAATGCCGGCAGCCTGCATGCGGGCAAGGACATGAGTCTTGAAGTTGCCCATCATGTCTACAGTGCCTACGAAGTAGTTCTTGCTGTACTGCTGCAGGGCCTCTTCGAGCTGCGTGTAGCGGACATTAGCCTTGTAAGTGTCATAACTGTCGGGGTTGCCATGACCCATGAAAGCTACCACGCCCTCAGCGGCCTGTGTCTTGTAGATGGCGTTGAGCTGCTTAGCCACTTCGGGCACGTCAGCCTCAGCATCCTGAAGGAGGGGTACACCGAGCTTCAGAGTGACCTTCGAGAGATATTCATCGTCGAGGTCGCCGTTGCTGTTGTTGGCGAAGTCCTTGATGTAATTGATTACGCGTGTGTACTCCTCGCCGGGGATGACCTGAAGGCTCTGAACAATGATCTCATCATATCGCACGCCTTCCTGTGCGAAAGCGTTCAACCAGAAGTTGGGAGCGTAGAAGTTGCGGGGGTCGACGTTCTCGCCGGCTGCTGCACGGTTGATGCAGATGGCGGAGGAGAAAGAGAGGAAGACGTCGTAGGCAGGGAACTTCTGCTTGTAGGCAGCTACGGTGCCGTCGAAGGCATCGTAAGCCTGCTGCCACGTCGAACCGAAAGCGACGAGCAGGATGGCCTTGTTCTGCTTTTTGTTAGCCTTGACGTTCTTGGTCACAGCTTCCTGATACTTCTGCCAGTTGCTGGCAGCTGAGTCGTCATCGTCGCAAGCGACGAAACCGGCTGAGAGGGCGATGGCTGCGAGAGCCATCATAAAGAACTTAATCTTCTTCATTGTACGATTGTTTTGAATTGGTTTTAAATGTTTGGAATTTATTTTTTCCTTGTTTGAAGCGAAGAGTGACGGAGGCATAGACGGTGGTGCCGGGCGTCGTAGTGCCCAGGTGCAGTCCGTGGGGTGTGCGGTCGACGTAGTTGAAGATGTTGTCGACGCCGGCTTCGAGGCGGAGAGTCAATCCGCGCGACTGAATCGCGCGGCACAATATGTCGTGCGTCGAGGAGAGGCGCCAGATGTGGTAAGCCTTGCCGTTGCCGTTGAGCTGGTAGTAGCGCTTCGAGGAGGCGCGGCCGTACACGCCTAAACCTAAGCGATAAGGGCGTCTGAAACCGTGGTTCCAAGTGGCAAACCAGTTGGACTTGTGGTGTGCCATGCCGTCGATGACGACGTCGGTCATGCGGTCGTGGTCGCTATCATAGAGGTGGGCATCGGTGTCGAGATAGCTGTAGCTGCCGCCGACGGCAAAGTCGCTCACGGCGTAGCGAACGGTCACATCGACGCCTACAGTGCGGGCGTGCTCGAGGTTCTGGTACTGCCGAGTCTTATGTAGCTCATACATCGTCTGATACTCCTTAGGGGCGCGGTAGTTGGGGATGGTGACAAGGTTGATCATGTCCTCTACCTTATTTATATAGCCTGTGACAGAGAACGAGAAGGCGCCCGCGTTGACCTCGGCTCCCACCGAGCCGTAGTTGCTCGTCTGGGGCTTGAGGTCGGCGTTGCCGAGATAAAGATAGGTGCCGTTCATCTCGCGCACGTATCGGTAGTGCTGTTCCTTGGGCGTCGGCGTCTTGAAGCCTTGCGACCACGAGGCGCGCAGGCGAAGCCAGTCCGTAGTGCTGACCATTGCCGAGAACTTAGGCGTCAAATGAAAGCCGAACTGCTGGTTACGGTCCAGCCGAAGGCCGCCCGTAAGCTGCAACCAGCGCCAGGGTGCGTATTCATCCTGAACGTAGAGGGCCTCTGTATTGTCTGTAACGGTTCCACCATGGTCTACGCGCATCGGAGCCCGCAGCCAGTCGTGGCGCACCTCGAGGCCGGCGCTGAGGCGGTTACTGGCGGGTAGGTCGAAGATACCTTTCAGGTGGCCCATCGTGCGCCGCTGGTCGCTCTGCAGGTTACGCTGGTCGGGGAAATAAGGATAGTAGTGCGTGAATTGGCCGTAAGGGTCGTAGCCGTCGACGAGCGTCGTGTCGGTGAAGACGTAGTCGTAGGCGTGGCGATTCCAGTCAACGTCTAAGGTGACTACGGTTTTGTCTGTAGGTGTCCACTTGCCGCCCACGGCAGCCGAGGCGTTGCGGTAGGCCAAGTCATAGGTCTTCACGTCCACGGCGGCATACTTGCCCGACGGACGGTAGATGCGCTTGCGGTAGACGGTGCCTTCCGCATAGAAGGTGAGGTTCGGTGCCGCCGTGTAGTCGAGGCGCTCGCCTACCTGCCAGTTGGTGTGGCGGTTGACGGTCATATTGCGCGAGTCATAGATGGGGAACTCGGTCTGCCGCGGATCCTCGTGCGCCGTGTTCTGCCAGCCGTTGCTGTGCTGCAGTTGGAAGTTGGTCAGCGATGCCCACTTGCCTATGGCAAAGCCCACGCTGTTGTGCTGCCGCCAGTCGTTGTAGCTGCCGCCTCGCGTAGTGTTCTCTACGAGCAAACCTTCGCGGTCATACTTACGCGTGATGATGTTTACCACACCCGCGATGGCGTCGGAGCCATAAAGCGCCGAAGCCGCGCCCTTGACGATTTCGATGCGCTCGATGCGCGCCGGATCGATGAGCCCCAGGTCGTTCTGCCCGCCGTTGTCGCCGTGAAGACGTTTGCCGTCTATTAATATAAGTATATAGGCATTGCCAAGACCATTCATCTGCATCTGGCTTCCCATATCATCCTCGTTGAAGGCGAAGCTGGCCGTCAGACCGGCAAGGATGTCTTCGATGGAGCGCCCTCCATACTGTTCCAGCTCGCGGCGCGTGATGACCTCGGTCTGTACGGGTGCATCCTTCAGCCGGTGCTGTGTACCAGTACCGGTGACAACCACTTCCTCCATGCGGTTTGTCCGAAGGGAGTCCTGAGCTTGGATATGGGAGACAAAGCACATGAGTGCCATGCCTACAGACAAAAGATGCTTCATTAAAATCCGCTCGCCTATTCCTGGGCGACTTCATTGAGGTTTACGAAACGAGGCAGGTCTTCTGGCTCTCCCCTGTCTGTCCTACCTTCCCAGCTTGCTAACGTGTTAATTTGTTTATCTGCTAACGTGTTAACATGTCAACATGGCCAGTGGCGTTATACGGGCAGGCATTGTCTATGGAGGATTACAGCTGCAGGTACAGCTCCGGACTCACACCGGATTCCCTTGCATCGTGGACTCTCACGGTCTGCGATTGCCTTATTTCGGGCGCAAAGATAAGCATAAATTATGATTCGCCATCCATCTTATAGCTTTTTTTTTTCGCTAAAGCTAAAAATGTTAACTTAAACCTCTACAATACTTGAATGTAAGGGGAAAAAAGTATTTTTGCACCCACAAAAACTAACGAAACATTATCTTGCATCCCTCGAAGATGAGTAAACGCTTATACCACATCCCAGCTACTGTGCTCCCGCTACTCGTGCTGCCCGCTACGGCCCGACAGCGGCCTAACATCCTGTATATCATGTGCGACGACATGGGCTACGGCGATCTCTCCTGCTATGGCCAGCAGCACTTCCGCACGCCTAACATCGACCGTCTGGCCGCACAGGGGATGCTCATGACGTCGGCATACGCGGGAAGCCCCGTCTCGGCACCCTCACGAGCCTGCCTGATGACCGGTCAGCACTCGGGGCACACCCACGTCCGCGGCAACAAGGAATACTGGAGCGGACGTGTGGCGTACGGACAGAACGTCGATTATGCCGTGGTTGGGCAGGAGCCTTACGACCCCGCAGTGCCTATCCTGCCTGAGCTGTTCAAAGCCGCAGGCTACCATACGGGCATGTTCGGGAAGTGGGCCGGAGGCTTCGAGGGCAGCGTCTCTACGCCCGACAGCCGCGGCATCGATGAGTTCTACGGCTACATCTGCCAGTTCCAGGCACACCTATATTTCCCAAATTTCCTCAACCGCTACAGCCGCTCGCGTGGCGACACTGCGGTCGTGCGCGAAGTTCTGGAGCAGAACATCCAGCACGCCATGTTCGGAGAGGACTATAACCTGCGGCGTCAGTACAGCGCCGACCTCATCCACGAGCGGGCCAAGGAATGGCTGCGGCAGCAGAAGCCCGACGAACCTTTCTTCGGAATCTTCACCTACACCCTCCCGCACGCCGAGCTGCGCCAGCCCGACGACTCGCTGCTGCAAGCTTTCCGCGGTCGCCTGCTGCCCGAACGCATCTACCGCGGCGACAATCCCTCGCGCTACAACCCTACCCCTGAAGCCCATGCGCAGTTTGCTGCCATGATAACCCGTTTGGACTCACAGGTAGGCGAGATTATGCAACTGCTGGAGGAGCGAGGACTGGCAGACAACACGGTGCTCATCTTCACCAGCGACAACGGGCCTCATGAGGAGGGGGGGGCTGATCCCGAATACTTCAACCACGACGGCAAGTTCCGTGGTCTGAAGCGCAGCACGCACGAAGGCGGCATACGCATTCCCTTCATCGTGCGCTGGCCGGGACACATCCGTGCGGGCAGTGAGAGCGACCTGCCCTTCGCCTTCTACGACCTGATGCCTACGTTCTGTGACATAGCGGGGATGAAGATTTCGAAAAAAGGGGTCTTTAAGGATTTGAAGGTCAGTACTGACGGCATCAGCATCCTGCCCACGCTCACGGGCAAAGGGCGCCAGCGGATGCACGATCATCTGTACTGGGAATTCCACGAGACGGACATGCTTGCAGTGCGCCGTGGCGACTGGAAACTGGTGGTCAAGCGCGGGAAGCCATCGCTCTACAATCTGGCCAATGACCCGCACGAGGATCACGACCTCGCCGCAGAGCATCCCGACATAGTACGCCTGCTCGTACAGAAGATCTACGAGGACCACACCGACAGTCCCCTCTTCCCACTGACGCTGCCGGCATTAGAGAAACCTAACAACCAGCCCACCCCAATCTCTCACACATGAAATCTGCCTTCCTCATCGCAGCTCCCACCAGCGGTTCGGGCAAGACCACATTGGCCCGGGGGCTGATGGCTTTGTTCACACAGCAGGGCTTACGCGTACAACCATTCAAGTGCGGTCCTGACTACATCGATACGAAGTTCCACGAAGCCGTCTGCCACAGACCGAGCATTAACCTCGACACGTTCATGGCCTCGGAGGATCACATCCGTGAGCTCTTCTGTCGCTACACACAAGGTGGCGACGAGGCTCCTGAATGGGCTCGCGAGCCTGCTGACATAGCTGTGGTCGAAGGCATGATGGGCCTCTTCGACGGCTACGAGCGCGACCGTGGTTCCTGTGCCGAGATTGCCCGCGTGCTGGACCTGCCCATCGTCTTGGTGGTTGACGCGCGTTCAGCAGCCTACTCCATGGCTGCCCTCCTGCAAGGCTTCACCCGTTTCCGCGCTGACCTGCGCTTCGCTGGCGTCATATTCAACAAGGTCGGCAGCCCGCGCCACGCAGCAATGCTTCGCGACGTGGCGGCCGAAGTGGGCATAGCCTGCCTCGGTTGCATACCCAAACAGACGGCCTTGGAACAAGGGTCGCGATATCTCGGGCTCGACTTCTCGGAGTCGCTTTCGGCTGGGACGCTGGTGGAAGTATTGAGCCAAAGTATCGACACGAACAGACTACAAGAAATATGCAACCGCTCGCAGAGCCCAGCGCGACCGGTCGTGAAGGCCTCTACGACCGGTCGTGCCGGACGCTGCGACCGGTCGTCTTTTTCGGCCCCTGCCAACATGCCGGACACCTCCGCCAGGCGCATCCTCGTTGCCCGCAACGCCGAGTCCTTCTCTTTCATCTACCAAGAGACGCTCGACCTGCTCCACAGCCTCGGCGAAGTCGAGTTCTTCGACCCGGAGGGAGACCCACCCCCCGCCCTCCCTATAAGGGAGGGAGCAGAATGCAATAGACAGGATGAAGGATTACAGCCAGCAAAGGAAACCACTCCCTCCTTTTTAGAGAGGTCGGGGGGTGGGTCTCTCCTCTACCTCCCCGGCGGCTACCCCGAGAAGCACCTCGACGCACTGGTGCGCGCCGAGGGGATGCGCCGCTTCATCCGCGAGTTCGCTGAGGCCGGTGGACGCATCATTGCCGAATGTGGCGGGATGATGTACCTCTGCCGGAGCATAGTCACCGACGACGGTGAATACCCCATGTGTGGCGTGCTGCCCTACTCTATCAGCTCACGCCGTGCCGACCGCCACCTCTCGCTCGGCTATCGACGTTTGGAACTTGAGGGCCACGAACTGCGAGGCCATGAGTTTCACTACACTCAGTTCCTGCCACCCGTGCCCCCGTCCTACGCACAGGTCTACAACGCAGCCGGCGAACCCGTACCCACGCCTATCCTGCGTCAGGGCAACGTGCTCGCCAGCTACACCCACCTCGCTCCCGAGGGATTCAGGTTGATGCTTGACCTGCTGTTTCGTGGATGAGAATTACAGCATCCCCAGCTCCAGCTGAGCCTCCTCGCTCATCATGCTCTGATCCCATTCGGGTTCGAAGACGAGGTTGACATTGACGGAGGTGAGGCCGTCGATGGTCTCCAGTTTCTGCCGGACGTCCTCGATGATGAAGTCTGCCATGGGGCACGAAGGGGCCGTCATAGTCATATCGACGTAGAGGACCGTGAGGTCGTCGCTCAGCTCGATGCGGTAAATAAGTCCCAAGTCATACACGTTGACCGGGATTTCCGGGTCGTAGACCGTCTTGAGAAGTTCTACAATCTTATCTTCAAGTTCTATTCTATTCATTTTTCACTTTTCATTTTTCACTTTTCATTTTAAATTCATCACTCGTCATTCGTCACTCTAAATCTTCCCCTCCTCGCGATAGCTGTAGTAGTCGCCGTCGGTAACGATGACGTGGTCTATCAGCTTCAGGTTCATTAGGCGACAAGCCTCAGCGATGCGTTCGGTCAGTTTGTCGTCTTCGCGCGAAGGCTTCTTGTTGCCTGAAGGGTGGTTGTGCACGAAGGCTAAAGCCGGAGTCTGACGTATCAGTGCCTCGCGCACTACCAGACGTACGTCGACCATCGTACTCGTAAGTCCGCCCTTGCTTATGAGGTAAGGCTGCCCCTCGAGGCTGTTGTCGGCACGAACGTACAGGGCAAAACTCTCTTCGTGAGCGAGGTCGCGCACACGCGGGTACATTATATTATATACGTCCACGGAACTCTTCACGTAGCGCTTCTCCGCCGGCACTTCCATAGCACGCCGACGTCCGAGCTCGCAGGCCGCAAGTATACTTACGGCTTTAGCAGGCCCAAGACCCTTATAGCGCTTTGTAAGGTCGGTGACCGACAGCCGGCTCAAGGCTTTAAGGCTGCCGCCGCAATCTGAGAGCAGGCGCTGCATCAGCTGCACTGCCGTTTCATCCGTATTGCCGGAGCCGATGAGAATGGCCAGAAGCTCGGCAGGCGAGAGCGCTGCTGCGCCTTGCTCCATCATCCGCTCACGTGGCCGCTCGTCAAGAGGCAGTTCCTTGATATTCATTTATACAGTCGTTCGTTATCATCGAAACCTTCGCCGCCGCGCTTCAGCACCAATCTATTCCAGGCGGCGCTGAGGAAACCGGTGCCATAGCCGATGAGCTGGATGAAGGAGGCCGGCACGCTGAGCAAGCCTACCTGCAGGCTGCGGTTCTTCATAGCCGAGTCCACGAAGATAAGCAAGGCGTAGAGCAAGGGCAAGGCCACACAGAGCGCACACAGCGCGAAGCCGCAAGTCTGACTCATGTGGTCGGCGCCGAGGAAGAACAGCCACAGACCGTAGCAGAACAGGATGAGCAGACACAAGCAACCCACAGTGAACACTGCAGGCAGCAGGTGAACCACCTTCATCGTGCCCGGGTGCAGCAGGTGCAGGTTGATACGCGCCTTGCCCGAGTTGTTCACCTGCCGGAAGAACTTCTGTAAGTCCGTACGGCGCTTATGCCACACCCAAGCCTCGGGAAACAGACGCATCGAGGCACCTGCCTCCTCCATGCGATAGCTAAGGTCTATGTCCTCGCCGAAGCGCATCTGCCGGAAGCCACCGACCTGTTGCCAGAGCTCGCGGCTGACACCCATATTGAACGAGCGCGGATAGAACTTATCGAGTTTCTTCTTCCCGCCGCGTATGCCGCCCGTCGTGAAGAACGACGTCATAGCATAGCTGATAGCCTTCTGCACCGGCGTGAAATCCTCGTGCGCACAATCGGGACCGCCGAAGGCGTCGCACGGATTCGCTGACAGCTCCTCATCGATGGCTGCGAGATAGCCCTCAGGCAGCACAACATCGGAGTCCAGCACGATGAGCCATTCGCCCGAGGCATGCTCAGCGCCATAGTTACGTGCCGCTCCCGGCCCGCCGTTCTCCTTGACGTAGTAGTGCAGGCGCAGACGCTTGGCGTAGCGCTCGCTGACGTGCCGGCACGGCACCTCGCTGCCATCCTCTACGATGATGACCTCAAAGTCCTGGCTCGTCTGCGTCGTCAGGCTCTCCAGCAGCTCCTCCACCTCCTCAGGGCGGTTGTAGACGGGAACGATAATACTATACTTCATGAACTCTTTAGTTAATGTTTTCGGCCACAAAGTTACACTCTCCGCACCACCCCACCAAATTTTAGACACTTTTTTCTTACTTCAACCACACGCATCCCCCACCTTATCACCTTAGGCAACCAGTCAAACAAGCCAATTAAGCAGGCTGAGTCGGGATATTAAGCAGGCTGGACTGGGATAAGCGGCCAATAGATGTAGAATACGCCCGGAAGTGCAGCGTTGCACCTCCGGGCGTATTGCGCTGTATCACCGTTGGGGCATGCCCACTTCGGCGGTGAAACTTCAATGGTTGTCAAGACGAAGCCTTGAGTCCGCCCTTTATTTTCCGATAATGGCAAGGGTGTCCATGGCTATCATGAGCTCCTCGTCGGTAGGAATGACGCATATCTTGACGCGCGAGGAGTCCTTGGAGATGACAGCCTCGGTGGCACGGCAGGCGCGGTTCTTCTCGTCGTCGAGCTCCACGCCGAGGAACTCCAGGCCGCGTGTGGCACCTTCGCGCACCTCATACTGGTTCTCGCCAGCTCCAGCGGTAAAGAGGATGACATCGACGCCGCCCATGGCAGCGGCGTAGCTGCCGATGTACTTCTTGATGCGGTAGGTGTACATTTCCTTGGCCAGACGGGCGAGGTCGTTGCCCTCGGCGATGCCGGCGAGGATGTCGCGGAAGTCGCTGCGCCCCTGGCTGACGCCGAGGAGTCCGGACTGCTTGTTGAGGAGGTTACTGATGCCCTTGGTGTCGAGGCCGAGTTTGTCCATGAGGAAGGTGACGGCGCCGGCGTCGATGTCGCCGGAGCGGGTTCCCATCATCAGGCCTTCGAGGGGCGTGAGGCCCATGGAGGTGTCGACGACCTTGCCATCCTTGACGGCGGCGATGCTGGCTCCGCCTCCGATATGGCAGGTGATGACTTTGGAGCCTTCGACGGGCATACCGAGGTACTCGAGTACGCGAGCGGAGACGTAGCGGTGGCTGGTGCCGTGGAAGCCGTAGCGGCGCACGCCGTACTTCTGATAGAGTTCATAGGGCAGGGCGTACATATAAGCGTAGTCGGGCATGGTCTGGTGGAAGGCGGTGTCGAAGACGCCCACCTGCGGCAGGTCGGGCAGCAGGGCCTTGACGGCGTTGACGCCCTTGATGTTGGCGGGGTTGTGCAGGGGTGCGAGATCGTTGCAGGCTGCAAACTGCTCCATGACCTCGGGCGTGAGGAGCACGCTCTCGGAGAACTTCTCGCCGCCGTGCACCATGCGGTGGCCTACGGCATCGATCTCATGGAGGTCGCTGAGCACGGCGTGCTCGCCTTCGCTGAGGACCTTGAAAATAAGCTGCACGCCGGCGGTGTGCTCGGGCACGGGGGCTTCGAACTGGAACTTCTGGCCCTCGGCCTTGTATTTGATGAAGGAATCGGGCAGCCCGATTTTCTCGATGCCGCCGCTGGTGATGACCGAGCGGTCATCCATATCGTAAAGTGCGTATTTAATGCTGCTGCTTCCGCAGTTAAGAACAAGGATTTTCATAATAAGTGAAAAGTGAAAAGTGAAAGATAAGAGTTTCCTCTGCTCACTGTTTTCTTTTCCGTCTAATTTATTGATTATTGTTATATTTTGCTGTTTTAATTGATGCAACGAGGATGGCTATCAACTCGCTACAAAGGGGATATAGCTTATTGTAGGTAGGCTCATCCATGCAACCCGCTTCGTATAAGATTTCCAACCAACCTTTTGTCTCGTTAGCCTCCTTGAGTGAAATAGTGAGTTTAGAAATGAAATCTGGCGAACTTTGCGCAAACTCAGACTCCCGTACATTGGCATGAATGGAAGTGCCGGAACGAAGTATCTGCTGGAAAAGACTATTCAAGCGCCAGTCGTTGTTCTGCTTCACCATAGTAACGATGTCAACAGCAAAAGCTTTACTCTTCAAATTCAATGGAGAATCTGCGCCCTGTCGTGCTATATGTCCCATTGCAACAGTTACTTTTATTTTTCACTTTTCATTTTTCACTTTTCACTCCATGGATTCGCGCTATCCGCGCGAATCCATGGCCTGGCAAGCAGTGATGGCAATCAGGTAGTAGATGTCATCTACCGAGCAGCCACGGCTGAGGTCGTTGACGGGACGGGCAATGCCCTGAAGGATGGGGCCTATGGCGATGGCACCGGCGAGGCGCTGGACGAGCTTGTAGCTGATGTTGCCCACCTCAAGGTTGGGGAAGACGAGGACGTTGGCGTGGCCGGCGATGGCGCTGCCGGGCGCTTTCTTCTCGCCTACACTGGGCACGAGGGCGGCGTCGGCCTGCAGTTCACCGTCGACCTTCAGCCCTGGGCAGCGCTCCTTGGCCAGACGAGTAGCCTCCACGACCTTGTCGACCACTTCATGCTTGGCCGAGCCCTTGGTGGAGAAGCTGAGCATGGCCACGCGCGGGTCGTCGAAGCCTGCAACGCTCTTGGCGGTCTGCGCAGTGCAGACGGCAATCTGCGAGAGCTGGTCAGCATCGGGCATCGGGGTGACGGCCACGTCGCCCACGACGAGCACGCCATCCTCACCATATTCGGGACGATCGGTGATGAGGAGCATGGCGCCGCTGACGCAGGTGATGCCCGGCGAGCACTTGATGATTTGCAGGGCGGGGCGCAAGGTCTCGCCCGTAGTGGAAAGGGCGCCTGAGATCTGGCCATCAGCACCTTCGGTCTTGATGATCATGCAACCGAGATACAAGGGATTCTTCACCAGCTCGCGAGCCTGCTCGATGGTCATGCCCTTGCTCTTGCGCAGCTCGCAGAGTAGCTGGGCGAGTTCCTCGCTGCGTTCGTAATTCTCAGGATCGATGAGTGTGGCCTCGCCGATGTGTGTCAGGCCGTGCTTTGCGGCCAGTGCGTGGACCTTGCCGGGGTTACCGATCAGGATGATGTCGGCCAGATGGTCGGCCAGAGCCTTGTCAGCCGCGATGAGCGTGCGCTCCTCCTCGGCCTCGGGCAGCACGATGCGCTGGCGGTTGGCCTGTGCACGTGCGATGATTTTCTCAATCAATGACATAGAGTAATTTAAAATTTAACGATGTATGATATTGACGATTTTGACGATTTACAATGTTATATGTTTTCCTCTTTTCATTTTTCATTTTCCTCTTTTCATTTTTCACTTTTCACTTTTCACTTTATAGCCACCTTCTGCCCATTGATGATATATAGTCCTTTGGGAAGAGTTGACGAGCCTATGCGCAGGCCAGAGAGAGTGAAGATGCCGGTGTTAGCGGGTGCCAGTGGCGCAGCGGGCACATTGCCGAGCCCCACGATGGTATCGGTGATGCGCTGCAGTTCGTCGCGCTTGACGACGACCACCTTGCCGCCGTCGGCGTCAGCCGGGAAGCCGCTGACGGGGGTGCCGGGGAAATACCAGTGGAGAGCGTTGGCGGCAGCCTGCGGCGCGGCATAGAATTCGAGATAGCTGCCCGCCTCGGTCCCGAAGAGATACCAGCCCTTGCCGTCGAACGAGGGGAAGGTGGCTGGCGCGAGGAGCTGGCGGTCAGTGGTGAACGCTCGCGTGAAATCGCGGAAGCGTCCGCGCGAGGGGTTGATGCTGGTTGACCACGCAGTGCAGAGACCTTGGCCGTCGGGGGCGACGTAGAGCGCCACGTACTGGTCGCCGGCTTTGAAGATATGGAGGTCGCGTACGGAGCTGCCCGTAGTGAAATAATTCATTGGGCGCGTGAACGACGAGAAATCCTTGGTGCGGCTCCACTGGGGGACGTAGGTCTTGTCGGAGAGCGTAGTCCAGAAGTAGTAATAAGCATCGCTGGCGCTGTCGTACTCCAACTCGGGGCCTTCGACGGCGCCGTCGCGCACCTTGCCGCCCTCGTCACCCACGGGTGTCCAGCGGACGAGGTCAGGCGACGTGAAATGGTAGAGGCCGGGGGCGTCGTCGCTGCCGCCAAAGACGAGGTGGAAGGTGGCATTGCCGCCCTCGTCCTCCAGCCTACGGATAAAAGGGCGCACTACGGCGGGCTGGCCGTCGGTGCGGCCGAAGATGGATTTGCCGTCGTTGAGCGGGTGCCACGTCAGCCCGTCGAGGCTGGAAGCGTAGTAGAGCCTGTTGTCGGTAGCCTTGGAGTAGCAGAGGAGGTAGGCGTGTGCGGGGTCTTCGGTCGGCGCAGGCAGGCCGAGGTCGGCCATCGGCTGGGGCTGAAGGTCGGTGTTGGCGGTGTAGGAGCGTAGGCTGAAGCCGGCGTCGATATACTGCCCGCCACCGGTCTGGAGGGTGTGGATGGCTATTACGTTGTCGCCGTCGAGGTTGATGGCTTTGCGGGCGGCATCGCTGATGTCGAAGAGCTGGTAGGTGGTGTTGTAGCCGGTGACGCTGAAGGCCAGCACGCCGTTGATATACACCTCAGAGTCCTCGTCGTAGAAGATGCGGAGGCAGAGGCGCGGCAGGTCGTCGGCCGTGACGCCGTCTAATTTGAACGTGCGCCGCACCCATATCTCGGGTGTGCTCCACTTGGTGCGCACGCGGGCATCGGGCTGAGCGATGTCGCCGAAGCCGGCGGCGCCTCGTTTCCAGGCGCTGTCGTCGAACGACGTCTGCTCCCATCCGGCTGCAGGCTCATCGGTGGTGTAGCGCCAATAGATGCTTGTGGAGTTGTCGCCGGCAGCCACCACGCTGGTGGAGCCGCTAAGACGGTTGTTGATGGTCTGCTCGATGTTCTTACGTATTGATGCCAGCTGACCGGCATCGACCTTCAGCACCTTGCGGTCGTAGGTGAGTATGCCGTTGACCTCCTGCTCCACATCGGTAATCTGGGTGTAGACACCGGCCCAGAGGCCTTTGGATAGTTGGAGACTCTGGAGAGCCGCGGTGTACTGGTTGAAGCGCGTGGTATAGTCCTCGCTGTTGTCGACAGAGGTGTAGACCTGCTGGCTGCCGGCCCAGAGGTGGTCTTCGATGAGGTAGGTTATGCCACCGAACTCGCCACAGACGTTGACGCGGTCGTTGCTCTCGTTGCCGGTGCCGTTGGGCGAGGGATAGCTGTGGGCATCGGTGATGTCGCCAATCTTGAAGTCGGTCCAGCCGGACGCTGCGTTCATCAGGCGCCCCTGGTCGGCATCGGCATTGCGGACGACGAGGTAGCCGCGCATAGTGTGGCCGGCGCCGGTGCCTGCATCCTGGCCCCAACCCTCGTTGTAGGGAATCCATACGCAGATGGAAGGATGCTGCTTCAGGGCTGTGACGATGCGCTCGCTCTCAGAATAGAAGATGTGCTGCAGCTCGTCCTTGCTGCCGAGGTTGCCGCCCTCGCTGCCGTTGGGCATATCCTGCCACACGATCAGACCGTTGCGGTCGCACCATTCGTACCAGAGGTCGGGCTCCACCTTGATGTGCTTGCGCACCATGTTCATGCCTAAGGCCTTTATGGTCTGCAGGTCGTAGATCATAGCCTCGTAGGAGGGAGGCGTCAGCAGGCCGTCGGGCCACCAGCCTTGGTCGAGCGGCCCGTACATGAAGATGGGCTGGCCATTGAGCAGGAAGGCGGGGTGACCGTCGATCAGGGCACGCGAGAGGGTGCGCAGGCCGAAGTAGCCGCGGGCCTTGTCGCACTCCTGGCAGTCGGGCTCAGAGAGGTAGATGTCGAGGTTGTAGAGGAAAGGTGAGTCGGGCGACCAGAGCTTGGCATCAGGGATGGTAAGCGTGACCTCGTCGCCTGCGGGTGTCTTCTCGGACGTAGCAACGACCTGTTCGCCGTCGCGGGCGATGAGGTGATAGCTGCACGAAGGATTGCTGGCGAAGACTCGCACCTTGACAGTGCCCGTGGCAGCGTCGGGGACGACTTCGTAGCGCTCGATGTAGCAGTCGCTGACGGGCTCGAGCCACACGGTCTGCCAGATGCCGCTGCAGCTGGTGTACCAGATGCCGCCGGGGCTGGTGGTCTGCTTGCCACGCGGCTGGCCGCCGCGGCTGCTGGGGTCGTAGACGGCCACCTGCAGCTCCTGCTCGCCCTCGGGCAGGAGGGCGCCTGTGATGTCGAAGGTGAAGGGGTCGCTGCCGCCGTCGTGCTCGCCCACCTTCGTGCGGTTGACATAGACGGCACAGCGCCAGTCGACAGCACCGAAGTGGAGCAAAACACGTTTGTTCTTGAAGGCATCGGTCAGCGTGAACGTGCGACGGTACATCAGTGTGGAGTTGGCCGTAGTGCCGAGGTCGGTGTGCATGATGCCCGAGAGGGCCGACTCCACGCCGAAGGGCACGAGAATGCTCTTGCTGAAACGGCTGACGGCATTCTCAGCGCTCAAACGCATGACGTTGTCGCGACGGTAGTAGCCCCAGAGGCCGTTGAGGTTCATCCAGTCGGGGCGCACAAGCTGCGGGCGCGGATATTCCTGCCACACAGCGGAGGGGTCGACCTGCTCGCCCCAAGGCGTCATGACGGGGGCGGAGAGGCGCTGCCACTGCTGAGCCTGACAGGCCAGGGTCAGTACGGCTGCTACTATGCTTAAAACTAATCTTTTCATCGTCTGGTGGGCGTTAATGTTGACTTCTTGTATCGTTACGCTTTTGAGTCTCGGGAAAAAGGCTTAAGGGTTTCCGACAAAAGGCTTAAGGGTTTTTGCCAAAAGGCTTAAGGGTTTCCGCCAAAAGGCTTAAGGGTTTCCGCCAAAAGGCTTAAGGGTTTCCGACAAAAGGCTTAAGGGTTTCCGCAACCCCTTCAGCGATCCCCGCTCAGAGGCGAGGGTGGCCAGCTATTTGGCTTTCGCCCTCATGCTCGCCATTATCATATATGTTATGATGAGAGCGTAGGCTATGATGGAGATGACCTCGGAGAGGGGATTCTGAAGCCAGCCTTCGTCGACGAAGTTGAACTCCAAGAAGCGAAGGAGGGCCGAGACGACGCCCATAAGTGCGCCGCCGGCGATGAAACCGCTGGCCAGCAGAGTGCCACGCTCGCTGCGGGCTTTGTTCTGGACGGCGTCCTTAGAGCGACTGCTGACGAACCAATGCACGGCACCACCGACAACGAGGGGCACGTTGAGCTCCAAGGGGATGAACATGCCCAGGGCGAAAGCCAGCACGGGAACGTCGAGGACATTCAACAGCAGGGCCAGCACGGCACCTACGCCATAGAGCGTCCACGGCGCACCCTGGCCCATCATAAGGGGCTCGATGACGGCGGCCATGGCGTTGGCCTGAGGCGCTACGAGGGCATGCTCACCCGTGAAGCCGTAAGTCTTGTTGAGGATGATGATGACACCGCCCACGGTGGCTGCCGAGACGAGCGTGCCAAGGAACTTCCACGTCTCCTGCTTAGCAGGCGTCGTGCCGAGCCAGTAGCCTATCTTCAGGTCGGTGACGAAACCGCCGGCCATGGACAGGGCCGTGCAGACGACGCCGCCAATGACCATGCTGGCCACGATGCCATCGGTGCCGCGCAGACCTACGGCCACGAGGACGATGGAGGCTATGATGAGGGTCATCAGCGTCATGCCCGAGACGGGGTTGGTGCCTACGATGGCGATGGCGTTGGCGGCAACAGTGGTGAACAGGAAAGCTATGACGGCCACGACGAGCCAGGCTACGAGGGCCTGTGCGAGGTTGTGGATAAGTCCTACGTAGAAGAACAGGAACACTATGGCCAAGGCCGCGATGATGGCGATGGCGATAAAGCGCATATTAAGATCGCGGTCGGTGCGGAGGGTGGCGGCCGCTACGGCTTTGCCCTGCCCGCGCAGCTCACGGCCGGCAAGGCCTACGGCACCCTTGATGACGCCCCAGCTCTTGACGATGCCAATGACACCGGCCATGGCTATGGCGCCGATGCCTATGTAGCGGGCGTAGTTGGTAAAGATATACTGGGGATCCATCTGCGAGAGCATAACGCTGTCGACCGTGGTCATGCCCAGCAGCGGGATGAGGAACCACCAGACAAACAAGCTGCCGGCACAGATGATGGCGGCGTACTTCAAGCCTACGATATAGCCCAGACCGAGAACGGCTGCTCCGGTGTTGATTGAGAACGTGAGCTTGGCTTTCTGCGCTACGGCCTCGCCCCACCCCATCATACGCGTGGAGAGGGTCTCGTGCCACCAACCGAAGGTTGAGACGATGAAGTCATAGAGTCCGCCTATGGCAGCTGCCCATATGAGGGGCCGCGCCTGGCTGCCGCCCTGCTGACCGCTCACGAGGACCTGCGTCGTTGCCGTTGCCTCGGGGAAGGGGTACTTGCCGTGCATGTCCTTGACAAAATAGCGGCGGAAGGGGATGAGGAAGAGGATTCCAAGGCAGCCGCCAAGCAATGATGCCAGGAAGACTTGCATGAAGTTGACCGTGATGTCAGGGTACTTGGCCTGCAGGATATAGAGCGCCGGCAAGGTGAAGATGGCACCGGCCACGATGACGCCCGACGAGGCGCCGATGCTCTGGATAATGACGTTCTCGCCCAAAGCGCTACGGCGATGGGCAGCCGTGCTCAGGCCTACGGCGATGATGGCGATAGGGATGGCGGCCTCGAAGACCTGACCGACCTTTAGGCCGAGATAGGCTGCTGCGGCTGAGAAGAGGACAGCCATGACGATGCCCCACGACACGCTCCAAGCGTTGACCTCAGGGTAAGTGCCGTCGGCACGCATGAGGGGTTCGTAACTCTCGCCATCGCGCAACTCGCGGAAAGCGTTCTCGGGCAACTGCATCTGCTTCTGTTCGTTCTGTTCCATAAAACCTGATTCTATTTGTTTTTGCTATCTTACACTAATCACTGGCAGGCAAAAACAGCCTGCACAATTGTTTTGCGCCGCAAAGTTAAAAAAAAAAGAAGCCCGCCGTTACATGGCGGGCCTCTTTTTTTCAATATTCGAGGATTAAAGGCTAAATTAAAACTAAAATGCTCTAATCCCTAATCCTTAATCCCTAATCTAAATCACTTAGCGATAGCGATGGAGACGCGGTTCTTGTCGTTCTCGGCGAAGGGCTGAACGGTGTCGCCCTTGCTGTCGACGGTGATACGGGCTGCATCGATGCCTGCCTCGGTCAGAGCCTTGGCAACGTTCTCGGCACGCTTCGAAGCGTACATCTGGTTGATCTTCGGGTTACCTGTGCCGGCGTCGGCATAGCTGGTTACGCTGACCTTCGTGTCGGGGTTAGCCTTCAGGAAGGCGATGAGGTTCTGCAGCTTGGCAGCTTCGGTGCCTACGGCAACAGTCTCGCGGATAGCGTAGAAGATCTCGGTGCGCATCTCGGGCTTCTTGACGGGCTCGGGCTTCACGACGGGCTTCGGCTCCTCGACGACGGGAGCGGGCTCCTCAACGACGGGTGCGGGGATGACGGTGCGCTTGACGGTGGGGCCGAGGGCGACCTTCACGCCGAGCAGGGCGTTGAAGTACCAGTCGGCCTTCATCTTCTTCTCAGCCTTCTTTGAGTTGTACTTGTCAGAGAGAACATTGGCATTACCCTCGAGGGTGATGGCAACGCGGTCGGAGCAGCGGAAGTCGAAGTCCAGACCGGCACGGCCTACGGGGCGAACCTTGGTGCCGTCCCACAGATACTCGAGCTCGTGGGTATAGCCATTGGGATCAAACACAGGGGGCTGGCTGGCGATGACGGCCTGCAGGTCCTGAGCCTCGTCGTTATTCCATGCGATGTTGGCAGCGCCACCCAGGATAAGACCTACGTTGAGGAAACGCTTGGGCTTCCAGCCGCCGATGAGGTTCGTCAGGCTGACCTTCAGGTCGAGGCCTGCGCTGGCATAGTTCCACTTGTAGTCTGCCTTGGGGTGGCTGACCCAGCAGCCCTTGCTCTCCCAGCCGCTGCCCTGCAGACGCAGACCCAGCACGGGATTGAACTGATAGCCGATGGCTACCTGAGCAGCAGGAGAGAGGAGGTCCTTGAACTTAGCCTCGCCCAGAGTGTGGGCGCCGCCGGCCTGCAGCTGCAGGAACCAGTGGGGCTGGAACTCTTCAATCACCTGATCCTCCTGAGCGGAAGCCGTGGTGAATGCAGCAAACAGCATTGCTGCCAAAAACATAAACTTTTTCGGGTCACCTGCATAACCGCGTGGATTAGCCGAAAATCTTGGTCAGCCTAAAGATGAAGAATTTCTTGTCAATCACACCCCTTAACTGAGCTCTGAAGTCTTTGATTTTGGCGTTGAGTGATTCTGCGGAAGCATTAGTTGATCTGTTGACAAAGTAGTTGAGAATTTCATCTTCCCGGTCATACATGGCAGCTGCGATGTCGTTGAAGGCTTTGTTTTCAAACTCGCCTACTTTGGCATACCACTTCTTGATGCTCTTACGTCCAGTTTCCTTGTCGCACCTTTGGGCAAAGATCATTCTCAGTGAGTGCGTAAGGCTGTACGCCTTCTCTATGTCAGGATAGAGTTCGAAGAGGATTCCCGCACGCTCTCTCTGGCTTGCGGTCCACTTCTCCGGCGACACCATCAGCAAGTACTTGCTGCGCATGAGCAGTTCAGCCTTTGTCTCGTCGTTCTTCAACCTTGCGGGGTGATATGCGGCATTGCTGCGGATGGGATTGCCTTCTGCGTCCACAAGAGGCTTCCCGCTCTTTATCAGGTCCTTAATCATTGCCCTGAAGTCATCCCTTGCATTAGCCACCTCCGTCATCACCTCACGTCGATGCCCTATGCGTATTTCCTGCAATGCCTCCAGACAGAACTGCTGGTGGTGGAAACGGTCGAGGGTAATCATCGCCTTGGGAAAGCAGGCACTGACAATCCGGTGCATGCTGTCGGAGAAGTCGAGTGTCACTTCCTCAACCAACTGTCGGACGGCCTCCGGTATCTTCTTCAAGACACCTGTGACCTCCTTTGCCTTAGTTCCATTTACGATGGCAACAAGACAGCCCTTGCGTCCGTGAGCATCCTTGTTGGACAGGATGGTATAGACCTCACCGGTGGACAGGCACGTTTCGTCTATGCTCAGGTGAGCACCCATGTTCTTGGGGATTATTACCCGGTCCTCCGCATGGTCTGCATCCTCCCATGTCTTGAAACCGCTGATGGTCTCCTTATACGAACGCTCGAAGTTATCGCCGTTGATGTGATAGTCTTTCTCAAACGAACGGGCCGTTATAGGGAGCGTCTCCAAACGCTTCTTTTAAAAAAATCCGCCAGTTCCTTCGAACAGCGGGTGGACTCCTGGATGAAGTCAAACTCAGACATCACATTATGGCCTTCTGCGTCAAGCCAACGGCGGCGACGCACATGCAACAGCACTTCCTGCCCACGTATGGGGAAATCGTGGAATGTCTTGGCTGGTGTAAAGCCGTTAGGACGCAAATCTTCACGATTGTCAGGTGTTAACTCATTCTCGTCAAGATACAGATGAATAATGTTCACAGGACGCTCTTATGACCGTGTATCCTGTGTGGATTTCTTCTCTTTGGGCTTCACCTCTACAGTAGTCAGTTCAAACCATTCCAACATATGTGTTGGCAACAAACATTTGGCAAGTATTTCGTATTGTGGATTCATTGTGATATCTCGTTTCTTATTATAACGAAAACATCACGTTTTTAGTATGGATAGTCACACGCGGTTATGCAGGTGACCCC
>FLNY01004663.1_pt1 | contig 44143 bp, 34 predicted proteins | sample 1140381 | NCBI WGS metagenome assembly FLNY01 (sample SAMEA3878172, study PRJEB12797) | bioreactor metagenome | biome: Moose rumen | place: Sweden | collected 2011-10
CTGGCCGGAATCCTTTTTGGCCAGCCCCTTCAAAGCGCCCCGGCGATGTGAGCCCGGTAGCAGTCGAGGGTGTTGCGGATGAGCATGGCGATGGTCATGGGGCCGACGCCGCCGGGGACGGGGGTGATGAAGCCGGCGCGCAGGGAGGCGCTGTCGAAGTCGACGTCGCCGGTGAGCTTGCCGGAGGCGTCGCGGTTGATGCCGACGTCGATTACGACGGCGCCGGGCTTGACCATGTCGCCGGTGATGACGTTGGGCTTGCCCACGGCGGCGACGATGATGTCGGCCGTGAGGGCGAGCTCGCGGAGCCCCCTGGTGCGGGAGTGGGCGATGGTCACCGTGGCGTTCTCGTTGAGGAGAAGCGCGGCGACGGGCTTGCCCACAAGCTCACCGCGCCCTACCACGAGGGCGTGCTTGCCTTCAATCTCCATTCCCGTGGACTTGATGAGGTGTATGCAGGCGCGGGGCGTGCAGGGAGCGATGCATCCCTGGCGCGCCGTGAGCCCCTGCTTCATGCCGGCGTAGCCGTCGACGTCCTTGGAGGGCGCGATGGCCGCGATGGCCGCGTCCTTGTCTATTTGGGGCGGCAGCGGCAGCTGGAGAAGTATCCCGTCCACCCGCTCGTCGGCGTTCAGGTCCCCGAGCACGGCGAGGAGCTCCTCCTGCGTGGTGCTCGAGGGCAGGGAGAGCACCTCTCCTGCCAGCCCGACCTTGCGTGCGGCGTTCTCTTTGTTGCGGACGTAGACCTGACTTGCGGGGTCCTCTCCAACGATGACCGCCCACAGTCCGGGACGGCGCCCATGCCGGGCCTCAAGGTCTGTCACTTCCTGCCGCATCTGGTCGTAAAGCCCTGCGGCTATGGCTTTTCCGTCGATAATCATGATGCTGTCATGCTTTTTCAGTGTGCAGCACAGGTTCTCCTGCAAGGTAGACCTGCCTGATATAAGGTGAATGGTGAAGATATGCAAGGCGCGTGAGGGTCCAGCCCGGAAGGGTGAGAATCAGGTCTGCCCGCTTGCCGGCGGTAATGGATCCGGCCACGTCGCTCACGCCCATGGCGTAGGCGCTGTTGAGGGTGCAGGCGTTGAACGCACGTTCGGGCGTAAGGCGCATCCTGATGCAGCCCAGGGCCATGACGAAGCGCATGTCGCCCGACGGCGAGGAGCCGGGGTTGTAGTCGGACGCAAGTGCCACACCCAGCCCCGCATCCACGAATTCCCGCGCCTTGCCGTACGGCAGACGCAGGAAGAATGACGAACCGGGAAGCATGGTAGCCATGGTGCCGGTGCCTCTGAGTGCCTCGATTTCGGCCTCTCCGGCCTGCTCCAGATGGTCTACCGACAGCGCGCCGCCACGTACGCCTGCCTGCACTCCACCGCTCACGGCGAGCTGGTTGGCGTGAATCTTGGGACGAAGTCCGAAGCGCGCCCCGGCCTCCATGATGCGTGCGGCGTCTTCGACCGTGAAGAAGCCCCGTTCGCAGAACACGTCTACGAAGTCGGCGAGACGCGCGGCCTCGGGCATCATTGCGCATACCGCATCGACGTATCCGGAGTGGCTGTACCCCCGTCCGACGGCGTGCGCTCCCAGGAAAGTGCTGCGCACGAGTGCCGGCGTGCTTTCCTTGATGCGTGCGATGACCCGCAGCATCTTGAGCTCGTCGGCAGGGTTGAGCCCGTATCCGCTCTTGATCTCCATTGAGCCGGTGCCCTGGGCGGTCATCTCCTGCACCCTCTCCATCGCCTGGGCGAAAAGCTCGTCCTCGGAGGTGCTGTGCAGGCGGTCTGCCGAATTGAGGATGCCGCCTCCGCGGCTGGCTATCTCTTCGTACGACAGGCCGTTGATCTTGTCGAGGAACTCTCCCTCGCGGCTGCCGGCATAGACGATATGGGTATGGCTGTCGCACCAGGCGGGCATGAGCATGCCTCCCTCGCAGTCGATGACGGAGTCTGCGCTGCCCAGGTCGGGCACGCTGCCCGGAAAGCTTCCGAGAGGCGCACCGACATCAGCAGTTCCTCCGTTGGAAGCTCCCGGCGCACCGCCTACCGCAGCTCCTCCGTTGGAAGCTTCCGGCGCACCGCCTTCCGCAGCACTCCCGAAGGCCTCGATGCGGCCGTCGGAGGCAAGGAGCCAGGCGTCGGTGAGGGTGCCGACGGCGTCCATGGCGGCGCCCTCCTTGCGAAGCACGCCCTGCGGCACCACGCCTGCCAGGATCCCTATGTTCTTGTAGAGCCGTCTCATTGCCCGGGTGCGGGATTGTCCCTGAGGAAGTCGACCGCCCGCATGATGAGCGGATGCATGTAGGTGTCTTCCTGGATGAAGGGAACCGTCTTCCTGAAGCGGGCCACGAGATCCTCCAGCACGGGCGAAGACTGCTGCGGCCGGCGGAACTCCAGCGCCTGGGCTGCGTTCATCAGCTCGATTGCGAGCACCGTTTCGACGTTGCCGATGACGCGAACGAGCTTGGTGGCGGCGTTGGCGCCCATGCTCACATGGTCCTCCTGGCCGTTGCTAGAAGGCACGGAGTCGCAGGATGCGGGCCAGCAGAGCCCCTTGTTCTGGCTCACGATCGAGGCCGCGGTGTACTGCGGAATCATGAAGCCGCTGTTGAGCCCGGGCCTGGCGACCAGGTAGCGGGGGAGTCCGCGGTAGCCGTGTATGAGCAGGTAGGTCCTGCGCTCGGAGATGCTGGCGAGTTCCGACAGGGCGATGGCCATCGAGTCCATGGGTATGGCGATGGGCTCGCCGTGGAAGTTGCCCGCCGAAATGACCATGTCCTCGTCGGGGAAGATGTTGGGGTTGTCGGTGGCGGAGTTGATTTCGTTCTCGATGACGGAGGCCACGTAATTGAGGTTGTCCTTGACGGCGCCGTGCACCTGGGGGATGCAGCGGAACGAATAAGGGTCCTGGACGTGCTCCTTGGGGCGGCGTATGAGCTCGCTCCCCTCGAGCAGATGCATGAAGCGGTCGGCGGTGGCAATCTGCCCTCCGTGGGGCCGGATCATGTGCGTGAGGGGGTAGAACGGTTCGATGCGGCCGTCGTAGGCGTCGAGCGACAGGGCGCCTATGGCGTCGGCCCATTTGCTCAGGCGCCGGGCCTGAAGCAGCGACCACACGGCATGCGCGCTCATGAACTGCGTGCCGTTGAGCAGCGAGAGCCCCTCCTTGGACTTGAGGCGTATGGGCTCCCAGCCAAGTTCCTTCCAGACCTCGGCCGCAGGGCGGACCGCACCCTTGTAGAGCACCTCACCCATGCCGATGAGCGGCAGGCTCAGGTGCGCGAGGGGGGCAAGGTCGCCGGAAGCTCCGAGCGACCCCTGCTGGTACACGACCGGCAGGACATCGGAGTTGAACATGTCGACAAGGCGCCTGACCGTCTCGAGCTGCGCCCCGGAATGGCCGTACGACAGCGACTGCGCCTTCAGGAGGAGCATGAGCTTGACGATTTCGGGGCGTACCGTTTCGCCGGTGCCGCAGGCGTGTGACATCACGAGGTTGTGCTGGAGCTGCGAAAGGTCCTCCGGCGGAATGGATACGTTGTACAGCGAACCGAAACCCGTTGTAATGCCGTACACCGGACGGCCGATGTCGGCTATCTTGGTGTCGAGGTAGTCGCGGCACTTCTGTATGGCGGCCACCGCTGCGGGCGAAAGTTCAAGCTGTTCGTGACGTTCGAGAATCTGTTGTATGCGTTCGAGCGAAAGGTGCTCGGTAATGGATATCTGATGCATGCCGGACAAAAGTTAAAGGACGGAGTCGATGAGGGCGTCGTCGGCGAAGTTGGGGAGCGTGACGCGCAGCTCCGGGGTGCGGGCCATTTCGCGCCTGATGGCCTCGATGGATCCGCTGTTGCGGGCCCAGCTGCGGCGCGAGATGCCGTTGTTGACGTCCCAGAAGAGCATTTCCCTGATGTGGCGGGCGGAGTCGGAAGATCCGTCGATGACCATGCCGAAGCCGCCGTTGATGACCTCTCCCCAGCCTACGCCGCCGCCGTTGTGGAGCGATACCCACGTGGCTCCGCGGAAGGCGTCGCCGATGACGTTCTGGACCGCCATGTCGGCGGTGAACTGCGAGCCGTCGTAGATGTTGGATGTCTCGCGGAAGGGGGAATCTGTGCCGGAGACGTCGTGATGGTCGCGTCCGAGGACGACGGGGCCCTTGATGGAGCCCTCACGGATGGCGTCGTTGAAGGCGAGGGCGATGCGGGTGCGGCCCTCGCAGTCGGCGTAGAGGATGCGGGCCTGGGAGCCCACGACTAGGCGGTTGCGGCCGGCTTCTTCGATCCAGCGTATGTTGTCGAGCATCTGGCCTCTTATGGAGTCGGGGGCGGTGGCGGCGCACTCGCGCAGGACCTTGACCGCGAGGAGGTCGGTCTGCTCGAGGTCGGCGGGGTCCTCGCTCATGCAGACCCATCTGAACGGGCCGAAACCGTAGTCGAAGTAGAACGGCCCCATGATGTCCTGTACGTATGAAGGATAGCGGAACTTGCCGTCGGGGCCGAGGATGTCGGCGCCGGCGCGGGAGCTCTGCAGCAGGAAGGCGTTGCCGTAGTCGAAGAAGTACATGCCGCGTGCGGCAAGCTTGTTGATGGCGGCTACCTGGCGGCGCAGCGAGGCCTGGACGGCCTCCTTGAAGCGCTCCGGCTCCGAGGCCATCATCTGCCTGGACTCCTCGAAGCTGTAGCCAGCGGGATAGTAGCCGCCGGCCCAGGGGTTGTGGAGGGAGGTCTGGTCGGAGCCGAGGTCGACGCGTATGCCGTCGGCGGCAAGGCGCTCCCAGAGGTCGACGACGTTGCCCACATAGGCGAGCGAGACGACTTCCTTGTCTTCCACCGCCTTGCGTATGCGGGGGATGAGCTCGTCGAGGCTGTCGTGCAGCTCGTCGACCCAGCCCTGGTCGTAGCGCTTGCGGGCGGCGAGGGGGTTGATTTCGGCGGTGACGCTCACCACGCCGGCGATGTTGCCGGCCTTGGGCTGGGCGCCCGACATGCCGCCGAGGCCCGCGGTCACGAACAGGACTCCGCCGCGGTCGTCGCCGTCGAGCCCGCGCTTGCGCAGCTGCATCCGCGCGGCGTTCATGACGGTGATGGTGGTGCCGTGCACTATGCCCTGGGGACCGATGTACATGTAGGAACCGGCGGTCATCTGGCCGTACTGCGACACGCCGAGGGCGTTCATGCGCTCCCAGTCGTCGGGCTTGGAGTAGTTGGGGATGACCATGCCGTTGGTGACCACGACGCGCGGGGCGTCCTTGTGGCTGGGGAAGAGTCCCATGGGGAAGCCCGAATACATGGCGAGGGTCTGCTCTTCGGTCATCGTGGCGAGGTACTGCATCGTGAGCAGGTACTGCGCCCAGTTCTGGAAGATGGCGCCGTTGCCGCCGTAGATGATGAGCTCGTGGGGATGCTGGGCCACGCGGGGGTCGAGGTTGTTCTGTATCATGGCCATGATGGCGGCGGCCTGGTGGCACCTGGCAGGATATTCGTCGATGGGACGGGCGTACATCTCGTACGTGGGGCGGAAGCGGTACATGTAGATGCGGCCGTAGTCCTCAAGCTCCCTGGCGAACTCGGGCGCAAGCACGGCGTGGTGCCTGGGGTCGAAGTAGCGCAGCGCGTTGCGGAGCGCGAGCTTCTTTTCTTCCGGGGTGAGGATGTCCTTGCGCCTGGGAGCGTGGTTGACGGTGGTATCGTAGGGCCTGGGCTCCGGGAGCACTTCCGGAATCCCGGCGAGGATTGCTTGCTTGAAATTGTCCATGGCGGGGTCTATGCGTTGATGTTCTGGTTGACGGCCTCGAGCACCCGGGCCTCCAGGGCCTCGGCCTGGCCGAGTATCTCTGCGGCGCGGGCGATGAGGGGCTCGGCGGGAGCCTTGTCGCTCAGGCCGCTTGCATTGATGCGGACGTTGAGTTCGGCGCCCCTGCAGGCGGCCCTTGCAGCAAGCGCTCCGACGCCGGCGTCCGAAGCCGAGGCGGGATTGCCTTTCCGGGCTGCGGCGAGCAGCAGCGGGAAGGCCTTGAGCGACGCCTCCATGGTCCTGAGGGGTACCGAGGCGGCGTTGAGGGTCGCTGCTTCTATCGCCGCCGCACGCGCCGCCTTCTCCTCTTCCGTGCCCTTGGGCATGGAGAAGCAGGCCATGATGCGGTCGAAGGCTGCGGTGTCTTCATCTACGAGGTCGAGCAGCTCCTGCATGAGGGCCTGCCCCTGCTCGGCGATGTCGGAGAACTCTTTCCAGCGGTCGTCCCAGCCCCTCTTGTGGGAGGAAAGGTTGGCGACCATGGTTGCGAGCGCCGATGCCAGGGCGCCCATGTATGCCGAAATGGATCCGCCTCCGGGAGCGGGGGATTCCGAGGCCGTCTCGCGGGCGAAGCCTTCTGCGCTCATGCGGACAAGCCTGTGCCTGCGGGCCTCCTCTTCCTCGTCCTGCATGAGGAATTCGATGACTTTCTCCCTGGGGTCGAAAGGCTTGAGGTCGTCGAGCGACATGCTCTTGACGGCGATCTTGAGTATCTCCTCCTCGCTGATGCCGAGCGAACGCTGCTGCTTCTCAAGGTAGAAACGGCCGGCGTCGAGCAGCACCTTCTTGGGTACGAGGCCGACGATTTCGGCGCCGGTGACCCTGAGGCCGCGGGCGGCTGCTGCACGGCTGACCTCCTCGAACGCGGTGTGAAGCGGGGTGGCGCCGATGTCGGTGATGTTCATCGAAACCTGTGCGATGCCGTATTCGTCGATGTACCAGCCTATTGCCTTGCAGCCCTTGAGCGTACCGGGAATCCATATCTGCCTGCCGTCGGCGTCCTTGAGGAGCTTGCCGGTGAGGGATCCTCCTTCGCGCGCCTTGCGGCCCTTTTCCCTTACGTCGAAGGCCACTGCCATGGCCCTGCGGGTCGAGGTGGTGTTGAGGTTGTAGTTGACGGCGACGAGGAAGTTGCGGGCGCCGACGTTGGTCGCACCGCAGCGGGCGACGGTGTCGTTGTACTTTTCGGGGCCGAAGTCGGGGCGGCGGTCGGGGTCTGCGATCTTTTCGGGGAGGGCCTCATACTCGCCTGCGCGGCAGACGGCGAGGTTTTTCCTTTCCGGCTTGAACGCTGCGGCCTCATAGCAGTAGCAGGGGATGCCGAGCTCGCGGTAGAGACGCCCGGCGAGCGTGCGCGCAAGGGCGGCGCACTCCTCGAGGGTGATTCCCGCTACGGGGACCAGAGGGAGCACGTCGGTGGCGCCGCTGCGGGGGTGGGCTCCGTGGTGGAGCCGCATGTCTATGAGCTCGGCCGCTTTTGCCGCGCCGCGGAATGCCGCTTCGCAGACGTCTTCGGGAGAGCCTACGAAGGTGACGACGGTGCGGTTGGTGGCTTCGCCGGGATCGACGTCGAGGACTTTGACGCCCTTGACTGTGGAGATGGCCGCTACGATGCGGTCGATGACGGTTCTGTCGCGTCCTTCACTGTAGTTGGGAACGCATTCGACGATTTGGTTCATATGTGGTTAGTGTGGTTGTTGGCTATCGGTTGAGGGGCTTGGCGTAATGGGTCGTTTCCTTGGGCTTGGGGGGCTGTTCGGGATGGACCGCCCGCGCCGGAATCTTCTTTACGCCCGCATAGATGAGCATCGCTATGCCCAGCAGGATGAAGGGAATCGACAGCGCCTGGCCTATGTTGATGGTGGTGAAGCCGAGGTTGAAGAAAATGTTGGCCTCCTTTACGTATTCTATAAGGAAGCGCATGCCGAAGCATACTATGAGGAAAAGGCCCAGGAAGAAGCCCCGGTGAAGCTTGTCAAGCTTGAATTTGTACAGGAGCATCATCACTGCGAACAGTATCATGTAGGTGATGGATTCGTACATCTGGGTGGGGTGGCGGGGTTCGGTTTCGCCGCGCAGTTCGAACACTACGCCCCAGGGGAGATTGGTGGGAGGGCCGTAGATTTCGGAGTTGAAAAGGTTGCCGAGGCGGATGAGGGATCCCGTGAGGGCGACAGCTATCACAAGGTGGTCGAGAATCCAGATGTAGTCGAAGTCGTTCTTCTTGCCGTAATGGGCGCTGAACCACCACATGCCGAGCAGGAGGGCCAGGGCGCCGCCGTGGCTTGCAAGGCCGCCCTTCCAGGGCATGAAAATCTCGGCGAAGCCCTTCCATGAGCCGAAATAATAGTCGGGCTGGTAGAAGATGCAGTGGCCGAGGCGGGCGCCCACGATGGTGCAGATGAGAAGGGTGTAGAGAAGGGGGTCGAGGAGCTTCTCGGAGATGCCCTCCCTGCGGAAGAACCATCTGAAGATGTACCAGCCTATGACGAAGCCGAGGACGAACAGGAGTGAGTACCAGCGGATTCCGAGGCTTCCTATGTGGATGAGAACGGGGTCGACGTTCCAGTGTATGGCAAGCAGTTCCATCATTTTTTTGTTTTAACCTCCAAAGGTATGATTTTTCCGCCGTTTTAGCAAAGGTTTCTGCGGCATGCGTTTTGTTGCAAAAAAACGGTATATTTGCAGACAATTGAACAAAAGCGATTATGAAAAAATTCTTGCTGATTGCAGTCCTCGCACTGGCCGCATCCCCGGCCCTGTGCGCACAGGACGTCATCACCACCGTCAAGGGTGAACAGATAAAAGCCAAAGTCACCGAGGTCGCCCCCGATTCCGTCAAGTACAAAAGGATAGACAATCCCAACGGTCCCGTCTACGTCATGCCCACGGCAGAAATTCTCTCCATCCTCTACGAGAACGGGAGCAAGGACGTCTACGGCGAACCTGTAGCCGAAGGCCACAAGGATGCCGAACTTATCGGTTCGGTCGAGGCCGAGCCCTTCGTGCCCGAAGATGCCAGGCCCGTCGAGTTCGCCGACGGCCGGCAGGCACCCGCGCCACGTCGCGAGGAGCCCCGCGCCGACTTCGGCTACAAGCCCCGCTACAAGGACATCGCCCCTTACTACGACAGCAGTTATTATGTCAGCAGGGCCGGCGATCCGTACGTCCCCGTGCTCTCCGGACTCGCCTCCTGGTTCATTCCCGGCCTGGGGCAGTTCCTCGATGACGAGCCCGGCAGGGGCCTCGGCATCATAGGCGCCAACATCGGACTTGTCGTCCTCGAGACAGTCGAGTCTTCGCTCATCTTCTACTCCGCCGCCGAGGCTTCGTCCTATTACATGAAATATGGCCACTCATACGGCTCCGACGGCCTTGCCGCCGCCAGCCTGGGCGCGCTGATTCTCACCGGAGCCTTCCACGTCGGCTTCAACATCTGGAACATCGTCGACGCCGTCAAGGTCGCCGAGGTCAAGAACATGTATTATCAGGACACGCGCGGCCGCCGAGCCTCCTGGGACATGCATCTCCAGCCCAACCTGGCATTCGCCCCTGCGGCAAGCGGCTCGGTTGAACCTGTCGCCGGATTGAGTCTGAGCCTCAGCTTCTGATCGGCCCGGATGTGGCAAATACCAAAAATGGCGGTGCTTTTTTGCATCGCCATTTTTTCGGTAAAGCCTCCGGGCTAGTGCTGAATGTTCATCAGGCGGATATACTTGAGGACGGTGTCGGACCAGACTTCGTCGCCGGGAAGCTGGTAGCGGCAGTTGCCCTTGGGGTCGGGGGTGAAGATGGTTTCGCCCCTGGGGGTGAGTTCGACCCAGCCGCGCTCAGAAAGGGTGTAGATGTCGTCGCCCTCGACTGCGTTGATGACGGCAAGGGGGTCCCACATCTTCTGGCCGGTGTCGCACTGGAGGTATTCGTAGACCCATTTGATGGGGTGGATGTCGGTCCAGTTGATGTCGGTGAGGACTTGCTCGTCGGGATAGCGCAGGGGGTCGCCGACCTCGCCGGGCGAGAACACCATGTCGAGTTCCTTGGGCCAGAGCTCGAAGAACTTGAGCGAGAAGTCGATGGCCTGGGTGAAGTTGTAGTCGGGCTCGACAGCCTCGCCGAACACGCCGCCCATCAGGTAGATGTTCTTGACCTTGGCGCGCACGAGCTCGACGCCGTCAAGCGGGGAAAGTTCGTCGGGAACCGACTGCAGGAGCCTTGCAAGGCTGGTGACAAAGCCCACGGAAGCGATGGTGACGCTGTGGTCGGGCTGTTCGGCGAGCAGCTTGCGGTAGAGCTTGTAGCCCTCGGGATATTCGCCCGGAGCCTTGTAGGTCTGCTTGAACAGGGGCTCGGCCTCCTCGCTGCGGGCGTAGGCCACGTTGTGGTAGGGGATGAAGACCTTGGGGTCCTTGATGCCGGCCCTTTCGAGCCCTACGGGAACCTGGGGATAGCCGTAGAAGTTGTTCATGATGTCGACTGCGTCGGCATTGGCGGCGCCCATGCGGTCGACCACCACTCCGAGGAGCGTGCAGCGCTTCATGTCCATGTAGCGGTACAGCATCATGAGGGCGAAGAGGTCGTCGGTCGACGATCCCATGTCGCAGTCGAAGATGATGCGGCAGTCACGCTGCTCGTAGTTGGACTTGACGTTGATGCCCTTGCCGGCGTCGTAGACGGTGTGCTGGCCGTTCTCGCGGGCGAAGGCAAGCGCAGCGGCGAGGCTGTCCTCGGGGAAGCAGCGGGTGGAGTCGAAGTAGTACTTGCCGCTTTCGGGGTCGTACCAGCCGCCGACGAGGCCGTTATGGGCGCGGGCGTGCTTGACAACGCCGGGGATGCTCTTCTTGTCGAAGCTGTTCTGGGTGGCGGCATAGGAGACCATGAGGCCGGAAGTGGGCTGGCGCATGGTCTGCAGGTCGAGGGTGAAGCCATCGGGGAACATCTGTCCCATGGCCCAGATGGCGTTGTAGAGCTCCTTGTCGGACAGATTGGCCTGGGCGGATGCAGCCAGGCCGAGGCCCATGAGCAGGGCGGCGGTCAGGAATAATTTGCGCATAGGTGGATATTTAGACCCTTTGGCCGTAGGAACGGTCGCTGGTGTTGACGGTGATTTTCTCTCCGGTTTCGATGAAGAGGGGGACCATGATGCGGGCGCCGGTCTCGAGGGTGACTTCCTTGAGGGCGGACGAGGAGGCGGTGTTGCCCTTGACTGCGGGCTCGCTGTAGGTGACCTCGAGGGTGACGTAGGTGGGGAGTTCGCAGGTGAGGCATCTTTCCTCGTCGCCGGTGACGAACATCATCTCCACGTGCTGGCCTTCCTTCATGAGGTCGGAGTTCTCGACGGCCTCGTGGGGGAGGGTAATCTGCTCGTAGGTCTCTTCGTGCATGAAGTTGAAGGACTCGCCGTCGTCGTACAGGAACTGGTAGGGCCTGCGCTCGACCTCGATGGTCTCGATCTTGGCACCGGCGGTGAAGGTGTTCTCAAGGATGCGGCCGTTCTCGAGGTTGCGGAGTTTGGTCTTGACGAAAGCGGGGCCCTTGCCGGGCTTGACGTGCTGGAACCATACTATCACGCAGGGTTTGTCGTTGAATTTGAGGTAAAGACCGTTCTTGAAATCTGCTGTTGTTGCCATATGTTTATTATTAGTTTAACTTGCGAATATAAGGAAAAGCTGCGATTATTGCAAATCGGCGATGGCGCCGGCCACTTCTTCAAGGAGCCATCGGGGCGTGGAGGTTGCGCCGCACACGCCTGCCGAAGCCGCATCCCGGAACCAGTCCTCCTGCAGCTGGGAGGCCTTGCTGATGTGGTGCGTGCGGGGGTTGACGCTGCTGCACCATTCGCACAGGACCTTGCCGTTCGAGCTCGATTCGCCCGAAACGAAGACCACTACGTCGTGCCCGCGGGCGAACGCTCCCAGCTTGCGGTGGCGGGAAGCGACCTGCGCGCAGATGCTGCGGTGTACCGTCAGTCCTCCGGCGGTGAGATTCCTCAGGGCGTCGGCCATGCGGGCGTATTCGTCCGGGCCCTTGGTTGTCTGGGAGAACAGCTCGACGGGAGCCGAAAGGTCGAGCCGCCCCTGTGCGACCGCCTGCCTGAGGCCTTCGGGCGTTTCCGCGACAAGGGCGCGGCCGCCGGTCTGTCCCACGAGCCCGAGCACCTCGGGGTGGCCTATCTTGCCGAAAATCACCACCTGCGAGCGCTCGGAGGCCTCCCGTACCTGTTTCTGGAGGCGGAGCACCACCGGGCAGGTGCAGTCGGCCGTCCGCAGGCCCAGCGACCTGAGGGTGGCGTAAGTTGCGGGCGGCTCGCCGTGGGCGCGGATGAGCACGGTGGCTGAAGGCCCGAGGGTGCCGAGGGCTTCGTGCCCTACCGTATGCAGGCCTTTGCCCTCAAGGCGCCGGAGCTCTTCCTCATTGTGTACGATGGCGCCGAGGGAATGCAGGTCGGCACCCTCTCCGAGCAGCTTTTCGGCGGTGTGGATTGCGCGGATGACTCCTCCGCAGAAGCCCGAATCGGGGTCGATTTCTATTGTCATAGGATGCCGAACTTGCCCTGTATGAGCCCCTGCACCCAGGCGAGCTCTTCTTCGAAGGTCATGTCGGAATTGTCGAGCTCGAAGGCGTCGGCGGCCCTGCGGAGAGGGGCCGTCTCGCGGTGCGAATCGATGTAGTCGCGTTCGCGGAGGTTCTGCACCACTTCTTCGAGCAGGGGAGTCTCGCCCTTGGAGACCATTTCGTCGTAGCGCCTGCGGGCGCGGACCTCCTCGCTTGCGGTCATGAAAATCTTGAGCTGGGCGTCGGGGAACACGGCGGTGCCTATGTCGCGGCCGTCCATTACCAGGCGGCCCTTGCGGCCGAATTCGTGGAGCATTTCGTCGACCCAGGCGCGCACGTAGGGGACGGCGGCGATGATGCTCACCTGCGAGCTGACCTCCATGGAGCGGATTTCCTGCTCTATGCAGCGGGGGCCCATCATCAGGCGGCCGTCGGCGGCGAAGGAGAGCGTGAGCGATCCCAGGGCCTCCTGCAGCGAGGGGTTGACGGTGCCGAGGCGGCTGATGAGGCCCTCTTCGCGGGCGAAAAGGGTCACGCCGCGGTACAGGGCGCCGGAATCGAGGTAGAGGAAGCCGAATTTGCGGGCGATTTTCTTTGCAAGGGAGCTCTTGCCGGTGGAGGAGTAGCCGTCGATGGCTATGATGATGTCGGGAATAGTCATAGTGCACAAATGTAGAAAAAATTACCGATATTTGCAGTATGAAGATTCTTATTGTTGACGACGAACGCTCGATTCGCAACTCCCTCGGGGAGATCCTTTCCGACGAAGGTTACACCGTCGAAACCGCCCAGGACGGCACCACCGGCCTCCAGATGGCCGAACGCGGCCACTACGACCTGGTCTTCTGCGACATCAAGATGCCCGGCATGGACGGCATCGAAGTCCTCGAAAAAATAGTCGCCGGGGGTCTCGAGTGCGCCGTGGTCATGATTTCCGGCCACGGCGACATCGACACCGCCGTCGAATGCATCAAGAAAGGCGCGTTCGACTTCATCCAGAAGCCCCTCGACCTCAACCGCATCCTCATCACCGTCAAGAACGCCACCGACAAGACCAAACTCGTCGCCCAGACCCGCATCCTCAAGAAGAAGGCCTACGGCGGCGACCGCATGGTCGGCGAGTCTCCGGCCATCTGCCGCGTGCGCGAAATCATAGAGAAGGTCGCCCCCACGCCCGCCCGCGTGCTCATCACCGGCGGCAACGGTTCCGGCAAGGAGCTCGTGGCCCGCAGCCTCCACGCCCAGAGCGACCGCGCCGCCCAGCCCTACGTCGAGGTCAACTGCGCCGCCATTCCCTCTGAGCTCATCGAGAGCGAGCTCTTCGGCCACGAAAAAGGCTCTTTCACCTCGGCCATACGCCAGCACAAGGGCAAGTTCGAACAGGCCGACGGCGGCACCCTCTTTCTCGACGAGATAGGTGACATGTCCCTCGCCGCCCAGGCCAAGGTCCTCCGCGTGCTCCAGGAGAACAAGCTCTCCCGCGTGGGCTCCGACGCCGACATCCGTGTCGACGTCCGCGTCGTCGCGGCCACCAACAAGGACCTCCGCGCCGAGATAGAAAAGGGCAATTTCCGCGAAGACCTCTACCACCGCCTGAGCGTCATCGTAATCCACGTCCCCGGCCTCGACGAGCGCAAGGAGGACATCCCTCTTCTGGTTGATTATTTCGTCGACAAGATCTGCACCCAGACCGCCATGCCCCGCAAGACCTTCTCGCCCGAGGCCATCGGGCTTCTGCAGCAGCGCAGCTGGAAGGGCAACATACGCGAACTCCACAACGTCGTGGAACGCCTCCTCATCCTGGGAGCTCCCGAAATCTCGGCCCAGGACGTCAGGGACTACGTGATGTAGTCAGAGCCTCTCGATCTTGAGGTGCTGGATTTTATAGGTGTCGGCCTTGCAGCTCAGGAAAATGGTCACGCTGAAGGTCTCGCCGCCGGCCTTGAGCGTGCCGAGGGCGTATTTCATCCCGGCCCTGCCGGAGGTGTGGTCTATGTTGAAACTGCGGGGGGTGTAGTTGTCGAAGAAGGTCTTGACTATCTGTCGGGCCTGGGCGCGGCTGGCGTCGCTTTCGCGGGAGAGGATGGCTATCTCGAGGTTGTCGGCAAACCAGGCCGAGAGGGCCTCGGCGTTGCCGGCTGCGATGTACTTGCTGATGGGGATGAGGACGTCGTCGGTGTTGTCGGGAGCTGTGGTGACGCGCACGACTCCGCCTGCAAACCCTTGCTGGGCGGAGGCCTGCAGGCCCGGCAGCAGCGCGGCGAGCACTGCGAAAGCAATGAGGAAATGCTTCATACGGAGCCGAAATCTTTGCAAATATCAAGCCAGTTTCTTATTTTTGCGGCCTATGCACATTACGCTTCTCACCATGGGCAAGACCGATGTTCCCTGGGTTGCCGAGGGCCTTGGCATGTACGCTTCCCGGCTGGTGCACTACGTGCCTTTCAGCGTCAGGGAACTCCCCCAGCTCAAGGGCACGGCGTCCCTTAGCCACGCCCAGATAAAGGCGCGCGAGGGGGCGCTGCTCCTCGCCGCGGTCAAGCCCTCCGACACGGTCATCCTGCTCGACGAGCACGGCTCCGAGTACACTTCGCTGGAGTTCGCTTCGCGCCTGCAGCGCCGCCTCTCCGCCGGCAGGGACCTCGTCTTCGTGGTGGGAGGCGCCTACGGATTCGCGCCCGAGGTCTATTCCAGGGCCGATTCGACCCTGTCGCTCTCGCGCATGACAAGTTCCCATCAGCTTGTGAGAACGATTTTTGCAGAGCAGCTGTACCGTGCGTTCACCATACTCGCAGGAGAACCGTACCACAATGAATAAACGCCGCCGCATAACAGACATCTGCGTCCTTGCAATGGCAGCCGCCGCCGCGGTGCTGCTGTTCTTCGCCGCCGCCTCGCCCCGTTCGGTGGGCGATACCCGCGCCGCCGCCTCAAAGATGGAGCGGGCTCTCGTCTCGCGCATGTCGCGGCTCGACTGGTACATCGACCACCCGCAGGCCAAGCTGCCGGACGACATGGTCATCTACGTCTATACCGACGACACCCTCCGTTCCTGGCGCGGGCAGTTCCCGCTTCTTAACGACCGCATCACCTCGCGCCTGCTGGTGCAGCGCCTCGTGAGCCCGCGCGCCAACGTCGATTCGCCCCTGAGCTACGTCACCTCCGAGCCCGTGCTCATGAACATGGGGCCAAGCTGGTACCTCGTCAAGTCGCGTGACGACAGCGGCACCCGCACCGTCGCCGGCCTGCTGATGATGAATTCGCTCGACACCCGCAACCCCGGGGGCCTCAATTCGCACTTCCGCCTCGGCGAGCACTTTTCGGTACGGCCTCTCACGTCGAGCGAAGGCAGCCCCGTCTACTTCGGCGGCAGGCCTGTCTGCAAGGTCGCCTACGACTCCGTCGCCGTCCAGACCATGGCGGATCCGCTGCTGGTGTGGCTGGCGTTCGCCCTTGTCATGGCGGCGGCGGTGCTGTTCACCTTCAATCACCGTACGATCAGGCGCGGGGCCCTTTCGTGTCTTGCGGTATTGGCTGCGACGTGCGCCATGTACCTGTGGGGCAAGTCGGTACAGACGCAGCTATCCTTCTTCTCGCCCATGGTCTATGCCGGCGGCGGCTTCCTGTTCTCGCTGGGCGCCATCGTCCTTGTGAACCTCGCCATCCTGCTGTGCTCGGTGTGCGTGTACCTCGTTCGGCGCGACCTGTGGGCTTCGGTGCGCAGCGAGCCTGTGTCGTGGGCGCTCGGAGCGCTCGACCTCGTGCTTGCCGGCACCGTGCTGTGGTACACCCACATGTCGCTGCGGAGCATCATCCTCAACTCCAACATCACGCTGGAGCTTTACAAGCTCGGGGGCGTTTCGTGGTACACGCTGCTGGTCTACGCTTCGATGCTTACTATGCTCTCGTCGGTGCCGCTGATGCTGCAGCTCCTCCGTCCGCTGAGCTCGCGCGTGCTCGGGAAGCACTTCAACATGCTGTCGCGGACGGGCCGCACCGTGTTCGCAGTCGTGGTAGCGGTGTATATGGTTTCGGCCACCGCCCTGCTGGGGTTCACCAAGGAACAGAACCGCACCGGGGTGTGGGCAGGGCGCCTTGCCGTCGACAGGGACATCAACCTTGAGATGCAGCTCCTCAGGGTCGAGCGCCTCATCGCCGACGACGCCGTCATCGCCACCCTTTCAGGGATAGAGGGCACCGAGGCAATCATACGCAACCGCCTGGTCGACAATTATCTGCTCAACGTTTCGCAGGATTGCACGATAGGGGTGAAGATATTCCGGGAGCACGACTCGCAGGACTTCAACGAATACATCGGGAGGCTGCTTGATGCGGGATCGCCCATTTCGGACGAGTCGGTCTTCATCAGCATGCCCACCGAAGAGGGTCCTTCGAAGTACGCGGGAGTGTTCCGCTTCTCGGCGGGGGGGCCGTTCTCGTACGTTGCTTTGGAGGTCGGGCAGCGGGCCGGCATGGGAAAGGGCTACGAGAGGCTGCTGTCGCTGTCTTCGACAGGCAGAATGACCATTCCTCCCATCTACTCCTATGCCCGCTATCTGGGCACGTCGCTCAGGTCGTTCCGGGGTACGTATCCCTATTCCACGCAGATGGACCCCTGGCTCAAGGTCATCGTCTATATTGACGGCGTGGGACATTTCCAGCGCGACGGCTACGAGCACTTCGTCAACGTAGTCGCCGACGACGAGGCCGTCATCATTTCGCGCCTTTCGGCTTCGCCGTTCAGCTACATCATGGCGGGACTTGTGATTGCCCTTTCGATGTACCTGATTCAGGGCGCTTTCCGGCCATGGTACAGGCGCCGCAGGGAAGGCGTAACCTATTTCAGGTCGCGCATTTCTATGACCCTGCAGGTGTCGCTCATCCTGGCGCTGGTGGTCATGGCCACGGTGAGCGTGGTGTTCGTGTACCGGCGCAACGAGGCCAACCAGCGGGCCATCATGTCGGAGCGCATCAACGCCATCCAGCTGCAGGCAAACAGCGGCCTGCGGGAGCTCGACGAGCCGGACCTCCTGCGCTCGTCCGACTTCGCGGCCCTCGTCCAGAGGGTGTCCGACAACACCGGCTCCGACATCAGCGTCTATGCTCCCGACGGCCATATCCTGCTGAGCACCAATCCCGAAGTGCTCGACCACCTGATCCTGGGATACCGCATCGAGCCAGAGGCTCTCAGTACCATCATGGTCCAGAACAAGCGCTACTGCATACTCAAGCAGGGCAAGGGGCTGAGGCACTATCATAATATGTACATGCCGCTGTCGGATGCCGACGGCAAGCCCATAGCGATACTCTGCTCGCCCTATGTCCAGAGCGGCTTCGACTTCGAGCGCGACGCCATCATGCACCTGATGAGCATCCTGTCGGTCTTCCTGCTGCTGTTCATACTGGCCCGGCTTACCGAATCGGCCGTGCTCGACAGGGTCTTCCAGCCCCTGAACGTAGTGCGCTCAAGCATGAGCAGGGCGGGGCAGGGCTCGCTGGAACACATAAGCTACGGCCGCAAGGACGAGATTTCAGCTTTGGTCGACACGTACAACAGCATGGTCGACCAGCTGAGCGAAAACAGCGAACGCCTTGCGCACGCCGAGAGGGACAAGGCCTGGAGCGCCATGGCCCGCCAGGTGGCCCACGAGATCAAGAACCCCCTCACGCCCATGAAGCTCCAGATCCAGAGGCTCATAAGGCTCAAGCAGAAGGGCGACCCGTCCTGGACCGAAAAGTTCGACGAAGTGAGCCGCGTCCTGCTCGACCACATAGACATACTCACCGAGACGTCCAACGAGTTCTCGGCCTTCGCGCGCCTCTACACCGAGGAGCACGCCGACATCGACCTCGACGCCCTTCTGGAAGAGGAAGTCTCCATGTTTGACAACAAGGAGGGCGTGACATTCAGTTATATAGGGCTGTCAGGGGCGATGATAAGCGGGCCCCGGCCGCAGCTCACGCGCGTCATAGTCAACCTGCTCGGCAATGCCGTGCAGGCCGTCGACGGCGTCCCCGACGCCCGCATCTACGTGGCTCTCAGGAAGTCCGGGCGCGATGGCTACTACGACATAGTGGTCGAGGACAACGGCCCCGGAGTCTTGGAAGAGAACATCCCACGCCTCTTCACCCCCAACTTCACCACCAAGAACGGCGGCTCCGGTCTCGGCCTCGCCATTTCCCGCAGCATCCTCGAGAGCTGCGGCGCCACCATCGTCTACTCCAGGTCGTTCGCCCTTGGCGGCGCCTGCTTCACCGTCACCTACCCGGCCGGTTGAGTCAGGCAGGACGGGAAGGCTCTTTTTCCCGGGTCCGTACACGTTTGTGCGGGTTTTTATGTACGGGAAGGCACTTTTTCCCCCCTCCGTACTCAAAACCCCCATGTTTTGTGTACGGGCAGGAAAAAGCCTGAATTCCTGCCCGAACCGCCCGATTCCGTCTGCGCGGGCAGGAAAAAGCCTGAATTCCTGTCCGGACCGCCCGATTCCGTCTGTGCGGGCAGAAAACTGCCCCAAAACCAGTCCGGCTGAATCCCCGGTGCTCCTACCCCTGCATGCGTCTGTAGGGGTAAGAGCATTTTGAACCATTTTTGTTCCTACCCCTACACGGTTTTGTAGGGGTAGGAGCACTCGCGACCACCAGAAAGGCCGAAGAGCACTCGCGCGGTGTGCAAAACCGCCGTCTGCTGCACCCCGTTTGGCCGAAACTCCCCGAACGGGGTGCAAATCAGCCCTCCACTGCACCCGGCTCCGGGCATTCCAGACCAATCGGGCCCGAAAAACGCAAATTTGGGCCCGCAGGTACTCAGAAATGCCAATCGGGGTACAAATCGGCCTTCTGGAGGAGTCTATGCGCGGCGCTGGCGGAGGGCTTCGTAGAGGAGGATGGAGGCGGAGACAGAGACGTTGAGGGAGTCGGCGGCGCCGAGCATGGGGAGGCGGATGTGGGCGGAGGCGGCGTCGCGCCAGGCCTGGGAGAGGCCTGTGCTTTCGGTGCCGAAGACCAGGGCGGTGGGCTGGCGGAGGTCGCAGTCGTAGTAGAGGGCCGAGTCCTGCAGCTGGGCGGTGAGGATGCGTATGCCGCGGGACCGGAGCCAGGCGATGGCTTCGGCCGAAGTGCAGGCGACGGTGGGCACGGTGAAGCAGGTGCCTGTGGACGACCTGATGACGTTGGGGTTCCAGAGGTCGGTGAGGGGGTCGCAGACGAGCAGGGCGTCGGCACCGGCGGCGTCGGCGCTGCGGAGCACGGCCCCGAGGTTGCCGGGCTTCTCGACGGCCTCCAGTACGACTATGAGCGGGTTTTCGGGGAGGGAAAGGTCGCCGAGGCCGAGGCTCCGGGACCGCACTTCGGCGATGACTCCTTCTGTGCCGCCGCGGTATGCTATCCTTTCGTAGACCTCTTTGCTCACCTCGAAAACCTTCGCTCCGGAGTCGCGGAGGCTCTCCGGAAGATCTGTCCCGTGGGCTGCTTTTCCCGGGGCATGGCCCCGTCCGTTCAAGGAGGGAGTGGCATCAGAGGCCGTGGCGCCGGGGGTCTGGTCTCGTCCGTTTAGGGAGGGAGTGGCATCGAAGGCCGTGGTTCCCGTGGCATGGCCCCGTCCGTTCATGGAAGGAGTGGCATCAGAGGCAGTGGCGTCCGGGGCATGCCGGCCGGTGAGTTCGGGGCAGAGGAAGAGGGAGTCGAGCTCGAAGCCGGAGGCGAGGCAACGCTCGAGCTCGCGGCGGCCTTCGACTACGAAGAGGCCCGTTTCGCGCCGCATGGAGGAGTCCTTCTGCAGGGCGAGCAGGCGCTTTATCTTGGGGTTCTGGGCGCTGGTAAGCGGTTTTGGGGCCATAGGGCTTCCGGGAGATTTCTCGACTTCGCTCGAAATTACGTGGCCCTACTCCGCCGGAGCTTCACTTTCCTTCTTGACTGACTTCTCGGGTCTCATCTGTTTCGGAGCGTCAGCGACAGAGGGGGTTTCGGGGAACCCTTCCCCCGTCCCCTGGGGGTGCAGGGGGATGGTTTCTTTTCCCGGATGAGACTTCTCGGGTCTCATCTGGGGAAAGAAGAGGACGTCCTGGACCGTGGTCTGGCCGGTCATGAACATGGTGAGGCGGTCGATGCCCATGCCGAGGCCGGAGGTGGGAGGCATGCCGTACTCGAGGGCGCGCACGAAGTCCATGTCGATGTACATGGCCTCGTCGTCGCCTTTGCTCTTGAGGGCGGCCTGCTCCTCGAAGCGCTCCAGCTGGTCGACGGGGTCGTTGAGCTCGGAGTAGGCATTGGCGAGTTCCTTGCCGCAGACGAACAGCTCGAAGCGTTCGGTGAGGGTGGGGTCTGTGCGGTGGCGCTTGGTAAGGGGCGACATCTCGACGGGGTAGTCGGTCACGAAGGTGGGCTGGATGAGCTTGTCTTCGCAGAAGGCGCCGAATATCGCATCTATCAGTTTGCCCTTGCCCATAGACGGCTCCACGGGGACCTCCAGCCGCTTGCAGGTGGCGCGCAGCTGCTCTTCGTCCATGCCGCGGACGTCGACTCCCGCATAGGTCTTGATGGCCTCGAGTATGGGGAGACGTCGGTAGGGGCCGGCGAAATCGACCTCGTTGCCTCCCACGGTGACGCGGGTGGTGCCGTTCACTGCCACGCAGACCTTTTCGAGCATCTTCTCCACGAAGTCCATCATCCAGTTGTAGTCCTTGTAGGCTACGTATATCTCCATGCAGGTGAACTCGGGATTGTGGGTCTTGTCCATGCCCTCGTTGCGGAAGTCCTTGGCGAACTCGTACACGCCGTTGTAGCCGCCTACGATGAGCCTCTTGAGGTACAGCTCGTTGGCGATGCGGAGGTACAGGGGGATGTCGAGCGCATTGTGGTGCGTCACGAAGGGGCGTGCCGTAGCGCCTCCAGGGATGCTCTGGAGTATGGGGGTCTCGACCTCGAGGCAGCCGGCGGCATTGAAGTACTCGCGCATTGTGGCGACAATCCGGGCCCGCTTGACGAAGACCTCGCGGACCTGGGGGTTGACTATGAGGTCGACGTAGCGCTGGCGGTAGCGGAGCTCGGGGTCGGAGAAGGCGTCGAAGACCTGGCCGTCGGCCTCCTTGACTATTGGGAGCACCCTGAGCGACTTGCTAAGGAGGGTGAGTTCCCTGGCATGGACGCTCAGCTGGCCGGTCTGGGTGATGAAGGCAAAACCCTTGATGCCGATTATATCGCCTATGTCCAGAAGCTTTTTCCAGACGGTGTTGTACATGGTCTTGTCTTCGCCGGGGCAGATTTCGTCGCGTTTGATGTAAATCTGGATGCGGCCGGTGCTGTCCTGGAGCTCGCCGAACGAAGCCGCGCCCATGATGCGGCGGCTCATCAGGCGTCCTGCGATGCAGACGGACGCGAAATTGCCGGCCTCGGGGTCGTAGGAGGCTGCGATTTCGGAGGCGGTGGCGTTGACGGGATACTCGGCCGCAGGGTAGGGCTCGATGCCTAATTCCCTGAGCTTCGCAAGGGAAGCGCGGCGGATTTGTTCTTGTTCGCTAAGTTCTACTGTCATAATGATGCAAAAGTACGAATTTTTTTGTTATATTTGTTGGCTGTCTATGATTAAGGAGTGCAAATGGATCGTCAGGGAGCCGGCCGACCGCGCAAAAGTGGAGAAACTCTCCGCCGAGGTCGGCATTGACCGCGTCCTCGCCGACCTCCTGGTCCAGAGGGGCGTCGAGACCTTCGACCAGGCCCGCTCCTTCTTCCGTCCCTCCCTGGACGACCTCCACGACCCCTTCCTCATGCAGGACATGGACGCCGCCGTCGAACGCCTGCGTTCCGCCATCACCTCCGGCGAAAAGATCCTCGTCTACGGCGACTACGACGTCGACGGCACCACCGCCGTCGCCCTCATGTATTCCTTCATCAAGCGTTTCACCCAGGCCGTCGACTTCTACATCCCCGACCGCTACGACGAGGGCTACGGCATCTCCTACAAGGGCATCGACTGGGCCTTCGAGGGCGGCTTCGGCCTCATCATCGCCCTCGACTGCGGCATCAAGGCCACCGACAAGGCCGAGTACGCCAGGTCCAAGGGCGTCGACATGATAATCTGCGACCACCATCTCCCCGGCGAGACCCTCCCCGCCGTAGTCGCCGTCCTCGATCCCAAGCGCGAGGACTGCCACTACCCCTTCGACGACCTCTCCGGCTGCGGCGTCGGCTTCAAGCTCGTCCAGGCCTACTCCCGGCGCTACGGCGTGCCCTTCGAGTCCCTCATCCCCCTGCTCGACCTGCTCGTCGTCAGCATCGCCTCCGACCTCGTCACCATGGTCGGCGAGAACCGCACCCTCGCCCACTTTGGCCTCAAGCAGCTCAACGAAGACCCCCGCAAGGGCCTTCTCGCCATGATCATCCTCTCCAACCTTGAGCAGGGCCACATCGGCATCGACGACATCGTCTTCAAGATAGGCCCCCGCATCAATGCCGCCGGCCGCATGGAGTCGGGCCGCCTCGCCGTCGAACTCCTCACCAGCGAGCTCACCGACAGGGCCATGATGCTCGGCGAAAAAATCAACGAAAACAACAACGACCGCAAGAACATCGACCGCGAAGTCACCCGGGAGGCCCTCGAAATGGTCGAAAGCGGCAACTGCCTCGCCCGCGACAACGCCACCGTCGTCTACAATCCCAAGTGGAGCAAGGGCATCGTCGGCATCGTCGCCTCCCGCCTCGTCGAGGCCTACTACAAGCCCACCGTCGTCCTCACCAAATCCAACGGCTTCATCACCGGCAGCGCCCGCAGCGTCGCCGGATTCGACCTCTACGAGGCCATAGAAAGCTGCGCCGACATACTCGAGAACTTCGGCGGCCACGTCTACGCAGCCGGCCTCACCCTCAGGGAGGAGCACCTCGAGGAGTTCGCCTCCCGCATCGACACCTTCATCGCCGGCAAGCTCACCCCCGACATGCTTGTCCCCGTCGTCGACATCGACGCAGCCCTCGACTTCTCCCAGATAAGTCCCAAGTTCTTCCGCATCCTCAAGCAGTTCCAGCCCTTCGGCCCCGGCAACAACAACCCCGTCTTCGTCACCGAAAACGTCTACGACGCAGGCAACGGCCGCAAGGTGGGCGCCGGAGGCATGCACCTCAAGCTCGACCTCATCCAGGAGCTTCAGCCCTATCACCAGATTCCCGCCATCGCCTTCAACATGGCAGAATACTACGACTACATCAAGTCGGGCAATCCGCTCGACGTCTGCTACTCCATCGTAGAAAATTATTACCGCGGCAACTCCACCATCCAGCTGCGCGTCCGCGACCTCCGAGAACGCGAAGAGTTGATTTAATTCTCCTCCCCGTCGTAGACGATCTCTTCCTCGTCCTTGTCGGGGGCGTCGTCATCGTCGTCATCGTCATCGTCATCCTCCTCGCCGGAGCTCTCTCCGGGAAGGATGCGGCGCTGCTGCGGGAGGTCTTCGAACGCCACGTAGCCGTTCTCGAACTCGAGGGGGACGGGGCCTTTGGAATCGATGAGGACGGGGCCGGAAACGCTTCCGGGCTCCTGCGCCTCGAGGGTGACGGTCACGCTCTTGCGGGCCGCGATGTCGTAGAAATAGACGAACTTGACTATGCCGTCGGCGATGCACTTGCCCACGGACACGGCGTCGACCGTGCCGAAGCCGAGGTCTGTGAAGGCGTAGCGGGCGGCTACGTTGCCCTCGGAGTCGAAGGCCTTGAAGAGGATGGGCTGGTCTACGGTGAACTCAAGGTCGGACCTGAGCTGCTTGTGGAAGGTGTAGAGGGAGTTGTCGGAACTCACTTTGTAGACCCTGTAAAAACCTTTTATTCCTTCGAGGGTGACGCGAAAAGTACAGACCATATGATTCGGTAGTTGTAATTCAGTGTGCGAAGATAAAAATAATTCACTAAATTTGGAGTGTGAATCCGGACATTTCTTCTTCCCCCGATGTTTACAGGAGCATTTCCGCCCCCTCGGAAGGCCTTTACAAGGAGTTGGGCAGCCGTTTCATAGCCCTCGCATACCCCGTGGAGTCAGAAGAAGAAGTCCGCCGGAAGCTCTCCGAGGTCCGATCCCTCTACCACGACGCCCGCCACCACTGCAGCGCCTACCGCATAGGCCTCTGCGGGCAGTTGTGGCGCGCCTCCGACGACGGCGAGCCCTCCGGCACCGCCGGCCGTCCCATACTCGGCCAGATAGACTCCGCCTCCCTGAGCGACATCCTCATCATAGTCGTCCGCTACTTCGGCGGCATCAAGCTTGGCGTTCCCGGCCTCATCAGGGCCTACAGGACCGCCGCCGCCGACGCCATCTCCCACGCAGGCATCATCGAAAAAACGGCAGGGGACTGGTTCCGTGTGGGGTTCTCCTATCCCGACATGCCCCGCGTGATGAAGCTCCTCAAGGACCTCGACCTCCCCGTCCGCAACCGCGACTGGTCCGAAGACTGCACCCTCGAGGTCCGCGTCCCCCTTTCCGGACAAAAAGATTTTTTGGAAAGAATCTCCGCAATGTCTAATTTTGCATCCCTATTATAACACTAACCATGGCCAAACTACACGTATTCAATGCCGGTCCCTGCCTGCTTCCCCAGGTGGCGATCGACCGTTCCATCGAAGCCCTCAAGGATTTCAAGGGCACCGGTGTATCCCTTATCTCCATCTCCCACCGCACCAAGGAATGGGAAGAAACAATGGAAGAAACCCGCGCTCTCTGGAAGGAGCTCCTCGACATCCCCGAAGGGTATGAGGTAGTATTCCTCGGAGGCGGCGCCAGCCTCGGTTTCCTCTATGTCGCCATGAACTTCCTCGAGAAGAAAGCCGCCTACCTCGACACCGGCGTCTGGGCCCACAAAGCCCTCAAGGAAGCCCAGGGCATAGGTGATGCCGTCGCCGTAGCCTGCTCCAAGGACCGCAACTACTGCTACGTCCCCAAGGGCTACACCATCCCCGCCGACGCCGACTACTTCCACATCACCACCAACAACACCATCTACGGCACCGAAATCAAGACCGACCTCGACTGCCCCGTCCCCCTCATCGCCGACATGTCCTCCGACATCCTGAGCCGCAGGGTCGACGTGAGCAAGTACGCCATGATCTACGGCGGCGCCCAGAAGAACGCCGGCCCCGCAGGCGTCACCTTCGCCATCATCCGCAAGGACGCCCTCGGCAAGGTCTCCCGCTACATCCCCACGATGCTCGACTACCGCACCCACATCGACAAGGGATCCATGTTCAACACCCCTCCCGTCTTCTCCATCTTCGTGATGAATGAGACCCTCAAGTGGCTCAAGGGTATCGGCGGCATCGACGCCATCCACGCCATCGACGTCCGCAAGGCCGAAACCCTCTACTCCGAAATCGACCGCAACTCCCTCTTCCGCGGCACCGCCGACAAGGAGGACCGCTCCATCATGAACGTCTGCTTTGTCATGGCCGAGGGCCGCGAAGACCTCCAGGACGAATTCCTCGCCTTCGCCAAGGGCCGCGGCATGGTCGGCATCAAGGGCCACCGTTCCGTCGGCGGTTTCCGAGCCTCCCTCTACAACGCCTGCACCCAGGAAGATGTCGAGGCTCTCGTCGAGTGCATGCAAGATTTCGAGAAACTCCACATTTAACAAGCGTATGAAAGTTCTCGTAGCAACCCAGAAGCCCTTTGCGCCCGCAGCCGTAAACGGCATCCGCCAAATCCTCGAGGACGCCGGCCATACCGTCGCCCTCCTCGAAAAATATCCCGACCAGTCCGACCTCACAGCCTCTGTCTCCGACGCCGAGGCCCTCATAGTCAGGTCCGACAAAGTCACCGCCGAGGTCATCGCCGCAGCCCCTTCCCTCAAGATCGTCGTCCGCGCCGGCGCCGGTTTCGACAACGTCGACCTCGCCGCCGCCTCGGCTCGCGGCATCGTCGTCATGAACACCCCCGGCCAGAATTCCAACGCCGTCGCCGAACTCGCCCTCGCCATGATGATCTACATGGCCCGCACCCAGTTCACCCCCGCTACCGGCCACGAGATTGCCGGCCGCACCCTCGGCATCCAGGCCTTCGGCAACGTCGGCCGCCTCGTGGGCGCCAAGGCCAAAGCCCTCGGCATGTCCGTCAAGGCCATCGACCCCTTCCTCACCGATGAGCAGATCGTCGCCGGCGGCGCCACTCCCGCCTCCTCGCTCGAAGACCTCTACGCCACCTCCGACTTCGTCTCCATCCACATTCCCGCCACCCCCCAGACCATCGGCAGCATAGGCTACAGCCTCATCAGCTCCATGCCCAAGGGCGCGGTCCTCATCAACACCGCCCGCAAGGAAGTCATCGACGAAGCCGGTCTCGAGAAGGCCCTCGAAGAGCGCCCCGACCTCATGTACGCCACCGACGTGGCCCCCGACAACCTCGCCCTCCTCAAGGAGAAGTTCGGCCTGCGGGTCTTCGCCACCCCCAAGAAAATGGGCGCCCAGACCTCCGAGGCCAACATCAACGCCGGCCTTGCCGCCGCACGCCAGATTGTCGACTGGGCCCTCACCGGCAACACCCGTTTCCAGGTCAACCGCTGATGCCTTCAGCCCGCGCCATACTCCTGTTTGCGGCCGTCTTTATGGCGGCCGCAAACTTGCGTGCGCAGGAAGTCGAGCGGCGCGACACCCTCGATTCCTCCTACGTCACCGCAGTCAAAGAGAAGATGCGCAACACCACCCAGACCGGCCTTGTCCGCCTCGACGGAGAGAAGCTCCGCAGCGGAGTCGCCGTCTTCGGCACTCCCGACGTCATCAAGCAGCTCCAGCTGCTGCCCGGGGTCTCCGCCGGCAACGAACTTTCCTCGGGCCTGTACGTCCACGGCGGCGACGGCAACGACAACCTCTTCCTCCTCGACGGCGTCCCCCTCTACAACATCGCCCACTTCGGCGGCCTCTTCTCGAGCTTCAACACCGACGTCGTCGAAAGCCTCGACTTCTACAAGAGCGGCTTCCCGGCACGCTACGGCGGCCGCCTTTCCTCGGTCGTCGACGTCGAGACCTCCGAGGGCGACACGCACCGCTACCACGGCAACGCTTCCATCGGCCTCATCGACGGACGCATCCATCTCGAGGGCCCCATCATCCCCGGCACCACCTCATTCAACGTCGGCCTGCGACGCTCCTGGCTCGACATGGTCACCAGGCCCGCCCTCGCCTACGCCAACTGGAAGAACGGCGAGGACTTCAAGGTCGACGGCGGATACGCCATGTCCGACTTCAACGCCCGCGTCACCCATATCTTCTCCCCCCGCAGCAAGCTCAACGGCTGCTTCTACTGGGGCCGCGACCGCCTGAAGGCCGGCATGCAGGAGACCGGCGAGGCCGGCATCGACCTCGGCGTCATCACCGACTGGGGCACCCTCACAGGCAGCGTGTCCTGGCAGTACGACTTCTCCAAGACCCTCCGCAGCCGGCTCCTGGGCTACTATTCCCGCAGCGGATCCGACATCGGCTACGACTTCCGGATAGCCGTCGACTTCGATGACGAGGGCTCCCTCCGCACCTCCATGTCCGACCACAACATCAACAAAGTCATCGACTCCGGCGTCAAGTACGACTGGGACTGGTTCCCCAGCACCTCCCATCACGTCCGCTACGGCGCCGCGGCCGTTTATCACCACTATACCGTTTCGCGCAAGTACGAGATGTCCCGCGAAATCCCCGGCTTCGACCCGTCGGAGGACAGCGACACCAAGGGCACCTGGTATGATGCCTTCGAGCCCGCCCTCTACATCGAGGACGAATACTTCCTCAGCTACAACCTCACCCTCAACGCCGGCCTGCGGGCGTCCCTTTTCGGCACGCGGCAGCTCACCTGGGGCAGGGTGGAGCCCCGTGCCGCCCTCAAGTGGCTCATGAACAAGGATCTCTGCGCCAAGCTGTCCTACACCCGCATGAGCCAGTACTCCCACATGGTGTCGGCCATGTACATCGAACTTCCCACCAACAGCTGGATGCCCTCCACCTGGGGTGCCGGCCCCATGATGTCCGACCAGGTGGCCGGAGGGATCTACTACACCCCCGGCGCCTTCGTCTTCAACCTCGAGGGCTGGTACAAGACCATGACCAACATCCTCGCCTACAACGGCGCCAACGCCTTCTACCCCCCGCTCGTCAACTGGGAGAAGTCCTTCACGCCCGGCAGCGGCAAGTCCTGGGGCCTTGAGTTCGAAGCCACCTGGCGCCGCCCCGTCCTTGAACTCACCGCCTACTACACCCTGTCGTGGAGCCGCAGGCAGTTCGATGCCTACAGCCCCTTCCCCTTCCCGGACCGCAACGACAACCGCCACAAAATCAACCTCATCGGCACCTGGCGTCCCCGCAAGGGCATCAGCTTCTACTGGAACTGGAACTACCACAGCGGCAACCGCATCACCCTGCCCTCGCACGTAATCAACTACGGCAGCTATTCCTCCGCGATGCTCTACGAAGCGCCCTACAACGCCTCCCTCCCCGATTACCACAGGCTCGACGTGGGCGCCGACTTCTCCCGCACCACCCGCAAGGGCCGCGAGCTCAGCCTCAACGTGAGCATTTACAACGTCTACAACCACCTCAACGCCGCTTTCGCCACCATCAGCAGCGAAACCGACGGCCACTACACGGGCACGGCCTACGGCCTTGTGCCCATCATCCCCACCGTAAGTTTCGGATACCGTTTCTGAACCATGTCCCGCAAAGTCCCGTTCCTCGTCTCCCTGGCCCTGCTGGCCGCCTCCTGCGAGATTCCCTTCGAGCTCGACAGCGTGTCGGAGCCTGCGCTCTATGTGCATTATATAGTTGAGGCGGGCGCCTCCAACGGCTTTGTGGTGGCTTATGCCGAGCCCTCCTTCGGCACCCTGTCCGGACAGCAGTATCCCTTCAGCCCCTCCGACGTGACCCTCACCGTCGGCGGCAAGACTGCAAGCCTGTCCGAGGACCCCGACGCCTCCTCCTGGAACAGCCACGTCCTCAGCGCCGGCGGCGTTCCCTCTCCCGGCTCCGAGGTGCGCCTGCAGGTCAAGGGCCGCGGCTGTCCCGACGTGCTCGCCGTAACCACGGTGCCCGAGCCCCCCGTAATCAAAAGCGTCGACATCTCGCTCGTCGAGGTCGATTCGTCAACCGTAAACCGCATAAGCATCAGGCTCGACCGCCCCGCCGGCCGGAATGAGCACTATGCCCTCATGGCCGTGCGGCGCGTCACCACCATCTACGAAACGACCATGACCCTCCCCGGCATGCCCGATTCGGTCCAGACCGACACCGTAGTCTACCAGAACGGCTTCTCTCCGGGCTACGTGGCCTCCCTGGCCGACATCAATTCCCTCGACCTCGACGATTATCTCAGCGTCGGCTACTCCGGCGGCTTCATTTCGGCGACACCCATGGGTACCGGAGTCATGACCCTCCTGTCTGCGGAGCGCTTCAGCTCCGACACGTATACCTTCTACGCCGACGCCTTCGACTCAAGTCTCTACTACGACTTCATTGCCGGCTACGACGCCTCAGAAGAATACACCGGCGGCGAAGAATACGGCCAGGATGACGGAACGGCCGGCGACGGCTCCTACGACGGCGACGGCCTCTGGCCCGATGACGGCTGGCCCGATGACGGCTGGCCCGATGACGGCTGGCCCGGTGTCACCACCGAGATGACAACCTCGGTCGAATACCGCTTCTCCCTGTACCGCCTGTCCGACGAATTCTACAACTACGCCAAGGCCCAGTATCTCAGCCGCTTCGACATGCTCGCCAATTTCGGGGTTTCTCCCCCCAACTTCACCTATACCAACGTGTCCGGCGGCCTCGGCGTCGTAGCGGGCATAGCTGCGGCCTCCACAGACTGGATTCCGGGCCCGCAGGAATAGAGGTGGCCCGTTTTTTGGAATATAGCGGGATTTGAACTACCTTTGCGCCCCCGATGAAACGACTTGCGCACATACTTGCTCTTCTGGCGGCAGCCCTTATGCTGGCAGCTCCCGTCAGCGCATGGGCCTCCACCGAGACCCGCAGGAAGGCCCAGGAGCAGGAACCCGTCATCGACTTCAACCACCGATACGCCGACATACACCTCTCCATGAAGCTCTCGAAGCTCAAGACGCTCAACAAGTTCCTTCCCTCGAGCCTGCGCCGCGAGGTGGGCGACGAGTACTACCCCGAGATACGCCGCCGCCTCACGAACGGGGACAGCATGACCTTCAAGGAGGGTGAAGCCAGCATCGAGCGCTACCCCGGCGGCAAGATAAAACTCACCCTTTCCTTCCCCAATTTCGTAATGGTAATCAGGGAAGCCACCTGGGAACAGGTCGATGAAGTGTTCGCGGAATACTTCTGACGCGGCTGTTTTTGCCCCGTTTTTGTCCCCCTTATATATATTATAAATGTGTGTGGGGGGCCTCCGGGAGCAAAAAAACATCAAAAATCTTGCACAAGAAATTTTTTCTTTTTATTTTTGCGCGTTAAATGGTCTTTTGGCGTTTGGTCCATTGTACCCTGAAGCGCCGGGATCTTATGGCAAGGTTACTAAACCCTAGAACAAAAATAAATTTTATAATTTAACTTTTTAAACAAACAGTTTATGAAAAAAATCTTTAGAATGGCAATCGTGTGCGCACTTGCAGGTGCTGCACTTTTGACCGGCTGTACCAAAGATTACACAACTGAAATCGAGCAGCTGCAATCCCAGGTTGCGAACCTCGAGTCTCAGGTCGCCAGCCTGCAGAAGGCTATCGACAGCGGTTGCACAATCACCAACGTACAGCAAACCGCAGACGGCTATGTCGTCACCACGTCCGACAACAAGACCTACACCATCACCAATGGTAAGGATGGCAAGGATGGCACCAACGGCAAAGACGGTGTCAACGGCAAGGACGGCAAAGACGGCGCCGACGGCAAAGACGGCGTCGACGGCAAAGACGGCAAAGACGGCAAAGACGGCGTCGACGGCAAAGACGGCAAAGACGGCACCAACGGCAAGTCCGCCTATGACCTCGCCAAGGAAGCCGGCTATACCGGAACACTCGAGGAGTGGCTCGCATCCCTCCAGGGCAAGGACGGCAACAACGGCAAGTCCGCCTATGAGCTCGCAGTCGAGAACGGCTTCAAGGGCACTATCGAGGAGTGGATCGTCTCCCTCCAGGGCGAGAACGGCAAGTCCGCCTATGAGCTCGCAGTCGAGAACGGCTTCAAGGGCACTCTCGAGGAGTGGATTGCTTCCCTCTCTCCCATCGTCACCATCCAGGAAGTCGAAGGTGTACCTTATTGGTTCATCAACGGCGAAAAGACCGAGTATGTCGCTAAGGGCGACAAGGGCGACAAGGGCGACAAGGGCGAAGCCGGCAACTATTGGAAATATGACGCAGACGCCTTCCAGTGGGTTGAGTACAAGCTCGTCGACGGCGTAGAAACCGCCACCGGTGTCACCAAGGACATCTTCCCCAACGGCTATCGTCCCCTCACCGCTTTCTGGACTGAGGACGCTCTCACCTTCGCAAATGTCGTAGAGGGCTACGACGCCGACGGCAACGCCATCTTCAAGAAGGACGGCTACAAGCTCGACCTCCGCGCCACCCTTAACAGCATCGTCTCCATCCCCGACCTGTACTATGCAGGCATCGAGGCCTTCAAGTACTACTACCTCGAGTATGAGGCCGGCGGTAAGATTGAAGGTAATGCAAACGGTCTGGACGATCTCCACAACCCCTACCAGATCTTCAGTAAGGACAGCCTCAACACCACCGGCTCCAAGCCTTTCTATGCCGGTTCCATTTCCGTGGCCCATTACTTCATCAACCCTGAGCGCTACAACCTCGACAACGCCGACTGGGCCCTCTACCCCGACGACAAGGCCTACATGCCTCTCTTCGGCACCAAGCACACCGGCTGGACTCCCAACTTCGTCAGCGCTGAGCGCGACAGCAAGAACGCCAAGGTCGTTGCCGTCAAGTACACCATCGACAACTCCGACTGCCTTGAGCCCGACGTAGCAAAGTACGAGGCATATCTGGCAGCTACCGCCACCACCACCGTAACCGGCACCACCGGTAGCACCTCTCCCACCCGTGCAGCTGACTGCGACGTTGATGTCTCCATCATGCACCTCGAGGGTGTCGACAGCGTCAACAACAACGAGATTGTCGCCTCCGACTTCGCTGCAGTAGTTCCCATGAAGCAGGGCCTTGCCGCTCTCGCCTTCACTGTTGATTATTCTGCTCTCGCCTGCCCTGACGCAGTCGACTTCGATCACCTCTGGCTCCGCGCCGAGGATGCAGCCGAGAACACCCCTTCAGTCCCTGTTTACTACAATGGCGGCGATCAACCTCTCAACTTTGTAGGTGTCCACATGCTTGATGCAGACGAGACCATGCCTCGCACCACCGGTGCCAAGCACATCCTCAAGACCCTCAAGGAGCTCCAGGCCACTTACCCCGACTTCGACATGACCTTCGAGTTCGTTTCCTGCAAGCTCGGTATCTACGAGACTGTCGAGGAAGCCTTCGGTAAGATCAAAGTCAAGGAAGACGGCTACTATTTCGCTCCCTGCTATGCAGACGCTTCCGGCAACCCTGTCGAGATCGCAACTCTTCCTGCAAGCCTGAGGGAGTCCGTCGGTATCTCCGCCGTCGGCCGTCGTCCCATCGTCCTTGTCAAGCTCATCGACAAGGCCAACAAGAACAACATCGTCCTCGCAGGCTACTTCAAGATCCAGATTACCAAGGAGGTACCTACAACTCCTACCGTTCCTACCGTTGATCCCAAGAACACCTTCGACGGCATCATCGTCAAGGACTTCTCCGACAAGCCGTTCACCTTCGACTGCTCCGAGGCTACCGCCCAGACTGTCTGGACCGACTTCAACGAGCCCGTCCTCGAGAACTTCCTCAACATCGAGTACGATGTGTGGAAAAATAACTTTGAGTGGCTCCCCGGCCCCACCGCTCCCGCAACATCTCCCATCATCGACACCTATCTCTACAAGGAAGACAAGACGAAGGGCACCCTTACCTACGATACCACTCTTGGTTACAACAAGTATGGTACTGTTGAGTACCTCGGCGATACCGGCGCATTAGCTATCAACGACGTCTTCAAGGTGACCGTCGACTGGAACCAGAAACAGCAGATTGTCAAGGCTGGCGGCGAAGTTACCCTGTGGACCCTCTTCAGGGACAAGAGGGTGAACGCGACCGGTGGTTACGACTACTACTACTTCGGCCTTAAGGTCAAGGTCAACGACCACGCCGACGCTTCCTTCATCCTGCACAACTCCAACTACTGGTTCGACGAGCTCCAGTCCACCTACAAGGAGAGCACCAAGCAGACCGTCCGTCGTAACGTCCGCGTTCCCGACAAGTGGATCACCGGCGCAACCGACAACGACAGCGTCCAGATCTATGAGAAGTTCCTCACCGACGACTGGGTGGGCAACATCATCCAGATTGTCTCCGGCGGCAAGACCTATACTCCTCGCGACAAGGATCACAATATTGTAGCCACCTACACCGACAACATTTTCTACAAGTTCCTCTTCTCCAAGGCAGCTGAGCAGCCTTACATCGACGGCAAGAAGTGGATTGTCAGCGACGACCGCAAGACCCTCTCCTACAAGCTCGATGGCCGTGTTGCAGAACCTGTTGTCACTATCGATGACATCACCGGTCTTGTCACCTACGTCTGGGAGGAAGACAGCCTCTACACTTCCAAGGTTCTCCTCAACAAGTGGGCTCCTTATTCCGAGGAAATCAACGAGATTCTCTATGGCAATGTCGACCTCATCGCCTACTCCAAGGATGATCGCAACGGTTGTGAGATTGAGCTTGGCACCGAGATGATCCACGTCAGGTTCCTCCGTCCTATCACCGTCAAGTTCGCCGGCGAAGGCAAACTCAGGGATGCAGTTCCTACCGGTGATGCACTTCCTCTGGGCGACCTCATGCACGCCCGCGACTGGAACCGCGTCATCGATCCCGAAGGCTTCGAAATCTTCTTCTTCAATGAGACTACCGGAAGCTTCGAGACCTGCTACTATCCCGACGCCTATGACGCAACGACCAAGAAGGTTGAGTGGTATGGATACTACGGATTCAAGAACCTTGCTATCGACATCAACAACATCAAGTCCAATCAGAACGGCTCCTGGGATTACATCAGAAAGATCAATCCTGCCGCCAAGTTCTGGCTTGCACCTGCAGCCGATCACCTTGACGATGTTACCTACGGCGTTGATGCAAACGGCTTTGCCAAGGTCGACATCTCTGATGTCAAGACTCTCAGCGACATAGTCTTTGTCTACTTCAACAATGTCGGTGTCGTCGAGAACTTCGACCTCGAGATCCCTGTCTACATCACCTACGCATGGGGTGTCTATCCCGAGAAGATCATTGTTCCCGTCGAGGGCACAAAGTATCATCCCGAGCTCCTCTAGAATTTCCATTCTCTCTTAAATATGGCGCGTCTCAGTGAGGCGCGCCATTTTTACCTTAAAAATGAAACGCAGTTTATTCATTCTTCTTCTTGGACTTACTCTTCTGTCTTCCTGTAAGAGCACGCCCAAAGTGCGCCTTTATCAGGATGCGGAAAGGGACTTCCTTGCCGCCCTTACCATCAACGACACCCTCAGTGTTCTCTCCCTTGGACAGAATTTCATGGGCGCCCTCAAGGCAGGCGAAATCGACGACGCCCTGCAGGACCTTTGCGTAGTTCACGAAAACGTGCTTTATCACGTAGCCGACGAATCGCTTGCCCAGCTGAAGTCCCGCTTCCGCAAGTTCCCTGTTGCTGATTATCAGCTTGTGTCCTACAGCTTCTCCACCCCCGGAATCAACGACCTTGTCTACCGCTACTCCATTTCCGGAGAACTTGGGTCAGGTCCCGCCATGAAGCTTACGTTCAATCCTGTCAAGGTTGAGGGCTCCTGGTATCTCACTCTCAAGGATGCCTATACTTCCAGCAAGGAGCTGGCCCCAGAGGACCAGATTTCTCCCTATGCTCCCGCGCCCGACACACTCAGACTTAACCGCCGCCCCCAGAATTGAGTATCCTGTTTGCATTTCTTGCCGCCCTTCTGCTGGAAGCCCCCGACGTGCTGGTCTTCAAAGAACTCTCGCACGACTTCGGCTCCCAGCCGAAGAGCGTCAATATTCTTGAATGGGATTTCACTTTTACCAATTCTTCCGACAAGCCGGTCAAGGTTTCTTATGCGGTATCCACCTGCTCCTGCACCAAGCTCGAGTGGACCTCTTCGCCGGTAGCTCCCGGCGAGAGCGGTTCCGTCAAGGCGCGATACTTTCGTGAGCAGTCGCGATCTTCTTTCGAGAAGTTCATATCTGTTTTTGTCGAGGGCGTGACCAAGCCGTACGTGCTTCGTATTGCCGGTTCTTTTTACGACACCGTCTCAAGTCTGCGCTCGGAGTATCCCGTAGAGCGCGACGGGCTCGGACTGGTCCGCGAAGTTCTTGAAGCTGGCACCCTTCATCCCGGAGAGCTCAAGGTTTCCGGGATATGGCTCGCCAATTTTACCGACAAACAGCTTGACCTCTCTTTTGAGCACCTCTCCGACTCGCTTTCAATTTCCTCCGGCGGCGCCTTGATTCCCGCCCTGGAGCAAAAGGAATTCCGCTATTCCATCGTTGCCGATTCCCTCGTATGGGGGGAGCGCCTCTATTTTTTCACTCCCGTAGTCAACGGCCGGTCCGTCGGCCCTGTTGCAATCAGGGCTACGGTTGTGCCCGATTTCAGTCACCTTTCCCCCGAAGAGATCGGGCAGGGCCCCGTTCCCGTTCTTGAGGGAAGGTATTGCGATTTTGGCACAGTAGGCAAAGGCAAGCCTGCAGTCGCCACTTTCAATATCCTCAACAAATCCGGCAAGCCCCTCGTCATCAAGAGGGCCTATGCCGACTATGCAAGCGTCATCATCGACGCCCCGGCCTCCATCCCCCCCGGAGGGACTGGCCTGTTCAAGTTTACCGCGCCCCCTGCCGTACTCAGCAAGGGCGCCAACTCTTTTGTTGTGACCATAGTGAGCAATTCGCCCTCGGTTCCCGTCAAGAAAGTCGTGGTAAACGGCAAAGTTGAATATTAATGCTCCCATATATATATGAAAAATCAAGTAACCTATCTGCCCCCCAAAACCGAATGGATGTCCATGGAGGAACTTTCATTCGTATGTGCCAGTGACCGAAGCGCCGGCACTGAGGATTTCGATTACGAAAACTTCATCTGGTAAACCCCTTAAACTATGTCTGATATGAAACATTCATTACTCAAAACAGCCCCCTTCGCGGTCCTGCTGCTTCTTGCAGCCTCCTGCGTTCGCGACATTGACCACGAAGCCGCCCCTGCCGGCAGGACGGTCCGCACCATCATTGCCTCCATCGAGTCCCCCTCCAGCAGAACCACGATTTCCGACCCCGAAGGCGGCGTCTGCAAGGTTTCCTGGGAATCCGGCAAGGACATCATCCGTTATGTGTCCAACAGCAGCGAGTCCGAGGCCACCCTTACCGTATCCGAATCCGGCTCGTCTGCCCTCATCGCTCCCGAGACCGGTCCCAACGACACATGGCTCACGGCCGTGTATGGCGCCTCCGGCATAACGGACTGGTCAGCAGATTCGCTAACCATAACCGGCGTCGTGCCGTCCGACCAGACTTTCAAGTCCTTCGCCGAGGCGCACGTTTGCGTAGCCCATACCGATACTCTTCAAACCACCGGCGAAATCAACTTCTACAATCTTGCCGGTATCGTGCGTTTCAAGCTTCCCCGCACCGACATCGACCACGTCGTCTTTTATGGCAACGGCGAGGTCATCAGCGGCGACGGTCTGGTCCGCGTGGGCTTCGACCCCGAGACCGGCATCCCCGAAGCCCGGTACCAGGGCATTCACGGCACCACCATCACCATAAATACCGCCGGCAATTCTGCCGATGATTATTTCTACATCTCCATGCTCCCCTGCACGCTTCAGGGTTTCCAGATCAAGATGTTCAACGCCGATGGCCTGCGTGTCGCGCTTGTGTCTTCAGACAAGCCCCTCACCGTCACCAGACGCAAGATTATCGACCTCGGCACCATCCCTTCCACGCTCATCGAGGAGGACACCGCCGCCAATCTGAGCGAGTCCCAGACCGCCAACTGCTACATAGTCCCCTCGCTCGGCGACTACAGGTTCAAGGCTACCGTCCGCGGCTGCTCCACCAAGGCCCTTGAAGGCACTCCGGTCAGCGCCGCATGCATGTGGGAAAGCTACGGCGAGAAGGTTTCCGGTTTCAAGTCCGGAAGCGTCATCTCCGACGTCTCATTCCAGGACGGCTACGTCTATTTCTCGGCCAACGGTGCCGGCAGTGCCGGAATCGCCGTTTACGATGCATCCGGGGTTATCCTCTGGAGCTGGCACATCTGGGTGTGGCCGGGGTATACCGCCGCGTCCTGTGCGCAGACATATTATGACAAACAGAGCCTCGGGCCGTTCGTCATGATGGACCGCAACCTCGGTGCGGATTCGTCATACCCCACCTCAAACGCCGATATCAAGTGCTGGGGCTTCCTGTATCAGTGGGGCCGCAAGGACCCGTTCATCGGCAAAGTCATGTCGCTTGTCGGGGGAAGGCCTGCCAATGTCAAGGTCACGGAAAGTACCGGCACCGTAGAATATACCATAAAGTATCCCCGAGTCTACCTTTATTCAGAGGAGACAAACATGGACTGGCTCTACGACGGCCCCGACAACACCCTCTGGGCAGAAGACAAGACCGAATATGACCCTTGCCCTCCCGGATGGAAGGTTCCCAGCGAGTATGTCTGGCAGAATGCCCTCGGTACAGGCAAGATCACGACAAAATCACCCCACGCTACCTTCGCGGGCTTCGACCTCAAGAACACTCTCGGTCCCTCTGACGCGATTTTTTATCCCTGCACGGGATATCTGGCGAGCACCACCAGCCAGGATGTCTCCTACATTTCCCAGTATGGAGGATGGTGGTCATATGGTAAGGGTACAGGAAACAATGCCATTTATGCATATTGTTTCTACGCCAAGAAACTTGCGAGTCAGATAGTGCCCCATATGGCCAATAACCGGGCCTATGGCCTTTCCGTGCGTTGCATGCTCGACGGAGAACTCCCCTCGACCGACATCCCTGTCGAGAGCGTAACTCTCAGCAGCACAGCGCTTGGTCTCGAGAAAGGCTACAGCGCGACCCTCACCGCCACTGTACTTCCCGATGATGCTACCGACAAGACCGTCACCTGGACCAGCTCCGATCAGTCTGTCGCAACCGTTTCGGGCGGAGTGGTAACTGCCATCAAAGCCGGCACCTGCACCATTACCGCCGCAGCCGGAGGCAAGTCCGCCACTTGCATCGTCACCGTTACAGGATCCGAAATCACCGACCTCAGTGCCTTGGGCACCGCCAACTGCTATATAGTTTCCGAGGCCGGAAAGTACCGTTTCCGCGTCGATGTCAAGGGCAATTCCACAGACCCCGTAGGCACCGTTTCAACGTGTACAGTCCTGTGGCAGACCGACATGACAAGTTCCTATACGAGTGCCAGCGCCCGCATCATCCCCGATGCAAACATCACTTATTCTGCGCCTTACTGCTATTTTGAGACTCCGTCGACCCTTGTCGACGGCAATGTCGTGATTGCCGCGAGGGATGCTTCCGGCAATACGCTCTGGAGCTGGCATATCTGGGTGTGCGGCGGCTTTGTTCCCGATGCCTCCGCTCAGGTTTATTACAATAATGCCGGCACCGTGATGGACCGCAACCTTGGCGCCCTGAGCGCCGAGAGGGGCCCTGCCAGCTTTGGTCTCCTTTACCAGTGGGGCCGCAAGGACCCGTTCGTCGGCTATTACGGTCTCAGTGTCACGTCTCCCAGTGTTACAACCTACCCTTCGCCATGGACCTCAGTCACCAGCACGGCAAATGTGGGCACCATGGACTATGCGGTGAGGTTTCCTGCAGTATTCATCAAGAAAGGCGACGGCGACAACTGGATGTTTGTGAATGACAACAGCCTGTGGGCCTCATCCAAGACCGCCTACGACCCTTGCCCTCCCGGTTGGAGGGTCCCCGATGGCAACAAGACCGGCCTGTGGACAAAGGCTTCCGGCCTTGAGAACATAATCCAGGACCACGACGGCACTTACAAGGGGGTCATGTTCACAGATATCTTTGCCGACGGCAATGTATGGTATCCTTTCTCGGGTTTCATCAACGACAGCGACGGAACGCTTGGCGGTCAGGTGGAATATGGCTTCTATTGGTCCGTCACTCCATTGGATCCTATGAAATCGTATGTTTTCTCAGTGACTTCCATGGTCTCCCATATACAAATGACAGCCGTCAAGTTGGCCAAGGCATGTGCGGCATCCGTGCGCTGCGTCAAGGTTCAGTAGCCATATATTTGGAATATTGCAGAAAAATGATTAATATTGCGTGTTTTTAGGAATCAAATCAACTACCAATAAGTATGAAAAAATTAGTTTTAGTCATTGCTTCCGTGCTCGCCCTCTCAGCAGGCGCCTTCGCACAGGACACATTCTATCCCGGCTTTACCCTTGGCGTCAAGGGCGGTGCCGCCTATACAGTCGGTGAGGGTGGCGACATCCTCAATGGATTCATCAACTCCAAGCTCTTCTCTCCCGCAGCAGCCCTCGACCTCGGCTACCAGATCAGCCCCGTCTTCGGCCTCCGCGCCGACATCTCCGGCTGGCAGGGCAAGGGCTGGAGCATCGATGCCGGCAACCAGAGCGGCTACGACTTCAAGTTCGCCCAGGCCGCACTCGACGCCACCTTCGATATCTGCAGCATCTTCGGCGGCTATAAGGCCCGCGTCTTCAATCCCTACGTCTTCCTCGGCGTCGGCGGCATAGGCTATCTCGCCAACAGCGCAGACCAGGCCAGAGGCGACATCGACAGGTATTGGAGCCCCGTCAAGTTCAGCACCGTCGCCCGTACTGGTGTCGGCGCCGACTTCCGTCTCACCGACCTTCTCGCCATCGAGCTCGAATATGCCTACAACGCCCAGAGCGACGACTTCAACTCCAAGAACGGCTCCTACCTCGATCACCAGCACAACCTCCTCGCCGGCCTCAAGTTCAACTTCGGCCAGGCCGCAGGTGCCAAGAAGGCAAAAGAGGCGGCCGCAGCAGCCGCAGCAGCGGCAGCAGCACAGGCCGCAGCCGTAGCCGCAGCTGAGCAGAAGGCCCTCGACGATGCCATTGCCGCCGCCCAGAAGGCCATCGAGAACGCCCAGAAGGCCCTCGCCGAGAATGACTACCTCCCTGAGGATGTAGCCGCCATCAACGACGCCATCAACGCTCTCAAGAAGGCTATCGCCGACAAGGACATCGACGCCATCAAGGCCGGCACCAAGGCTCTCAACGACGCCGTCGCCGCTGCACGCAAGAACCTCGACGACAAGATCCAAGCCGACAAGGAGGCCGCCGAGGCCGCCGAGGCCGCAGCCAAGGAGGCATATGAGAATGCCCGCAATCAGGCTCTCATCGACGCCCAGAACGCCAAGGCCAAGGATATCGTCTACTACGTCATCGGCAAGTGGGACATTCGCAACCAGGAGCGCTACAAGATCAACAACCTCCTCAAGAAACTCAACGCCAATCCCGACCTCAAGGCAGTCCTCGTAGGCTTCGCCGACAAGGAGACCGGCACCACCGACGGCAACTGGGTCCTCTCCGAGAACCGCTCCAACATCGTTTCCGAGGCTCTCCAGGCCGCCGGCATCGATCCCAGCCGCATCGAGACCTACTGGTTCGGCGACACCGAGCGCATCTCCAAGATCGCAGAGAAGAACCGCGCCACCGTCCTCCTCACCAAATAAGAGACCTTAAGTACTTCAATATAAAAAGCTTGGTCCTCGCGGCCAAGCTTTTTTTGAGCAGATGCAAGAAATTCGCAACATAGCCATCATCGCCCACGTCGACCACGGCAAGACCACCCTCGTAGACAGGATGATCTACCAGGCCAATCTAGTGCGCCAGCCCGAAAACCTCGGCCAGCTCATCCTCGACTCCAACGACCTCGAGCGCGAGAGAGGCATCACCATCCTCGCCAAGAACGTCTCCGTCATCTACAAGGGCGTCAAGATCAACATCATCGACACTCCCGGCCACAGCGACTTCGGCGGCGAGGTCGAGCGTGTCCTCAACATGGCCGACGGCGTCCTTCTGCTTGTCGACGCCTTCGAGGGCTGCATGCCCCAGACCCGCTTCGTCCTCCAGAAGGCCATCAGCATGGGCAAGAAGCCCATAGTCGTCATCAACAAGGTCGACAAGCCCAACTGCCGGCCCGACGAGGTCCAGGAAGAGGTCTTCGACCTGATGTTCAACCTCGACGCCACAGAGGAGCAGCTCGACTTCACTACGGTCTACGGATCGGCAAAACAGGGCTGGATGTCCCTCGATTGGCGCAAGCCCACAGACAACATCACCCCTTTGCTCGATACCATACTCGAGGTGATTCCGGCACCGCCGATGGTGGAGGGTACGCCCCAGATGCTCATTTCGTCCCTGGAATATTCGCCGTACGTGGGCCGTATCGCCGTCGGCAGGGTTACCCGGGGCGAGCTTCGTTCGGGCGCCCAAATCAGCCTCTGCAAGCGCTACGACGTAGTGCAGAAGCAGAAAATCAAGCAGCTCATGGTCTTCGAAGGCCTCGGCAAGACCGCGGTCGACACCGTCCGCTGCGGCGACATCTGCGCCGTCGTGGGTCTCGAAGGCTTTGAGATAGGCGACACAATCGCCGACGCCGAGAACCCGGAGGCCCTTCCTCCCATCGCCATCGACGAGCCCACCATGAGCATGCTCTTCTCCATCAACAATTCCCCCTTCTTCGGCAAGGACGGCAAGTACGTCACCTCCCGCCACATCAAGGAGCGCCTCGACAAGGAACTGGAGAAGAATCTTGCCCTGCGCGTCAAGCCCGGCCTGAGCGCCGACACCTTCGTGGTCTACGGCAGGGGAGTGCTTCACCTCTCCGTGCTCATCGAGACCATGCGCCGCGAGGGCTTCGAGCTGCAGGTCGGTCAGCCCAAGGTGCTCGACAAGACCATCGGCGGCCAGAGGTGCGAACCCATAGAGGACCTCAGCATCGAGGTGCCCGCCGAGTTCGTAGGAGCTGCAATCGAGATATCCACCCGCCGCAAGGGCGCGCTCGTTCGCATGGAACCCCGGGGCGACCGCACCCTGCTGGAGTTTGAGATTCCCACCCGCGGCCTCATGGGCCTGCGCTCCAACCTCCTCACCGCCTCTCAGGGCGAGGCCGTCATTGCCCACCGCTTCAAGGAATATCAGCCCTACAAAGGCGAAATCGAGCGTCGCGGCAACGGCTCCCTCGTGTCGATAGAGACCGGCGAGGCCATCGCCTACTCCATCAACAAGCTCCTCGACCGCGGACGTTTCTTCGTTGAGCCTGGCGAGGAGATATACTGCGGCCAGGTCGTTGGCGAGCACACCCGCGAGCGCGACCTCAACATCAACATCTGCAAGACCAAGAAGCTCACCAACGTGCGCGCCGCCGGCTCCGACGAGAAAATCATCCTCCCTCCCGCCATCAAATTCTCGCTCGAGGAGGCCCTGGAGTACATCCAGGACGACGAATTCGTCGAAGTGACCCCCCATCACATGCGAATCCGCAAGATTCTGCTCGATCCTCTCTCCCGCAAGCGCAGCAGCGACAACGAAGACTGACATTTTCCCTTGTCAATCACAAAAAATTTACTAACTTTGCAACCCTTTGTAGTTAAACTGTCAAGTCTGGCCCCCGGAAGCAACCTCCTGGAGTGGCATACGGGAGCCCAGTTCTTTGAATCCTTCGGGAATGAAGACATCCTCGCCGCCGACCTGCAGGTCACGGCCCATGTCACTTTCCGCGGCATTACCGCGGAGGTTTCATGCACCGTCACAGGCACCGTCACGGTCCCCTGCGACCGCTGCCTCGAGGATCTCATCATCCCCGTCGACACTTCCTTCGGGGAGACTTATGCTCCCCAGGGCGACGAACTGGATTTCTCGCAGGATGTATACGACTACGTATGCACCTCCATTCCCCTTCAGCGCCTCCACCCGGAAGGGGACTGCAACCAGGAAACTACAAAGTTTTTGAGCAAATAGTAATATTTAAATTATACAACAATGGCACATCCCAAACACAAACTCTCCAAGCAGAGAAGAGACAAGAGGCGTACTCACGACTTCGCTCCCGTCCCCACGCTGGCCACCTGCCCCAACTGCGGCGCCACGGTGATGTATCACCGCGTCTGCCCCGAGTGCGGCTACTACCGCGGCCGTCAGATTATCGTCAAGAGCGCCGAGTAATCCCGCCTCTTTGCCGTTGGCTTGCAATTGCAAGTCCACCGGCCCCAAGGCCTCATAGTTCAACGGATAGAACGGAAGTTTCCTAAACTTTAAATCGAGGTTCGATTCCTCGTGGGGCTACCGAAAATCCCCGTAAGTTACGTTAAATCACGGACTTGCGGGGATTTTTGCGGGGTTCGCTAAACATTTTGCCAGGTCAACCTGCATGCCTGGTATCTGCCTATTGGATTGCCCAGCCATCGATGGTTCGTGTTTTTGACGAAAAGTTCAAGCCCAGGCGGACAATGTTCTTTCCGCTTCCTGCAAAGCGGGTGGCATAGCCTTTCTCTTCTATCTGATTGAGTGCTTCCTGCGGTGAAGAATCCAGTTTGGCCTCCACGATGTACACGGTGTCGCCCAGGTACAACAATGCGTCCGTGCGTCCCTCGCTGTTCATCACTTCAGTATAAATCTGGACATTCATAAATGAGAAAACGATGTAAAAGAGTCG
>FLNY01004556.1_pt1 | contig 44033 bp, 47 predicted proteins | sample 1140381 | NCBI WGS metagenome assembly FLNY01 (sample SAMEA3878172, study PRJEB12797) | bioreactor metagenome | biome: Moose rumen | place: Sweden | collected 2011-10
CTGAAAAAATCGTGCGTTTCTTTCAAGCCGTCCAATGACATTTGATATTTTCTGCAACCGTAAAATTTTAACCTCGCGCAGGTTTTTTCGTCAAGATGAAACGGGTTGCCCAAAATTGTAAATGGAAAATCTTTAGCCTTGAAAATTTCCAACAACTGCCAAAAATTTTCGTGAAGGATAGGGTCGCCGCCGGTAATGTAAAAGTGCGGCGTGCGGTTGAAAGTTTCGCAAAAGTCAAGGCAATTTTCAAGCGTCAAATTAATTTCACGCCACGTCATTTTGTCCAAAGTTTTATTGACGCACTCGGAAAAAATGTAGCAATGTTTACAGCGTTGGTCGCATTCGTCGGTTATGTGCCACTGAAAAGAAAAAGTCGGTTTCATAATTTCACCAAAAAAATAACGCGGCTTTTGTACCGCGCCAAAATTTAAAAATTTTAAAAATTACTTATCGCCGGAGCCGCAAGCCGTGCCTTTGTCGCCGCTTCCGCAAGCTGTACCTTTATCACCGGAACCGCAAGCAGAACCTTTATCTCCACTGCCGCAAGCCGTACCGTTTGAATTTTTGTTTTTGTTCCAGTCATTCAAATTTGAAAGTGCCATAATTTTTTGCCTCCTTAGATTTTTTATAATTGTAACTAAATTGTTTGCCGCTGTCTATAAGTACATTTTTTTTAACTTGAGAGCGTCGCGCAGAAAATTTATAATTTACAAAAAGAAGGTGTTCAAATGCTTACAAAAAAAGAATTGCCGGATTGTCCCGTTGCCACAACTTTGCAACTTCTCAACAGCAAATGGAAGGTTTATATTTTACAAAGATTATTGGTAAAACCCTGCAGATTTAACGAAATTAAAAATTCAATCGCCGGAATAAGTCAAAATGCTTTAACAGAAAATTTGCGGCAAATGGAAGAAGACGGAATTATTTTGCGGCAAGATAACGGTACTTTTCCGCGGCGCGTTGAATATTCACTTTCAGAATTGGGAAAAATGATGTTGCCAATTATTCAATCTTTGCATGAGTTCGGGACGAAGTACAAGCAAATTAAATCAGTGCAAGAAAATCTTTAATATCGGCGTCAATCAAGAAACTTTGCGCGGCAATTTCTTTAGGAGCAACAGCCTCACCTTTGTTGACGCAAATATAACGCGCCTTGGGATTTTCGGCGGTAAAATTCCAGAAAGGATATTTGATAATACCGGGCGTGTTGCCGCCGACGCCCAATTCAAGGTAAACAATTTCATCAAGCAAATATTTCTGTAAAAATTCTTGATAACGCGCGGAGGCGGCGTGCCAGCCTTCGTCTTCAACAAATTTATCGTCGGAGCGAAGGTTAAGCGTCATAAATTCGCCGCATTTTGGACAGCGCGGAAAAAGTTCTTCGGGGACTTCCATATTTTTTTGCGCATTAATCATTTTTCTAACAATTTCTTCATTGTCGTAAGTTTTATTGTGACATGGGGTAGGGCATTGAAACAAGCCGTAATCGCCCTGCGTGTAGAAAAGTTTTTGCTTATCGAATCCATTATTTTGGAAAAGGTGGTCAACATTTGTTGTCAATACGAAATAAATTTTATCCTTGACAATTTCCAAAAGTTTTTTATGAAGTTCGCTTGGCGGCTGATCATAACGGTTAATAACAATATTTCTACTCCAAAAAGCCCAAAATTCGCCGGCTGTCGGGTAGGGATAAAAGCCGCCGCTGTACATATCCTGAAAACCGTATTGATCTTCAAAATCGGCAAAATTTTTTTCAAAACGCTCGCCGGAATAAGTGTAACCTGCCGCCGTTGAAAAGCCCGCGCCCGCGCCTATCAAAATTATTTTGGCGTCGCGCAGGATTTTTGCGGCTTGATAAGTTTTGGCGTCCATTGTACCAACTCCTTTTTAAAAATTATAACATTTTTTCGCAATAAAAAAAGCGGCGTTTATTCCATCACCCCCAATTTTTTAATTTTTATTTTGCCGAATTAATATATTCATTCTAAAATTTTTTCTATAGAATTTGAAAAAATGATAGTCACGGGCTTGCATCGCGGTTTAAGTTTATCTAAAATAGCCCACGCTGTTACAATACCTTGACAAAATTATAACACTTGAACAGTAGCGGCGGTGATAGTAAAATTCAAATTGAACATTTCATTGGCACTAACAAGAGCTGGATAAAGCAACAGGCAAAATTTCTGTCTTTATCCGAATTTTTCGTTTAATGAGGAAAATCTTTTTGCGTAGCTTTTTCAATGATATTTGCCCAAAAATTGTAAAGGATTTTTTTATTAAAGTGTCAAATTGTACACCGGAAAATTTTAAAAATTGAAGGTGACTCAATGGCAAAACTTATCACACTTTTGGTTAATGAAATTTCAGGAAAATTTTTTGTGCCGAATTATCAACGCGGTTATCGCTGGACAACAAAGGAAGTAACGCGCCTTTTGGACGATATTTATAATTTGAAAGGCGAGAGCGGGCAACCTTCAGATAATTATTGTCTTCAGCCTATCGTTGTAAAAAAATCCGGCGAAAATATTTTTGAAGTTATCGACGGACAACAACGCCTTACAACTTTATTTTTGATTTATAATTATATGCACAAAAACAGCGGCGGCTTTATTGAGGCTCCAAAATTTTCTTTGAACTACGAAACACGCCCAAAATCTTCAACTTTCCTTGAAAATATAGATTTAACTCAAGCTGACAGCAACATAGATTTTTATTTTATGGCGAACGCCTACAAAAAAATTGAAAATTGGTTTATTTCAAAAGGCGAAAAATCCGTAATTATGCCAAATATGAAAACCTTGTTGGCTGAAAACGTCAAAATTATTTGGTACGAAGTGGACGACACGGAAGACGGCGCGGCACTTTTTCAAAGGCTAAATATCGGCAAAATTTTTTTGACAAATGCCGAACTTGTCAAAGCAATGTTTCTTAGTCGCAGTAATGAAAATATCGACGAACGCAAACAACTTGAAATTGCGTTGCAGTGGGATAATCTTGAAAAAGAATTGCATAACAATTCACTTTGGTATTTTTTGACAAACACTGCGCCGGAAAATTATCAAACGCGAATTGATTTAATTTTGGATTTAATCGCCGGCAAAAAGGATAACGACCACGACGAGTATTTTACATTTTTTTATTTTGATAAACTTCGACAAAATCAAAATCTGATTGACATTTGGGAAAAGAAAATTCGCCAAACTTTTTTGTTGCTGAAAGATTGGTATGAATACCTTGATTTTTATCACAAAATCGGTTATTTAATTTCTTCCGGCTACAAAAATCTTGCCGAAATTTACAACGAGTCAAAAGAAAAAACTACCAGTAATTTTACGGCGCGGCTTGATGAACTGATTAAAGAAAGTATCAAGCCGGAAACCGGCAAAACTTATTCAGATTGGACTTACACAGATGATAGAGAAAAAATTCAGCGGCTGTTGTTTTTGTTTAATGTTGAAACTGCGCGAAAAAGTGCTAAAGGTACAATGGCGCATTGGTTTTCTTTCAACAAATTCAAGTACGGCAAAAATAAAGAAAATTCGTGGAGTTTGGAACATATCCACGCAATAAAATCTGAATTAAAATCTAATCAAAATATTTGGCGGAGCTGGCTTGAATTGCACAGAGAATTTCTTGACGAACAATCCAAAGAAAATTCTGCACTTGTAGAAAAAATTGACAAACTTTTGAGGCTTAAAGATTTTTCCCATGACAGATTTGAAAAGTTGCAGGAAGAAATTTTGAAAAATTTTCCCGAAGATAAAAATATTGAGGCGCATATAAATTCCATTGCGAATCTTGCCTTGATTCAGTGTAGCGAAAATTCCGCGCTGGGCAACGCCGCCTTTGATGTTAAGCGAAATAAAATTATTTCTATGGCTAACAACGGCGAATTTGTCCCGCTCTGTACAAAGAGAGTTTTTTTGAAGTACTACACAAAATCCGAAAAAAATCAGATTCATTATTGGTCGTTGCAGGATATGAAGGCATATATTGCGGCGATTAATGACGCGCTGAAAAATTATTTGTCGACGCCTATTGAACTTTAGGGGGTGATATTTTGCCTTACAATTTTTCAAATATTTTTTCAGAAACGGTACAAAAAATTACAATTCCGCGCATTCAAAGAGACTACGCGCAGGGCAGGGAAAATTTAAAAATAAATCGCATTCGCCACAACTTTTTGGACGCGCTTTTTAATGCTGTGCAAGGCAAGCCAATAAAACTTGACTTTGTTTACGGCAATTTGGAAAAAGGAATTTTAACGCCGCTTGACGGGCAACAACGCCTTACAACTTTATTTTTGCTGTATTGGTACGCCGCCAAAAAAGAAAATATTGCTGATGATGAAACTTTTTTTCTGAAAAAGTTTTCATATGAAACGCGCCCCGATTCAGAACAATTTTGCAAAGAAATTGTTAATTTTTCGCCGAATTTTAATCAAGAAATTTTATCTGCAGAAATTGAAGATCAATCTTGGTTCCCGCTAAGTTGGAAAAAAGACCCTACGATTAGCGCAATGCTCACAATGATTGACGCAATTCACGAAAAATTTAAATCTGTAAAAAATATTTGGCAGGGCTTGTCAAATATTGAATTTTATTTTTTGCCGATTGAAGAATTGGGCTTGGCAGACGAAATTTACATTACAATGAATTCACGCGGAAAAATTCTTACGGATTTTGAAAATTTCAAGGCAGAATTTAAACGCCGCCTTGATGATATTAACACTGAACTTTCAAAGAATATAATTTTAAAGATTGACCGTGAATGGACGGATATGCTATGGAAAATCGCCGTACGCAATGAAGATTATTTGGTTGACGATTATTTTTTGAATTATTTCCGGTTTTTGTGCGATTTAGAAATTTACAAGCGCGGCAAAATTCCCAAAAAGGACAGGGATTTTTTTGCACTGCTGGACGAATTTTTCAGCGGCGATATTTCAGAAAAACTTGAAGAACTGAATAAAAATTTTGAGTGCTGGTGCGCTTGCGGCGATACTTACAAATTTTTTGGAGACAGAGTTTTAATTGGCAGTAAAAGCGATAAAATTTACAAACACGCCGCCGGTAAATTTGTTGGATACTTTCAAATGAAAGACGACGGGAATTTTTTTGTTGACTGTTTAAAAAATTCCTATGAAGGCAAGCTTGCAAAAATTTTAATGCTGTATGCTTTTTTGGTTTATCTGCGCAATAAAGAAAATAATTCAGATACAAATTTTCGACGTCATATGCGCGTTGAGGAAGGCAAAATTTCTGATACAGATTTTCGCCGCAGAATTCGTGTTGTAAATAATCTTATCAGCAATTCTGAAGATGAAATTCGTGAACAATTTATGCAGACGCTTTTACAGCAAGTTGAAAATATCATAAAAACCGGCGAATTTCTTCCTTTGAGCGGCAAGCAAAATTTTAGTGCTTTTCAAGTTCAGGAAGAAAAATTAAAACTTGAATGGACAAAACAGAATCCTAATCGCGCAGAATCGCTTTTTGCGCTTGAAGATCATTATCTTTTGTACGGGCAAATTGAAATTATCGGCTTAGAAAACGCGGCAAATTTTATAAATTTCATTTCGCTTTTCACTTGTGATTATGATTTAATAAACTGCGCACTTTTGGCAACCGGCGATTATTATCAGCAACAAAAATCTAAAAAAGTTCATCAATTCGGCTCCAAAAATAATTTTTCGTGGCAAAATCTTTTTCATTACAACCAAAATAATATCGGCTACAACGAAACTAAAAATTGCTTGAATAAATTGTTGACGCAGGAAAAAACTTTTGACAATTCCAAACTTGAAAAAATTATCGGCGATTATCTAAAAACTTGCAAAAGTGCAAACTCTTTTGACTGGAAATATTATTACATTCGCTACGATTTTTTCAGACCGGCTTATTACGGAAAATATTTTTGGGCGAATTTTACCGACGCGCCTTATTTGTTCACAGCTTATAAAACTAAGGACAGAATTTCAAGCCATGCATACCCGCCTTTTCTTTTTGGAATTGTGGAGCCGAAAATTTTCTTCGATAAATATATTGGAATTCCGGAATCAAAAACTAACGCGGCTTTTTCTTATTTAGATTTCGGCAAATTTAAAATAACTTGCACAAATGACGGCTACGCGGTTACAGAAATTGAAACCGGCAGAATACTTCAAAATTTTAAAATTAAACAAGATAACGGTATTGACACTGAAGACAGAATCCAAAAATTTAAAACGTGGATTAGGAAAAATATTTAGGAGGAATTTAATTTGAAATATGAACCTGTAATTGGTCTTGAAATTCACAGCGAATTGAAGACGGCAACAAAAATTTTCTGCGGTTGTGCAACAACATTCGGCGCGGAGCAAAATACTCATACTTGTCCGGTATGTTTAGGCTTGCCGGGCGTTTTGCCGGTGGTTAATCGCCGCGTGGTGGAATTTGCAATTAAAGCCGGCTTAGCCACGAATTGCAAAATTAACAAGTACAGTAAATTTGACAGGAAAAATTATTATTATCCCGACCTGCCCAAAAATTGGCAAACTTCCCAATACGATTTACCCATTGCCTACGAAGGACACGTTGAAATTGAAGTTGACGGCGAAAGAAAAATTGTGCGCTTAACTAGGATTCATATGGAAGAAGACGCGGGAAAATTGGTACACAGCGGCGCAACAATTAAAGATTCTGCAACTTCAAATGTTGACTATAACCGCACGGGCGTACCGTTAATTGAAATTGTTTCTGAACCGGATATGCATTCGGCGGCAGAGGCGCGCGCCTATATGGAAAAAATTAAATCTATCCTTGAATATATCGACGTTTCAAATTGCCGAATGGAGGAAGGCAACCTTCGCGCAGATATTAACGTTTCATTGCGCCCCGTCGGCAGCGATAAGCTCGGCACGCGTACCGAAATGAAAAATATTAATTCTTTCAAGGCGTTGGAAGATGCGATTAATTACGAAATTGAAAGACAAGCTGAAGTTTTGGACGACGGCGGCAAAATTATTCAAGAGACGCGCACGTGGAATCCCGAAAAAGGAATTACTCAATCAATGCGCAACAAAGAAAACGCGCACGATTATAGGTATATGCCGGAGCCGGATTTACCGCCGATTATTACAACTGATGAAGAAATTGAAAACTTTAGAAAATCTTTGCCGGAATTGCCCGACGCCCGCCGCGCCCGCTTGATAAATAATTTGGGACTTTCAGAATATGACGCCGGAATTATCACAAGTTCCCGTGCAATGGCGGAATATTTTGATACAGTTGTTGCAAACGGCGCGGACGCAAAACTTGCCGCCAACTGGATTATGTCAGACCTTTCAAAAAATCTTAACGCCGAAAATTTGACAATAGAAAATTCGCCCGTTGACGCCAAACGCCTTGCAGAAATGATTTTGCTGATTCAAAAAGGTACAATCAGCGGCAAAATTGCAAAAACTGTTTTTGTTGAAATGTGGAAGTCTAAAGATTCGCCTGAAAAAATTGTAAAAGATAAAGGCTTGGTACAAATTACAGATACTTCAGCGATTGAAAAAATTGTCGATGAAGTCATTGCAAACAATCAAAAAGCAGTCGAAGAATACCGCGCAGGCAAGAAAAAAGCTATTGGCTCGCTTGTCGGACAAATTATGAAGGCAACCAAAGGCAAGGCTAATCCCCAAATGGTTAATGAACTTCTTGCAAAAAAATTGGATGCGTAAATGTAAGGGGGGAACTTCTTAATGCTTGAGTACCCTAATATGATTGGCGACAGCAGGTTTCTTAACGATTTGGGAGGCTATACTAAACGTCATGGTTATTCTGGCATAGTTTTTATTAGAGACGTATGCGATGAAGTTACTGCCGCGTGGAGTAAGTTTGGTATTGCCGTATGTTCGGATGCATTTGGTGCTAAAAACAAGTATTACGTTAACGGTCAAGAAATTTCTCGTGAAGAAGCAATGCTGCGCGCTTGTAAAAAGGTTGGTAAAAATATCAACGATATGCACTTCACTGATTATTGATTAAAAATTTGAGGGTTGAATTTATGAAAATTGAAAAATTAAGGAGAAATTGAATTGAGTGCAAATTTTATTAAAATGATTTCTGAATTGCAATTTCAACGTTTCAATGTTTATTTGGGTGATTTGGTTATAGATAAAGTACCTTTTGGGATTTTTTTTGGTTATGAAGTTATTCCTAAAGAGGTAAAACATTGGGTACAAAGTTTTCAAAATACAGGGTTAAATGTTACTTGTATTTGTGTTATTGCTAATACCCCTACAATAGCCAATGGGCTGCAAAATATTGGTGTACCCGTTGTTTCACTTGATGAATTTTCAAGTTTCGGCAAAAATAATTTTAGGACAATTAAGCCACAGGTAATATATATTCCCGATGTTATCAAAGATTTGGCGTTTGTTCCATATTTTAGCCGCTACGGCATTGAATCTATTAGCTTACTCAATATTAATACTTCGGAAAAGTATTTCTTTTTTATGATGAGCAACCTTCCCAAATTGTACGAAGTCTACAGTATGTTTGACGATGAAGAATCTAAAAAAGTTTATCGTGCAGTAATAAAAGGGCGTTTAACCGGCAAATTATCTGATTATCATTTTGCGCCGGAGCCACAATATTTTTTGGAAGGTTTTTATCCAAATGAAGGCGATATTGTCATTGACGGCGGCTCCTTTGACGGGGGAACTTCAGCTGCTTTTGCAAAGTGCGGTGCGCAGGTTTACGCCTTTGAAATGGACGCCGAAAATTATAAAAATTGCTTGCCGCGCGCAGAAAAATTCGGCTTTACTATTGAAAATATGGGCTTGAGTGATAAAGAAAGTGAAGAAAATTACAACCACGATGCAAATAACCCCGCCGGTAGTAAAAAGACGGGGGGGGTATGAATATCGCCAAATTTATTGACCTTGATACTTACGCACAAAGAAAAGATATTCCGCGTGTCGATTATATAAAACTTGACATTGAGGGTGCAGAACTTGATATGTTGCACGGCGCAGCGGAAACTATAAAAAAATTTAAACCCAAAATGGCTGTAAGTGCGTATCACAAACCTGAAGATATGTGGACGCTTGCAACCTATATAAAAACTTTGCGTCCGGATTATGAATTTAAATTTAGACACTACGGAATAGATTTTACTGATTATGATATGGACGATACAGAGCGGGCAATTCTGGATTATTTCAATTTGAGTTACATTGCGCCGAATCATGGCGAATATGTTTTATATTGTCGATAGGAGGAAATATGAATTACAAAGCCGCAATTTTTGATATGGACGGGACTTTGACAAATACGCTTGAAGATTTGGCAGACAGCGTCAACGAAATGTTGGAGCATTATAACCGCCCGCGCCGCACGATTGACGAAGTGCGAATTTTTGTAGGCAACGGCGCACGGAAATTAATGGAGCGCGCTCTTGAAACAACCGACGAAAAATTTATAAATGACGCGCTGGAATATTATAACGGCTGCTACGAAAAACATTTACTGAACAAAACTAAGCCTTACGCGGGAATTGTCGAATTTTTAACCGCCCTCCAAAATAAAAAAATTCCCGTTGCAATTTGTACCAACAAACAACATTTCGCCGCCGTTGAACTTGCCGAAAAAATTTTTCCTGCGATAAAATTTACTGAAGTTATAGGCGACGCCAAAAAGCCCAATCCTGCGCGAGCGTTGGAAATTATGAAAAAAATCGGCGTGCAACCTGCTGAAGTTGCATATTTCGGCGATACTTCGGTTGATATGCAAACTGCGAAAAACGCGGGATTTTTGCCGGTCGGTGTAACGTGGGGATTTCGCCCTGAAAGTGAATTGGTTGACAGCGGCGCAAAAATTATCGTGCATCGCGCAGCTGAAATTTTTGAAAAAATAAATTTTGGAAAATGAAAAAAATGAGACGCCCGCCGCACTTCGTTTTTACCTGTAACGCTGAAGTTTCTGTAACGCACTCAAACGCGGCATCTACTTTAAATTTTTGTAATGCAAACGCGAAAAACGCAGGCGGGCGCGGCACTTTTCTTTTGATACTTTTCTTTTTTGCTGTAGAAAAAGAAAAGTATATTAAAAAAATAAAAAGCAATTAAAATTGGAGGATAAAAATTTGGCTATTGAGAAAGTCAAAAAATATTTTGCAGAAATAGGCGAACCTGAACGCGTAGTAGAATTTGAAGAATTAACTGCAACTTCAGAGCAAGCCGCGCACGCTTTAAATTGCGAAGTAGGCAGAATCGCCAAAACTATTTCTGTATTCGTAGATAAAAAGCCGGTACTGATTTTGCTGGGTGGCGATATGAATCTTGACAACAAAAAATTTAAAGCGCAATTCGGTTGCCGCCCGCACATGATACCGGTTGCCGAAGTTGAAAATCTTATAGGACACGCAGTAGGCGGCGTTTGTCCTTTCGCAGTAAATGACGGCGTACCAATTTACCTTGATGAATCTTTGAAACGTTTTGAATTTGTTTACCCCGCCGCAGGCAACGATAAAAGCGTTGTAAAACTTACGCTTGACGAATTAGAAAAATATATAAAAAGCGTGGGCTGGGTTGACGTTGCAAAACTTAAAGGCGGTGCGTAAATGTTACTGGTAATTGACATTGGCAACAGCAATATCGTTATGGGAACTTACGAAGGAAAAAATTTAATGAAACATTGGCGAATTTCTACTGACAGCCAAAAAACCGGCGATGAATACGGAATGCTGATTAATGATTTATTTCGTTATCAAGGCGTAAGTATTAACGATGTTAGCGATATAATTATTTCTTCGGTTGTTCCTCAACTTTTAGTTCCCTTTGTAAAAATGTGCGAAAGATATTTTAAAATTAAGCCGCTTGTAGTTGGACCCGGAATAAAAACCGGAATAAAAATTAATTATGAAAATCCGCGTGCTATCGGTGCAGATAGGATTGTAAACGTTGTAGGCGCGTTTGAACATTACGGCGGACCATTAATCGTAATTGACATTGGCACGGCTACAACCATTGACGTTGTTGCAGATAATGGCGATTTTTTGGGCGGAGTAATTGCGCCCGGGATTGTTTCTGCGGCTGATTCGCTTGTTAGTTCAACGGCGAAACTTCCTAGGATTGAACTTGTACCGCCGAAAAATATTATCTGCCGAAATACGATAACCGGTATGCAGGCGGGAATTATTTACGGCTACGTCGGGCAGGTTGACGAAATTGTGCGGCGTATTCGTGAGGAAATGGGCGAAAATTGGAAGGCGAAAGTTATCGCAACCGGCGGGCTTGCCAAAATGATTTCCAAAGAATCTAAAACCATTGATAAAATAGATCACTTTTTGACGCTGTCCGGCTTGCGGGTTCTCTACGAAAGAAATAAAAATTAAAGGAGTCTTATTGAAAATGCGCAGAGAAACAACTGTACTTGCCGCTGAAGAAGAATTTTTTGAAAAAATCTGGTATGAGCGACATTTAGTTTTGAAATACAAAATTGAAACTGGTCAAACAACTTGTGATCCTGAAATTTGGAAACGTGCAGAGGCAAACGCAGCTAGAATCCGTGAAAAGTACGGCGAAGAAGAATTATCTCCCAAAAGTGATTTTGAATGGGGAATGATGAACGGTAAACTTTCTGCCCTGCGCTGGGTGTTGGGCGATGAATGGGATTTTCTCGACACTTAAAAATTTTTTGAATTATAAAAGTGTTTGGCGATTCAACCTTTAAAATCTAGGCTGAATCGTCTTTTAAATTATTGTTTTGAAAAAAAATAATTTAATGATTAAAGAAAAATTTTTTCATTAAAATAAAAGGAGAAAATTTAATGGAAACAAGTTACGAAACAAGGATAATAAATACCGCGCTGAAATATTACGGCTATTATCCATTGCGCGCCGTGCAACTTTGGCTTGTCGATACTCACTTCAACAAAGTTAATTCAACAATGATGAATATCGGCGCGTTGGTAAAATTTCCACCGGAAATGGATTTAAATCGCCTCGCGCAGGCTGCAAACGATTTAGTAAATTCTTATGATATTTTCCGTTGTCGTTTAGTTTTTCATCCGGACACAGACGATCTTTGCCAGCGTTTTGACGGCGAAATTATTCCCGTCGAAATTGAAAAAATTTCAGATGAAGAATTTGAACAGCGTAAAGAAAATTTAATGAAACCTTACGCGCTGATAAATAAGCCGCTTTACAGAATTTGCATTTTTGAAACTCCGACAGCAAAATATTGTTATGTAGATTTTTACCACGCAATTATGGACGGTACAGCGGCTGCAATACTTTTTTTCCGTGAACTCGGTATGCGCTATCAAGGCAAAAAAATTACCCGTGTACCGCCAAATTATGCAGATTATATTTTGGAAGAATTGCGCGTTTCGCCTGAAGAATTGGCAGAAGGAAATAAATTTTGGCGTGAAATTTTGGAAGGTTTTGACGAAACAAAACACTTACCGCCTGCTGATGTTGAAAATGCTCAAGCGTGGAAAAGCGAAGATATTACCGTTCCTTTGAAAAATATTACACGAAAATATTTTTTTAACAACGCAAGAAAGGAACATGTTTTTTTCCTTGCCGCGTCAATGCTCGCTATTGCCAAAATTTCTTGCACAAAAAGTTCAATTATCAGTTGGATTCACAACGGGCGCAATTCTGCACTTGAACGCCGCTTAATGGGAATAATGATTGAACAATTTCCTATCAGCTGGAATTTTGAGAAAGATATTACTGTTAAAGAATTTTTGGACGGGCTTGAAGAAAAAATGAATACCGGTACAAAATATCGCCGTAGTCTCGGTATGGTTTACAGTGAAGGGCTTGAGGACGACTGCGCAACTTTCATTTTTCAAAAAAATACCGGCAAGCTTAATGAAATGTCAATAGGCGGTTATGTGGGTGAAGTTATCGAACTGCCGCCAAATGAAATTTCAGCCGCCGAAAATTCGCTTGATATTGAAGTTAATCTTACCGACGAAGGAAACTATTTACTTTTTCTGGACTACGACGCCAGCAGATATTCAGCACTTGCAATGGAAAAATTCGCTGCCACTTTTGATGAAATAGTTTCAAAATTGAAGAACGAAGACAAACTAATTTCCAAAATTCTGAAATGAACTTTGAAATAAATTTTAGCGTGACAATTTTTTTGATTGTGAATTTTTCTTGTATTCAGCACTGCTGATATTTTCGGTTAAATAATTTCTGCCTTGCCAAAAATATTAATTGCATTTATAATTTACCGGAAATGGTGATTGTTATGAAAATTTATAAAGTCTACAAAATTGCAAGCAGTTTGATTGAAATAAATACCGCAATAAAAAGCCCTTCCTTTTTGGAAGGGTTATTTAAACTAAGTAATTTTTTTATGCAAGAAAATTTTTTGAGAAGTCTTGCAGAAAAACTCTTAATGCCAATAATTTTTGTTAGTCTATAAGCAAAGGAGTTTAATTTATCATGACGCAATTTGACAGCCGAAATATTTCCATGATGATGGATTTTTATGAAATGACAATGGCGAACGGCTACTTTGAAACAGGCGGCGAACATTCCCGCGTTGCCTTCGACGTTTTTTACAGACGCAATCCCGACAGCGGCGGCTTTTCAATTTTCGCCGGTCTTGAACAAATTATTGATTATGTTGAAAATATGCACTTCACAAAAGACGACGTGGAATATTTCCGCGCCCAAAATCTTTTCAGCGATAAATTTTTAAATTATCTTGAGAATTTCAAATTTCACGGCGATATTTACGCCTTCCCCGAAGGAACGATTATGTATCCGAATGAACCGATTATGACGGTTATTGCGGATTTAATTGACGCCCAGTTAATCGAAACTGCAATTTTGACACAGATTAATCATCAGTCTTTAATCGCAACAAAAGCGCGGCGAATTGTTAGAGCGGCTGAAGGGCGTTTAGTTTCAGATTTTGGAGCACGGCGCGCACATAATTTTGACGCGGCAATTTACGGAGCGCGTGCGGCTTTTATTGGCGGCGTTATTGGTACTGCCACTGTTGCTGCCGGACAACTTTTTAACATTCCAATTAACGGCACAATGGCTCATAGTTGGGTAATGTATTTCAAAAACGAATTTGAGGCGTTCAAACGTTACGCCGAAGTTTACCCGCAATCCACAACGCTTTTAGTTGACACTTACGACGTAATTCACAGCGGAATTCCAAACGCCATCAAAGTTGCAAAAGAAGTTTTGGAACCGGCGGGCAACCGCTTAAAAGGCGTGCGAATTGATTCAGGCGATTTAGCTTATCTTTCAAAAAAAGTTAGAAAAATGCTTGACGACGCCGGCTTAAACGATTGTAAAATTGTTGTCTCAAACAGTTTGGACGAATTTACAATTACTTCACTTTTAAATCAAGGCGCAGAAATTAACAGTTTCGGTGTTGGTGAAAGATTAATCACTGCACGAAGTGAGCCGGTTTTTGGCGCGGTTTATAAAATTGTTGCAGTTGGCAACGGCGATAATTTTGAACCACGAATTAAAGTCAGTGAAAATGTTGAAAAAATTACAAATCCCGGCTTGAAAAATGTTTACAGAATTTACGACGAAAAAGGACACGCCGTCGCAGATATGCTAGCTTTAATGAATGAAAAATTTGACTTGTCTAAGCCTTTCAGATATATTGACCCCGTTAAGCCGTGGAAACAGCGGGAATTTATAAATTGCACTGCAAAAAAACTTTTGAGACTTTATGTGAAAGACGGCAAGCGCGTTGAAAATCTTCCAACATTGCAGGAAATTAGAAACTATGTAAAAAATCAGCTGGATAACGAAATTTGGCAAGAAGAACAACGCTTTGAAAATCCTCATCGTCACTATTTGGATATGACGCCGAATTATTATGAAATGAAAATGAATTTGCTTTACAAAACACGTTCGCAGTTGAACGGATAAAATTTTGGGAGGAGCGATTTAATTTGGCTTCTGAAGAAATAAAAAATTTTGCAATACTGGGTTACCCTGTTGGGCATTCACTTTCACCAAAAATGCACGAGGCAGCTTTTAAAGTGTCCGGTTTTCCAAATTACAATTACATTCCAATTCCCGTACAAACAGGGCGGTTAATGCTTGCAGTTGACGGCTTGAAAGGTTTAGGATTTCGTGGCGCAAATGTCACAATTCCTCATAAATCGGCGATTATGAAATTTCTTGACGCGGTAGATTCTGACGCAATGATAATCGGCGCGGTTAATACTTTGGTTAATGACGGCGGAATGATAACCGGCTACAATACAGACGTTACGGGCTTTTTAAAATCTTTAGTAAATGTAAATTTTATGCCGGAAGACTGCAACGCCGTAATTTTAGGCGCAGGCGGCGCGGCGCGGGCGATTCTTTGGGGACTTTGTAAACGTCGCGCAGGTTACATTACCATTGGTGTAAGAAATCCCAAAAAAGCTAGAGTACTTGAAGATGATTTTTGCGTTTACGGCTCGATTGAAGTTATGGATTGGAATTCGGACGCCTTCAAAGAAACTTTACAAACTGCAGATATTTTGATAAATACAACGCCGCTTGGAATGTATCCCGCCGTTGATGAAATGCCGCCGGTAGATTTAAAACTTTTGCCGCCGGGCGCGCTTGTTTACGATATTGTTTATAATCCTGCGCAGACAAAATTTTTACAGACGGCGCAAAGTCTCGGTTATCCTACGCTTAATGGCTTAGATATGTTACTTTTGCAGGGTGAAGAATCCTACAGACTTTTTACCGGTGAATTGCCGGATTTAGACGTTATGAAAAAAGTTGTAGAAACTGAATTACTTTCTTAAAAATATTTTCTAAACTAAAAAAGCCGCTCCATTATGAGCGGTTATTTTTTTATCTTAATCTATAGGAGTTTTTTTACAAACTTTTCTTTTATTAACAAGTCGGCATTTCTTTTTTTCAAAAAAAAGAAACGCCTAGCAAAGAAAAAAATTTTCGCCCGCCTGCGTTGCAAATGCGATGAGTAAGAGCATTTGCTCGCGTCAAACAAAAAGTAGTTCAAAGTTCCAGCCGCGTTTTCTCACGTTACCGCAATTTAAAGTCACAAGCAAAAACGAAGTGCGGCGGGCGTTCTGTACGCCGTTCAACTCTTACACTTGTAAACAAATTTTAGTCCTTAATCCCTAGTCCTTAATCCCTAGTCCTTAGCCCCTAATCCTTATTCATAACGCAGAGCGTCAATAGGATCCAGACGCGCCGCTTTTCGCGCAGGCAACATTCCAAAAAATATTCCTACAAAAAGCGAAAATCCAAAACTTATAATAATGCTTAAACTGCTGATAACCGTTTTAAAATCTCCGAATTTTGAAATTGCCTGTGCTATTCCCATTCCAACAAAAATTCCAATTATCCCGCCCAAAATACTAATCATTGTCGATTCAATCAGAAATTGTAACATTATGCTGCTATAAGTTGCGCCAATAGCTTTTCTAATTCCAATTTCCCGCGTGCGCTCCGTAACACTTACCATCATAATATTCATTATTCCAATTCCGCCGACAACCAAAGAAATTCCGGCGATTGCGCCTAAAAGCAAAGTTATCATTGTGGTTGTTTCGTTCATTGTTTCCATTATGCTGGTTAAATTTCTAACGTTAAAATCGTCGTCCATACCGGCGCGGATTCTGTGGCGTTGCCGCAAAAGTTTTTCTATATTGGCTTGTACTTCGTCCATTTTATCAGCATCAGAAACTTGTACATTTATGCTCCTAACATAGGTAATGCCCATTAATCTTTCTTGCGCCGTTGTCAACGGGATTAACACAATATCATCTTGATCTTGTCCGCCGGTAGATTGTCCCTTTGATGCAATTAAACCAATAACAGTATAAGGCGCGTTCCCTACGCGGATTTTTTTTCCGACGGGATTAACCGTACCGAAAAGATTTGTTGCAACCGTTGTACCAATAACGGCAACGCGGCTCCTAACGTCAACATCATGTTCAGTGAAAAAAATCCCGCTCTGCATTGTCAAAGATTGAATCGCCGCGTATTCCGGAATTACGCCGGTAACTGTAGTTTGCCAATTTTCATGCCCATAAACAACTTGATAACTGCCCTGCGCCGTCGGTGAAACATAGTCAACATTTTTTATTTTAGCTTTAATCGCCTTTGCGTCGTCGTATTTTAAAGTTTGAACGGAGCCTGCGCCGCCACGTACGCCGGTACGGTTTGCACTGCCGGACATTACGATTAACATATTGGAGCCTAAGCGGGAAATTGAATCAGTTACATTTTGACGGACACCCATCCCGACTGAAACTAATGAAATTACCGCTGCCACACCAATTATTATTCCCAGCATTGTTAAAAGCGTGCGCAATTTGTTAGCAACTAAACTTAACGCCGCCATTTTTAAAAGTTCAGTAAAAAGCATTTTTAACCCTCTTTAAACAATGTCAATTTTTTCTGTAGTTTGCGCAGTAATAATATCTTTTGTAATTTTGCCGTCCTTAACCAAAATCTGCCGGTCTGCTGTTCTTGCAATATCCGGTTCATGCGTGACGATTATAATTGTGGAGCCGCCGGAATGTAAATCTCTGAAAATCTGCATAATTTCAAGCGTCGATTTTGTGTCCAAATTTCCTGTCGGCTCGTCCGCTAAAATTATTGCCGGTTTCATAGCTATTGCCCGCGCTATTGCAACTCTTTGACGCTGCCCGCCGGAAAGTTCGCTGGGCAAATGTTCTGCTCTATCTGCAAGCGAAACTTTTTCCAATGCCTCAATCGCCATTGCGCGGCGTTCGTTTTTTGAAATTCCCGCGTACACTGCAGGCAATTCAACATTTTCTAAACTTGTCAATTTCGGCAAAAGATTAAATGTTTGATAGACAAAGCCGATTGTTTTATTTCTAATTCCTGCAAGTGCGTCGTCTGAAAGTTTGCTGACTTCCTTTTCTAAAAGTTTGTAACTTCCTTCAGTGGGTCTGTCTAGGCAACCCAAAATATTCATCAGCGTTGATTTTCCACTGCCGGAAGGTCCCATTAACGCCACAAATTCGCCTTCGTCAATTTTTAAATCGACGCCGTTTAACGCCGCCACAATTTCACTGCCCATTTTGTATAGTTTTTTTACGCCGGTTATTGTAACTACATTTGCCAATTTATCACAGCCTTTTTATCTATTGTAATAAAAAAACCGCTAAGCGCGGCAAAAATTTTTATTTTAATCGGAATTTATTTCATCTTGCAATCCCATACATAATCCTATAAAAAGTGCCTCGTCAACTTCATCCATTTTTTCAGGTGAAAGCTTTCCGGCGCATCACACGCCTTCTTGTTCAAATAAAACTTTTTCTACAGGATATGGTTGTGCGCATAAAATCCAAGATTTTTCTTTTAATTTTGTTGTTCCTTGTTCTATCAAAACATCTGTTGCGTATTTTTCTCTGGGTTTATATTGTTTTTCTGAAGTTATTAACAAAATTTCCACTGTATTAAACTTCTTGAAATAATCTTCTTCCTGTAGTACCAAAACAAATTTTGGCTTGCCGGTAGGATAACGAGCATCCAGCGTGTATGGAAAAGTTATATAGTAAATTTCTCCACGTTTTAATTCCATTTAACCGCCTCCACCTGCTTATACACATAATTCATCAAGTCGGCTGCATTTTCATTTTCAATTTTTGCATCTTCAGCAGATTTTACGGAGCGAAGATTTTCTCTGCGCTTATCTGCACGAACTTTTAAATTTTTAATTTTTTCTTTTAAATTAATTTCTTTTGACATCGCCGCTCCTCCAATCTTAATTTTTTTGAATTATATATCTTTGAATTTTAACTGTCAAAAAATTTTTTCTTACTTTTTGAGAATTAATGACTAAGGATTTTGACGCCGCCGAATTAAAATTCTTGCATAAGTTGCTTTTCCGTTCACAACTGCTCCAACGTAATTTTTGTGTCCTTCATCAAGATAAACCGGCTTACCTTTGATAAAAGCGGGATTATCATTTCTTTTATCTGCAATTAATCCCAAAATTTCAAATTGTGCGGGATTGTATTTATCCAAAAAAGTAATAGGTACGCCCATAACGCCGTTACATTTTCCGCTTGATGAAAATTCGCTTGTATTTGCGTTCGCCGTTGACGACGGGCTGGGCAATTCCACTTTCTTTAATCCACAAGCCATTTGAGAATCCTTTGCCTTCGCTTTCTGTTGCTCCAACGATTTCAAATTGTCTTGGGTTATATTTATCAAGGAATGTGATCGGCACTCCCATGACTCCGTTACACCTTCCGCCGAATGAAGAGCCGCTTGTAAATGTCCTTGCCGTTGATTTGTGTATTCCAACTTGTTCCTGCAATGTGGACGCCGGGGTCTCCGTACTGGTAAGTGCAACCGACAATCTCGAATTGATTTGAGTTGTACCTGTCGAGGAATGTGATTGGCACGCCCATGACTCCATTGCAAACGCATTGATTGATTGATTGATTGATTGATTGATTGAAATTGTGTCATTTTCATTTGTATTTGTCAAGTTTTTATCCGGCAAATAATCATACGGTATTTGTGCAGTTTTTGAAACTTCTATTGCGTCGTAATTATCATACTTCGGATATTTTTCAGGATTTTCATAATAACTGCAGACAAGCGGTATTTCTTCAAGATATTTTTTCAGCGGAATATTTGTATACCAAAGGCATTGGTTGGTTGCAACAATTCTTTTGCCTTCAGAATTAATTCCAGCCTCCGTGCCGTGCAAGCTGTAATATTCGGGAACCATAAAGCCTGAAACCGCCCTGCCCATTCCGTAGCCGATATGAATTTTATTTTGTTGAATCAGCGGGAAAATTTCTTTATAGGTAATTGAATTAATATTGCCAATAATCACGAAAAATTTTTTGTATTGCACAAGCTGTGCAACGTATTCACGAAAAAGACTGAACGGCGGATTAGTAACAACAACATCAGCCTCTTTTAAAATTTCGATACATTCAGCAGAGCGAAAATCGCCGTTGCCTTGCAATCTTTCCCAACAGCCGTTGTGCGTCAAAATATAGTGCTTAATATCTTCCAAATCTTCCCTGCCGTCGCCGTTCCAATCTTTAAATTCGTTGATAACAACTTTGTAGGCGTATTCGTTGCGGTGTTTATTATCGGTACTGCCGCCAAAATCAAAATTCAATTCAGTTTGTGCAACGGGCGAACCGGCGTAACAAGTAACGATTAATTTTTTCAAGCTGAGCGCGTTAAAATTCATGGCGAAATATTTAAAAAATTCACTTTCGTAAGGATCATCGCAGTTGCAAAGAATAGTTTTTCCCTTGAAAAAATTTCTGTATTCTTCGTGGCGCAGTTCCCGTTCAATATCTTCAAGTTGCGTGTAAAATTCATCTTTTTTAGCTTTAGCCGCGTCATTCAGATTTTTGTTTTTATTCGCCATAAAACCACCTCGCGCAGATTTTACCACAAAAAAATTTGGAATAAAATATTTTACGTGATATAATTCAGCGGCGAAAGGATTGGTTTAAATGTTTGGAATTGGAATGGGCGAATTTATTTTAATTTTGATAGTAGGTTTAATAATTTTCGGACCAAAAAATTTACCGGAAGTCGGAAAAACATTAGGCAAAGGTTTAAGGGAATTTAGAAAAGCGCAGGCGGCACTTTCTGCAACGCTTGAAGAATCAGTAAACGAAACGCCCAAAAAATCTGAAAGTCAACCTGTAGAAAAAGTTTCAATCGAAAAAAAAACTGAACCTGCGCGAGTAACAGTTGACGATGTAATTAACGCGGCAAAAGAAAATCCCGCCGTCAAAGAGGAGAAGTCAAATTGATTAAACTTACGAATATAGAAAAAATTTATGATTCTCCCGCCGGAAAAGTCCACGCGCTGAAAGGTATAAATTTGGAAATTGCACGCGGCGAAATTTACGGGATAATCGGCTTAAGCGGCGCGGGAAAATCTACGCTTGTTCGCTGTATCAATATGCTTGAACGCCCGACCGCCGGTGAAGTTTTGGTTGACGGGCAGGATATGATTAAGTTAAATGAAAATCAACTGCGCGACGCCAGAAAAAATATTGGTATGATTTTTCAACATTTTAATTTGTTAAGTTCGGCTACTGTCTACGAAAATATCGCCTTCCCTTTGACACTTTCAAAAGTTCCAAAAGATGAAATTGCTAAAAAAATTCAGCCGCTTTTAGAATTAGTCGGCTTAAAAGATAAAGCCAATCAATATCCCGCGCAACTTTCCGGCGGGCAAAAACAGCGCGTAGGAATTGCCCGCGCACTTGCAAGCGATCCAAAAATTTTACTTTGCGATGAGGCAACTTCTGCCCTTGACCCGCAAACTACAAAATCTATCCTTGCACTTATCAAAGATATTAACAAAAAACTTTCGCTAACCGTCGTTGTCATTACGCACGAAATGCAAGTTATCAAGGAAATTTGCGACAAAGTTGCAGTCATTTCTAACGGCGTAATTGCAGAGCGCGGCTCGGTATTGGAAGTTTTTACTAATCCTCAACACGAAATTACAAAAGAATTTATCAGCGTCCTTTTGTCAAATGAATTACCCGCCGCCTTTCGTGGCAATGAAATTTCACAAACTAAAACGGCAGGCAGTCTTTTACTTTTGCGATTAATTTTTTTGGGTGATAGGGCTGATGATCCTGTTCTCGCGCAGATGATTAGAAATTGTCCCGGCGTTGAATGTACAATGCTTTTTGGTAACCTTGATGAAATTCACGGCGTACCTTTTGGCAGATTTATCATAGGTTTAAGCGGCAGTGAAAATTCTGTACAAGCCGCACTAAATTTTTTGGGCGGTAAAGATGTGCGCGTTGAAATTATTGGTTACGTTCGCAGAAATAATACTGATGCTTTTTAATTTCACCTTACCGAAAATGCGCCGTATAAGCCGCACACTTGCCAAATATATTTTAGTCTATAAAATTAAAATGAAGATGGGACGGGGTAAAATCCGCCTCTTTAGAAAAAATTTTGGTTGTTGAAAAATCGATTGCTTATAGCACAATCGGGAGTATGTCAAGAATAATTTTTTCAAGTGAAATTTAAATAAGCAAAAAAATCCCTTCCAACGCAGAAGGGACTTTTTAATTTATAAAGTTTCAAAATTATTTTCCAATGCAAAACTTAGAAAAAATTTCGTTGATAACGTCTTCAGTAACAGATTCGCCGGTTAATTCGCTCAAAAGTTCCAACGCCGCCCGTAAGTCGATAGAAATAAAATCTACGCCAATATTTTTTTGAAGGGTAGCGCGCGCTTCCTCAAGATTTTTCACGGCGCGGCGCAGTAAATCTGCCTCGCGTTCGTCGCGTACAAAATTCATTTCTGCATTGACATTGCCGACCTTTTCTGAAATTGCCGCCAAAAATTTTTCCACGCCCCAATTTTTTTTAACCGAAATTGGAATAAAATTTTCAAATTTTGAAGTGTCGATAACTTGCGGCAAGTCAGATTTAGTAACTAAAATAATTGCGTTGCGCCCCTCGATAATTTTCAAAATCTCAAAATCTTCAGCTGAAAGTTCCCGTGAGCCGTCGAAAAGTGCCAAAATTAATTCGGCGCGGCTTGCATAATCGCGGGCGCGTTCAATTCCAATTTTTTCAACGGGATTATCAGAATTTCTAATTCCTGCCGTGTCGATAATTTTCAAAGGTACGCCGCCGATATTTACAAATTCTTCGATACTGTCACGCGTCGTGCCCGGAATATCAGTAACAATGGCGCGTTCAGTTTCAGCCAAAAAATTTAACAGGCTGGATTTTCCAACATTCGGCTTGCCGATAATTGCAGTTTCTAAGCCTTCGCGCAGTATTCGCCCGCTTTTCTGATTGTCAAGAAAAATTTTTATTTCTTCAATCTGCGCTAAAATTTTTTTGTCAATATCGCTAATGAAAATTTCGTCAATGTCATCTTCCGGAAAATCGATTAACGCCTCAATGTGCGCCAAAACTTCCAAAATATTTTGGCGTATTTCAAGAATTTTTTTTGAAGTTTTGCCGGAAAGTTGATTTTGTGCAACGCTTAAAGCGGTTGAAGTTTTTGCTTGAATAATATCCAAAACTGCCTGTGCTTGAGTTAAATCTAATCTGCCGTTCAAAAAGGCGCGTTTTGTAAATTCGCCGCGCTCTGCAGGACGTGCGCCCGCCTCAAAAGTTGCGCTCAAAACTTCACGCAAAACTTCCGCGCCGCCGTGACATTGAATTTCTACCACATTTTCTTTCGTGTAAGATTTTGGCGCGCGCATAATTAAAATAATTGCCTCGTCGATAATTTCGCCGACAGAATTTTTCACGTGTCCAAAAGTAATACTTCTGTCTCGCGCAGTTTTTAAATCTTTATCAAAAATTTTATCTGCAATTTCAATGGAATTTTCGCCGCTCATACGAATTACGCCAATTCCCGCAGTTCCAATAGCCGTTGCTATTGCGCTGATTGTTTCTTCATTTTTCAAATTATCACCCCGCGCAATTATACAATATTTGCCAACTTTTTACAGAATTTTATTTATAACGCTACCTCGCGCAGTTTTTTAACCTTTATCAAAAATTTTATCAGAAATATTTTTCGCCGTGGCTATTGCGCTGATTGTTTCTTCATCTTTCAAATTACCACCCCGCGCAATTATACAATATTTGCCCAATTTTTATATAGCATTTTCTTTAGTTTTTTTTCATTTTAATATTGAAAAAAAAAATTTGCTAATATATAATTTCGACGTCGATTATTAACTTTTTTTGTACTATGAAAGGTGGTATTTTTATGGAAATTGCTTTTTGCCGAATCGATGATCGTCTGATTCACGGACAAGTAGCGACAGTTTGGTCAAAAGTTACCGGCTGCAACCGTATTATGTGCGTCAGCGACGAAGTTGCAAAAGACGAACTCCGCAAAAAACTTTTGTTGCAGGTTGTTCCGCCCGGACTCAAAGGCTATGTTGTTTCAGTTGACAAAGCTTGCGAAGCTTACACCAACCCCAAATTTGACAGCTTTAAAACTTTGTTCCTGTTCACAAATCCTACCGATGTTGTTCGCGCTGTAAAAGGCGGTATTCCTTTCAAATCCGTAAATCTTGGCGGCAAAACTTTTAAAGACGGCGATACAATGATTTCGCAGGCTGTAGGCGTCAGCCCAAAAGACGTTGAGGCTTTAAAAGAACTCGTCAACATGGGAATTGAAGTTGAAATGCGCAAACTTGCAAACGATACAAAAGTTGACGTTGTAGACGCGCTTAAGGCAAAAGGTCTTTGGTAATTTAATGGCTAAAGAATAGGGATTAGGGACTAGGAGTTTGAAAATTTTTCCAACTCCTAGCTCCTTTTTGCTGATTCTGATTGTCGATTCGGCTAACTCAAAAATTTTTTTTAGTTCATTGAAAATTAAATATTAAAGAAAGAGGTGTTTTAAGCCATGACGTTAATATTGCTGTTTATAGTAGCAATGATAACAGGTTTTGCGGCAGTTTTGGATGAAGCGCAATTCCACCGCCCGGTCATAGCTTGTACAATGACAGGCGCAGTTTTGGGCGATATGACAACAGGAATTATTCTTGGCGGTACACTTGAAATGATGGCGTTGGGCTGGATGAACGTCGGCGCGGCAATGGCTCCGGACGCGGCGTTAGCCTCCGTTGTTTCAACAATTTTGGTTATAGTTGGTCATCAAAGCATTGGTGCAGGTATCGCATTGGCTGTTCCGCTCGCAGCAGCAGGGCAGGTTTTAACTATTTTTGTTCGTACTATTACGGTTTTCTTCCAACATATGGCTGACGGCTACGCAGAAAAAGGCAATTATCGCGGTATTGAAATGTGTCACTGGGCAGGACTTTTACTTCAAGGTTTGCGCGTAGCACTTCCTTCAGTTGCAATTTATATGGTCGCAGGTACAGATACAGTTAATGACGCTCTTAATTCTATTCCGGAAGTTATTACACGCGGTTTGCAAGTCGCCGGCGGATTTATCGTTGTCGTAGGTTACGCAATGGTTATCAACCTTATGAACGCGCAAAAACTTATGGTTTATTTCTTCTTAGGTTTCCTTCTTGCAGTTTTCACAAATATTAACTTAATCGGTTTTGGTGCTATCGGCGCAATTTGTGCTTATTTCCATATTCAAACAATGCAACAAAATATCAATATCGAAGAGGCAGCTAAAACCGGCGGCGGCTCTGCTGTTGAAGGCGACGATATTGACGATTCTGATTTAATGTAAGGAGGGGAACGAAATGGCAGAAAAGAAAGTTACAAAAGACGATCTGTTTTGGGTATTTGTAAAATCCAACTTCCTGCTCGGCTCCTTCAACTTTGAGCGTATGCAGGCTATGGGTTTCTGCGTTGCAATGATTCCAATTTTGAAAAAAGTTTATGAAGGCGAAGAACTTAGCAAAGCTTTAAAACGTCACTTGGAATTTTTTAACACTCAACCATTTGTCGCGGCGGCTATTATGGGTATTATCGGCGCAATGGAAGAGAAAAAAGCTAACGGCGCAGATATTAGCGAGGCTACTCTTTCCGGCGTTAAAGTTGGTTTAATCGGACCATTGGCGGGCGTTGGTGACCCAATATTCTGGGGAACAATTCGCCCTGTTTTGGCGGCTCTCGGCGCGGGCGTTGCGCTTACCGGCTCTTTAATTGGTCCTATGATTTTCTTCATTGGTTTTAATGCTATTCGTCTTGCAACTCACTGGTACGGCGTGCAATACGGTTATGAACGTGGTACTGCGTTGGTTGAAAATATCGGCGGCAACCAAATGCACTTCCTCACTGAAGGTGCATCTGTTCTCGGTCTTTTAGTTATGGGCGCACTCGTTGCTAAATGGACAAGCGTTAATATGCCGCTCGTCATTTCTGAATATGACAATTCAGCCGGCGAACACGTAGTTACAACTTTGCAATCTATTCTTGATAGTTTAATGCCTAGTATTGTTCCGCTGTTGATGACTTTTGCTTGTATGTTCCTTCTCAAAAAGGGAGTCAACGCGCTTACAATCATTGTTGGACTTTTCGTAATTGGTATTGTCGGTTACGCTATTGGTCTTATGGCGTAATTTTAAATTAAAAATTTTTTCTACAGACTCTGCAATTTTTGTGGAGTCTTTTTTGTTACAATAAAATTTTGCGTGAAAAATATGAATAGAATCGAAAAGAATTAATCGCCGGAATTTCTCACGACCTTGCAACGCCGCTGACTGCCTTAAAAGGCTACGCAAGCGGAATTTTGGACGGTATCGCAAATACGCCGCAGAAAAAATTTCATTACGTCGAAATGATAAGTCAAACTGTCGACGATATGGAAAAGCTCGTTGAAAGTTTGTTTTTATTTTCAAAGTTGGATTTGGGGCGAATTAAATTTAATATGGAGCCTGTCAATCTGTCTGAATATTTTTCTGATTTTGTTACTGAGAAAAAAGAATTTTTTTTCAACGCGGCTTGAATTTAAATTTTGTCGCTGATAAAAATATTGGCAAGGTTAAGATTGACATTGTACAATTTACACGGGTTGTGAATAATCTTTTGGATAACAGTATAAAATATAAAAAATCTGAAGTTGGAAACGTGCTGATTAAGATTCAAAATGCCGGAAATTTTTTACAGGTAAGTTTTGCAGATGACGGGCGCGGCGTGGCGAAAAAGGAACTGCCAAAAATTTTTGATATTTTTTACAGGACAGATCCTGCGCGTTCCAGTATAATTAAAGGGAGCGGCTTAGGACTTGCCGTTGTCAAAGAAATTATTTTGGGAATGGGCGGCGAAATTTTCGCTGCAGAAACTTTTGGCGGCGGGTTGACTATTTTAATTAAACTGCCGCTTGAGGGGGATACTGTTGAAAAAGAAAATTCTGCTGATTGAAGACGACGAAAAAATTTCTGAAATTGAACGTGACTATTTGGAGGCAAATGATTTTGAGGTTGAAATTATTTACGAAGGCAAACTCGGACTTGAAAAAGCCGTTGCAAATGAATATTCGCTGATAATCCTTGATATTATGTTGCCGGGTGTTGACGGTTTTCAAATTTGCCGTGAAATTCGCAAGTCTAAGGAAACTCCAATTTTGATTGTTTCGGCAAAACGTGAAGATATTGATAAAATTCGTGCATTAGGACTTGGGGCTGATGACTACGTGATAAAACCTTTCAGCCCAAATGAATTGACGGCAAGAGTTAAGGCACATATTGCACGCTACGAAAGATTAACCGGCAAGAGTAACGATAAAAATTTACATTTCGGCAATTTGGAAATTCAGCCGGAGGCGCGGCGTGTTTTTTCAGATGGCAAAGAAATTTCACTGAAAAACAAAGAATTTGAACTTTTGCTTTTCCTCGCACAAAATCCCAATATTGTTTTCAGTAAAGACAGATTGTTTGACAGAATTTGGGGGCTTGATTCAATGGGCGATACGGCAACGGTTATGGTGGATATCAATCGTATTCGTGAAAAAATTGAGCCCGTTCCTTCCAATCCAAAATATATTGAAACAATTTGGGGCGCGGGTTATAGATTTAAAAGTTAAAGGAGCGTTTTAATGACTTTAGCCGTTGTTATTCTTACGAAAAATGAAGAAAATAATATCGTTGACGTAATAAAAAACGCCCGCCAATGTACCGACGAAATTTTAATTATTGATTCAGGCAGTACAGATAAAACCGTTGAACTTGCAGAAAGGAACGGCGCAAAAGTTTTTTACCGCGCGTGGGATAATGATTTTGCCGCGCAGAGAAATTTTGCCCTTGATAAAACTTCGGCGGATTTTATTTTTTACATTGACGCCGACGAAAGATTAACTTTAAAAACCATTGAACATATAAAAAAAATCCTCACGCAGAATAATTTTAATTTTCAGTACAAAGTTCAGCGAAAAACTACCGCGTTTGGTGTAATTTTTAATCACGGAGTTTTACACCCGGATTATGTTTTAAGATTGTTTCCGCGTGAAAAAGTTCAATGGGCGGGCAAAGTTCATGAACACCCAAATTGCCCCTGCGAAATAAAAACTTTGCAAGGTTATCTGGAACATTATACTTACCGAAATTGGGCGCAGTGGGAAAAGAAAATGCAGTTGTACAGCACAATTTGGGCTGAAGATAATTTTAAAAAAGGCAAAAGAATTTCAAAGGCTGGTGCGTTTTTACACGCAAGCGCGGGATTTTTCAAAATGTTTTTTCTGAAGGCGGGATTTTTGGACGGCTGGTACGGCTTTTACACCTGCGCGAATAATTTCTTTTATACAATGATGAAATATTTAAAATTGCTTGAACTTCAAAACAAGGAGCACTAAAAATGGAAAATTTATATATTCCGGCAGTTTTTTCTAGGAATTGTTTACAAATTTTAAAGATTTAACGAGTCGGCATTTCTTTTTTCAAAAACGAAGTGCGGCGGGCGTCTTGTACGCCTTCTAATCTTTCATTTGTAAACATACTCTGGGTATCGTGAAAAGTTCGGTTTAAGAAAGGCGGGATTTGTACGTGAAATTGGAATTGCGCCTCAATCTTAAAAACACGCCTTGACAAATTAGAAACTGCACTTAAAACGCAGGGAATTAAAATTTAGCCCAAAATTGCCCCTTAAAAAAGTTTTTTGATATAAATGTACCCTTGATTAAAAATCGACGCGCTACGTTGATATTTTCCGCCCAAAAATCGATTTTTTAAGTACAAGTACAAAAAAATAACCCGTCAAAAAGGCGGGCTTTTTTTATTTGGAAAAATTTTTAACTGCGGTTTTCTTGGGCAACAAGTTTATCTGCGCCGTAACGTTTCCTAAGTGCGGGCTTTTCAATTTTGCCTGTAGCGTTGCGCGGTACATCTGCAAAAATTATTTTTTTTGGACGTTTGTAACGCGGCAATTCAGCGCAAAAATTATTTATTTCATCTTCAGTGCAAGTCATTCCGGCTTTAATTTCGATAATCGCCGCGCTAATTTCGCCGAGCCGTCTGTCAGCCAAGCCGATAACTGCAACATCTTTAATTTTGTCGAATTTGTGCAGAAAATCTTCAATTTGCACGGGATAAATATTTTCGCCGCCGCTTACTATAACATCTTTCTTTCTGTCAACCAAAAAGTAAAAGCCGTCTTCGTCCTGTTGCGCCATATCGCCCGTTAAAAGCCAGCCGTCCTTCAAAACTTCAGCAGTTGCCTTTTCGTCATTATAGTAGCAAGTCATAACGCCGGGACCTTTTACGCACAATTCGCCAACTTCGCCGCGTTTAACTTCTGCGCCGTTTTCGTCAATAATTTTACATTCCCAACGATAACCCGGCACGCCTATTGCTCCAACTTTTGAAATATTTTCAAGCCCCAAATGTACACAGCCGGGACCGGTTGACTCACTTAAGCCGTAATTTGTGTCGTAGTCGTGATTAGGAAAATATTTTTTCCAGCGGCGAATAAGTGAAGGCGGTACAGGTTGCGCGCCAATGTGCATTAATCGCCACTGTGAAATTTCATAATCTGAAAGTTTTAAATCGCCTCTGTCCAGCGCGTCAACTATATCTTGAGCCCACGGAACCAACAGCCAAACGATTGTACATTTTTCTTTTGACACGGCGTCCAAAATTATTTCCGGCTTAGTACCTTTCAGCAAAACTGCGCGAGAGCCGGCAACTAAACTACCCATCCAGTGAAATTTTGCACCGGTATGGTAAAGCGGCGGTATGCACAAAAAACAATCGCCGCGCCCCGTCAAATGGTGTTTCTGCTCCATTTGCGCGGCTTGCGTCAAACTGCGGTGTTTGTGCAAAATCGCCTTAGGAAAACCCGTTGTACCGCTTGAAAAATAAATTGCGCCGAAATCGTCATCTGTAATTTCGCCAACGTTAGGTTTATGACTTGAACAATTCGCCGCCAATAAATGATAACTTTCGGCAAAACTCGGGCAATTATCGCCAACGTAAATTAAAAGTCTGCCGCGTGAAAGTCTTTCAGCATTAGTTTCAATTCTTCCAATAAATTCACTGCCGAAAATTATTACGTCAACTTCAGCAAGTTCAGCGCAATACAAAATTTCTTCAGCAGTGTAACGAAAATTGAAAGGTACGGCTATTGCGCCGGTTTTTAAAATTCCAAAATAAATCGGCAACCATTCAAGGCAGTTGTACATAATTATTGCAACTTTATCGCCTTTTTGAACGCCGCGTTCAATCAAAAAATTTGCACAACGATTAGCCTTTTCGTCAAAAACGCTCCACGTAATTTCTTTTCGGTACGGTTCAAAACGATTAGATTCAATCAAACTGAATTCTTTCCACGTGCGGCGTTGACCGTTTGGCTCGGTGGGGTTTAATTCAACGAGTGCAACTTCATCGCCGTAAAGTTCGGCGTTGCGCTCCAAATATTCCATTACAGGCAAATATAACACCTTCCTAAGACGCTGGAGCATCAGGGATTAGGGATTAGTGAAAATACTTATTCCTTGCCAATTCCAATTTATCCCTTAAATCCAGCATATCATTTTTACAAAATAACGTTGCAATTATATAAAACCGTAAAAGTTAAGTCAAATCTGAAAAAAATATGTTGATTTTAAAGCCGCGTTTTTTTATAATTTAGAAGTAGTTATTGAAAATATTATGGAGGAAGAATTATGGCAGATATAAATCTTGAGGATTTAATGGCGCAAAAGTCGGCAAATTCTTCAAAAGAAGAAACAACCGCCGTTGCTGAAGTTCAAACTGAAGTAGAACTTGCGAAAGTTGCTCAACAAGTTGAAACTTTGACACCCGCCGATAAGCAAAAAGTTCAAGCAATTAAAGACGGAATTAATTTAATGGATTCTTCGACGCCGCTAACTTTTGGCGCGCCCGCTCAAAAAGAAATTGCTCAATTCTCGGACAGCATTTTATCAAAAGTTCGTTCAAAAGATTCAGGACAAGTCGGCGAATTGTTGAATGATTTAGTTGCAAAAGTTAGAGGATTTGACGTTACTGAAAAAAAATCTTTCGTCAGCAAAATTCCTATTCTCGGCTCGCTTGTAGAAAAAGGCGATAATATTATGCAGGGCTATGAAAAACTTTCTACGCAGGTTGAAAAAATTCAGCGCGGGCTTGAAAATTCCAAAACTAAACTGCTTGAAGATGTTGCAATGTTTGATACTTTGTACGAAAAAAATCTTGCTTACTTCAAAGATTTACAACTTTACATTCGCGCAGGTGAAGAAAAGCTTGACGAAATGCGCACTGTAACTTTGCCAAAACTAAAATCACAAGCCGCCGCTAAAAACGACCCGATGGCAGTTCAAGTTGTTGCAGATTTTGAACAGAGCGTAGACCGTTTTGAAAAGAAAATTCACGATTTAAAACTTAGCAAAACTATTGCTATTCAAACTGCGCCGCAAATTCGCCTAATTCAAAATAACGACAGAGTTTTAATAGACCGCGTACAATCTGCAATTTATCACACTATTCCACTTTGGAAAAATCAAATGGTAATTGCACTCGGTTTAACTCATCAACAGGAAGTCATTGCAATGCAGCGCGCCGTTGCTGACGCCACAAACGATTTACTTCGCCGTAACGCCGAAATGCTAAAACAAAATACAGTTGACACTGCAAAGGCAAATGAACGCGGAATTGTTGATATTGAAACGGTTAAAAAAGTCAACGAAGATTTAATTTCGACGATTGAAGAAACTGTGCGTATTCAACAGGAAGGACGCCAAAAACGCGCCGCCGCCGAAAGGGAACTTGTAGCCATTGAAGGCAAATTAAAAGACGCCCTTTTAAGAAATTCTAACAGAACTAATTAGTAATGAATAAAAGTAGATTAAAACTGCAACTGAATATTACACGGCTTGTTGCTGTAATGCTTGCCGCCATTTTAATAATAATTTTTCGCTACGGCTGGCTACAACTTGTTCAAGGTACGGAACTTTCAGAAAGAATGCGCTTTCAAGTCGGACAAGATTATTTGGTACAATCACCACGCGGCGCAATTCTGGACAGGAACGGCAGGGAATTAGCCGCAAGCACTATGACTAAATCGCTTTTTGTTGATCCTAATCACGTTGAACACAAGGAACAACTTGCAAAAGATTTAGCCCCGCTTGTGCGAAAAACTGAAGAGGAAATTCTCAAAGATATTGAAATTGGCGGCGGCTTTGTTTGGGTTAAAAGGCGGCTTGAACAATCCGAATATGAGGCAATTCGTGCGATGATTCGTGAAAAAGGCTATACTGTCTGTTTAGGTTTTCGTGACGAGGCTAAGCGTTATTATCCAAATGACGTTTTGGCGGCAAATGTTTTAGGTTTTGTCGGCACAGATGATAAAGGGCTTGACGGTATCGAACAAGCTTTTGACAAATACATTAAAGGCGAAGTTACAGAATCTTTTTTGTACACGGACACGCACGACAGACCAATTTTAGAATCAATTTTTGACAGGCACGGTTATCAAGGCGACCGTTGCAAAACTATTCAGTTGACGATTGACAGCGCAATTCAATTTATAGTTGAACAAGAACTTGACAGGGCAATGGCTGAAAATGATCCTGTTGCTATTACCTGCGTTGCAATGGATCCTAAAACCGGCGAAATTTTGGCTATGGCTAATCGCCCGTCTTACAATCCTAATCGTTTTTGGGATTATGAGCCGGAAATTTGGAAAAATCGCGCAGTTTCTTTTGTTTACGAGCCCGGCAGTACTTTTAAAACTGTAACTGCGGGCGCGGCTTTACAAGAAGGAATTGTTACGCCTAACCAAATTTTTGTAGATCCCGGCTACGTTATGGTTAGCGGTATGAGAATTCAAAATTGGAATGGCGCAAGTTTTGGAACTGTAACTTTTGCGGACGTTGTTAAACAATCTTTGAACACGGGATTTGCACTTATCGGATTAGAATTGGGCGGCGAAAAACTTGTAAAATATGCACACCTTTTCGGCTTTGGCGATGTTACCGGAATTGAATTGCCGGGCGAAGAGGCAGGGCTTTTATATTCGCCGGATGAAATGGTTGAATCAGATATTGCAACAATGGCTATTGGACAAAGTATCGCCGTTACACCTTTGCAACTTGTTAGGGCAATGAGTGCGGTTGCAAATGACGGCGTTTTACTTAAGCCGCACATTGTAAAAAGTATCAAAAATGCTAACGGCTCCACTTATTCTGAAACTCAAATTGAACCTGTAAGAAAAACTATAGACCCCGCTACAGATAAAACTTTGGTAGGACTTTTGGAACAAGTTGTAGCAACAGGCGGCGGGCAAAAAGCGAAAGTGCGCGGCTATAGAGTTGCCGGAAAAACCGGTACTGCGCAAAAAATTAGGGAAGACGGCACCGGTTACGCGGAAGGCAGATATATTGCGTCATTTTTGGGATTTGGACCTGTTGACAATCCTAAAATTACGCTTTTAGTTACTATTGACGACCCGTCGGGCGTTTTTTACGGCGGACAAATTGCCGCGCCGGTTGCAAGCAGAATTTTCGCGCAGGTTTTCAGATATATGAGAATTGAGCCTAGCGAAACTCCCGCTGATGACGAAGAGGAAATTTCTGCAGACGTTGGAGAGGGCGACGGTACAGGAACTTCATCAATTCAAACTTACGCGCCGCCAAAAGTTGAAATTCCTGAATCTGAAAAAAATGAAAATGAAGAAATTCCCGCTGATTCAAGTGAAAATGCAGAAATTGTTGTTCCGGATTTTTACGGCAAAAGTATTCGAGAATCTGCGCGAATTGCAAATAATATTGGGCTGAAATTTGAGACAAGCGGCTCCGGCTTTGCAAGTTCACAAAGTATTTCGCCCGGCGCAGTTGTCCCGCGTGGTACAATTATAAAAATTACTTTCAGCCCTTAAAATTTTCGTTGTCGAATTAAATTTTCAAAATGTGAGGAGATGTTTTTGTGGAAATAAAAAAAGAACGCAACGGCGAAAGATTAACCGTGGCGTTAATTGGCAGACTTGACGCAGTTACCGCAATTCAATTAGACAAAGATATTTCAAAATCTTTGGACGACGTAAAAGATTTAACGATTGATTTAGCAAATTTAGATTATATTGCGTCAGCCGGCTTGAGGATTTTATTAAAACTTCAAAAACGTATGAATGATCAAGGCAATATGCAAATTAAAAATGTTAAACGTGAAGTGCGGGAAGTTTTGGATATGACGGGCTTTTCAAGGTTACTTTCAATGGAAGAAACGCCCGCCCCAAAGAAACTTTCTTTCAATTTTTGAGGTCAACTACCCCATAAGGGCTTGCAGTTAGATAAAAAATCCACCGCGTACGGTTGGTTGACTGCAACCCTGTAGTACCCGCACAAGAATACTACAGCATCGATTATCCGAAGATAAAAGCGGGTGCCATTCAGCTTGTGCCATAACCGTTTCCCCGATATTTCTATTGTATAAAATTTTTTTGTAAAAAGCAAGAAAGGATTATGCGCCTTACCTCCCCACGTCTAAAGACGGGGGTTTCTCGGCGCGTTTTCGGTGAAATTTTATGATAAAATCGTTTGATTTTGAGGGAAAATTCTTCCGCTCCAAAGTTCCAATTCCATTTGTGGAAGATAATTTTTATTTGCCGGCGAAAGTTTTTATTGAAGGATACTTTCCCGCCGGTACAACTTTTCAATTTCAAGAGGCTGTTTGCAGTAAAAAAATTGACGTGTACAACGATCAAGTTAATGATTATTGCCACGCCGTCTCACTTTTGTACAGCAACAAATTCAAAGGCAATGAATCGCCCGATGAAGATGAAGAATACAAAGTTATTTTTCACGTCGATTTAAGTGCGTTTTTTCTGTTACTTGAACCGCTTGATGATTCAGGAAATGTTATTGAATTTTAATTTCAAATTTACGGGCGATTATAGCCAAAATTTAAAGCCTTCAAAGATTTTTAATATAAAATTATCAAAAAGATTTAAACCTGCCTTAAAATCGATTTTAGAGGGCATTTTGAGCAAATTAATTAAACCACGCCGAAAAATTTTGTTCCTGCGTAAAGTCGATTAATTCTCCAATTTGCGGCGTCAAAAGTTTGTAACTTTTATTAAAACTTTCGGCGGTTAAATCTTTGTAGGGATCGTTCCAAGCATGGCGCGCCAATGCAAATTTTCCCGCGTGTATTGGAATAACTTTTTTTGCGTGAATATCTTCAGAGGCATCAGCAGTTTCATTTGGCAAGCAATGTATAGCGTGCCACGCCTTGTTATATTGTCCATTTTCCATAAAAGCGAAGTCAAAATTTCCAAAGACTTCGCCTATTTTTTTGAAATGGTTGCTGTAGCCGCCGTCGCCACTGCAAAAAATTTTTCTGTTCGGAGTAATGAAAGCGTAACTGCACCATTCAGTAGGATTTTGTTTCAACATTCGCCCTGAAAAATGTTGGCTTGTCAAAATGTGCACTTTTAAATTATTTCCAATTTCAATTACTGAATCCCAATCTTCTTCGATAATTTTTTCAAGCGGAAAACCCCATTGTTCAAAATATTCTCCAACGCCCAAAGGACAAAGTACAGTTTTAATTTTCGGTTTCAACGCCATTATCGACGGGTAATCCAAATGATCCCAATGATCATGAGTTATTGCCAAAATATCAATTTCCGGAAAATCTTCAGCCGTGTAAATGTTACTGCCTTCAAAGGCGCGGTTTATAAAAAATACCGGCGAGGCGTAGTCTGAAAAAACAGGGTCAAGCAAAATTTTTTTACCGGCAAGTTGCAAATAGATCGTTGAATGCCCCATCCAAACTGCGCAATCTAAATTTGGCGGTAATTCTTTAAGATTAGTTTTAACGCTGGGAATTGGAAAAGGCGGGCTTAATGCTGATTTATCGCCGAATAAAAATTTCAACGTGGCAATAACGCGGTTTTCTTTGTCAGTTTCATCTTCAGCCATAACTTGTACCGGCGTTAAGCATTCAAAATGATCTGTGAAGTAATGCGGCGAATTTAAAATTTTTTGCAGACGTGCGCCGCTCGGCAGTCTTCCAAATTCCGGGCGATTTATATAATAAAAAATTCCGCCGCCGCTTAAAGCCGCTAATCCTGCCACACCGATTAAACCATTGCGTATAAAATTTCTACGATTCATTTATTAATCTTCCATTCTAAAATATTTTGATAAAAAATTTTTTCCTTAGCCCCTAGTCTCCCTAGAACATGTTTACAAATTTTTAAGATTTAACAAGTCGGCATTTCTTTCTTTAGAAGAAAGAAACGCCTGGCAAAGAAAGAATCGACGCCCGCCTGCGTTTTTCGCGTTTAACGCGGTATAAGTTAAAGTAACAGCCGCGTTTTCTCACGTTACCGAAATTTAAAGTCACAAGCAAAAACGGAGTGCGGCGGGCGTCTAACGCGCCTTTTTATCTTCCATTTGTAAACATACTCTAGCCCCTAGTCCTTAGTCCCTAATCCTTATATCCCGTTCAGTGTAAATACCGTGATGATAAATCATTTTGGAGCCGTTCATTTCGTCAATAAGATAAATTGGACGGTTTTTAGTTTCGTGAAAAATTTGGCTAAGATATTCTCCAATAATTCCTAACGCCAAAATTTGCATACCGCCCAAAAATAAAATTACCGTCATTAAAGTCGGATAACCTGCAACAGGGTCGCCATAAATTAACGCCATTGCTATAATAAAAATCATGTAAGCCATTGCCCCAAATGAAATTGTTATTCCCAAAAATGTCATTATGTGTAACGGCGCAGTTGTAAATGAAGTCATTCCCTTTATCGCCAAATTGAAAAGCGCAATGTAATTCCAATTTGTTTTACCGGCTACGCGCTCTTGAACTTCAAAGGGAAATTCTTTTTTTCTGTAACCAACCCACGTAAAAAGCCCTTTAGTAAATCGCTGATTTTCTCTCATTAATCTTAAAGCCTCGATACAGCGTTTATCTAAAAGTCTGAAGTCTCCAACATTTTTTTGCATTTCGTAGGAAGTGCTGAACTTTTTCATAAGGGCGTAAAAAATATTTGCGCAGGTTCTTTTAAGCCACGTTTCGCCCGCCCTGTCAACGCGCTTGCCGCAAATATCGTCGTAACCTTCCCGCCAATATTTTACCATTTCAGAAATTTTTGACGCGGGGTGTTGTAAATCTGCGTCCATAATTATTACGGCGTCGCCTTCGGCATAATCAATCCCCGCCATCATTGCAGATTCTTTGCCAAAATTTCTGGACAAACTCAAATATGAAACATTCGGATATTTTTTGGCAAGTGCACGCAATTTTTCAAGCGTACCGTCGCGGCTGCCGTCATTTACAAACAAATAATAAAATTCGCAGTTAGGAATTTTTTCAACGTGTTTTTGAACTTCCGGATAAAAAAAATCTATTCCTGCCTCTTCGTTGTAACACGGCACTATTATTGTAATTTTATCCAATAAAATTTCTCCTTAATATCTGATAAATTCGCCAATGAAATTTTATTCACAGTTTTATTTCCTGTCAAATAAAAACGCCGCCGAATTTTCAAATTAAATGGCGGCTTAAATTTTCACTTCAGAATTTCTGAGATTAAAAGTTTTGAGTCCTGCAACTTTGCAACAGTTTTTTCAAAAGTGTCAGAAAAATTTTTCATTGCAGTTTCTGAATATCTGCTTGCATCATATTCCAAAAATAAAGAATAAATTTCGTCAAAAGAAAGATTAATTTCAATGTCAAGTGAATTTTCGGCAGCTGACCATTCATTTTGCGGTAATTCGACAGTTTCAAATTCTTTGCCTTCAATCGACGCCGAATAAATTTTTTTCTGAAAAATAAAAGTTGCGCAGTCGTCCTGTAAGCCGCTTTTATAAATTTCGCCCAACGAACGCCGATATTTGAAACTGTCATTAATTTTTTTTTCAAGCCCCTTAAAAAATTCTGCAACAGTTAAATCTTTTTCAAAGTTCCACGCAACAGGAAATTGTTCAATCATATTACCCATAATTCTGGATTCGGAGGCGGTATAGCGTCCGCTGTGTAACCAACTCATAACTGAACTGTTCGCGCCGGAAGTTTTGGCAATGGTAAGCATTGACGCGGCAAGGAAGAAAATATTTTCATCACAGATTTTTTGATTGAAGAAATTTTTATTAATATTGTCAATTTTTATTGAAAAATATTTTAACTCAAAAGGTCTAGCATTTGCGGGCGCGGAAGGCGGCGGTAAATGTTTTTTTTCATCAAAATCTTTAAGCATTTCGGCGAAAAAATTTTTACCTTCAATTAAATTTTCGGGCGGATTGTTAATTTCTTCCAAAATATAATCTGCGTAATTTAGCGGCTTATGTTTAATTTCTCTGCCCTTATAACGCAACTTAGATTCAGTGCCGAAAAGCAGGCTGATTGACATACCGTCCATAATTGCGTGGTAAAAATCTAAGTACAAATATTGAGCCGTCGGAGTTTCAAAAACATAAATTCTGTACAGCGGCTGATTAATCAATTTGTAAGGGTGTTTCAAAAATTTTTTGCGTTCTTCAAATTCTTTATCAGAAATTTTTTCAAAGATAACCGGATTAATTTCACCGTCAAAACGCTGGCAAAGATCGCAAGTTTCGGGGTGGAAAACAAAATGGCAGTGAAAAATATCGTTATTTTCTAAAGTGCCGTTAATTGCGCCAATGAGCCGCTCTAAGTCAACGCCGGGTGGAAATTTATAAAAAGTTCCTATGTTCATCATTGTCGATTTTGCTTTATAAAAATGAGTATCAACAAGCCAACTTTGCATTGGACGTAGCGGGTAATAGCCTTTATTTTTGGGCTCCTGATTTATTATTCTTTTTTCGTAGCTTGCCTCCATAAGAATAATTTTCACTCCTTAAAATTGAAAGAATTCGCAGCTATTCATTTTGTAAATTTGCCTTCACGAATTATCAAAATCAATTAAACCTCTAAAAAATTCTCTAAATTATAGCACAAAAAAAAGCGGCTGTATTTGCCGCCGTTAAAATTTTTAAATTTCTCCAACTTTCCTGAACATAATAATGGATAAACCGGTTGCCACCAAAATAATTATGCCGAGCCCCGTTACGAAATCGCCCCAAGGCAAAGTTCCCAACGCCATTCCTAAACTTCCAAAAATATTCGGTACAAAATTTATCATTGAAGACGCCGTGCCAACATTTTCTTTTGCGCGGTTCAATAAAATTTCCATTGCGAAAGGACGCGCAACCGTTCCAATTACAGTAAACGGCAGGAAGGAAAATAAAAACGCCCACGCGCTGATATGTCCCGGCAAAATTACAGCCACGCCGCTAATCAACGCCATTAAAAATACAAATTGCATTAAGCGTTCATTTGACATCCAATTTTTTAATTTTAAGTACAACATCGGTCCCAGAGCCGCCGCTGAAGCATTTGCCGCAAAAAAGTAGCTGTATTCCTGCGCCGTCAAGCCGAAATTGTCAATGTACACAAATGAAGACACGCTTAAATATGACATAAATGGCAAGGACAACAGAGCGAACATTATTAAAACTGTCATAAAATATTTTTGTTTCGCAACTTGTTTCAAAAGTAAAATTGAATCGAAGACGCTCCCTTTATAACGTTTTTCTTTCGGTAAAGTTTCTGTGAACAATAACGCCAAAATTAAATTTATTGCGCCAACCAATGTTAAAACATAAAACGCGCCGCGCCAATCCGTAAACCTAAGCAAAAAGCCGCCGAGTAGCGGAGCCGCCATTGGTCCTATAACGGTTAGGGCTTGAGTTATTACCAAAATATTTGTCATTAATTTGCCGCGAAATGAATCTTTGATAATCGTTGTTGCAACCGTGATTATTGCGCCGGAACCTACACCTTCAAAAAATCTTCCTGCAAGCAAAATATAAATATTCGCTGCCGTCGCACAGGCGATTGAGGCGATTGTAAAAATTACCGCGCCAAAAATTAAAATTGGTTTTCGCCCGTACTTGTCGCTTAAAGGTCCGAAAATTACCATACTTACCGCAAACATTAAGAAAAAAATTGTAAGCGTCAAGCCTACCAAAAATTCAGCCGCGCCAAAATATTTTCCCAATTCAGGAAGTGCCGGTAAATACATATCAGTTGCCAACGGCGGGTAAATATTCATAAATGTTATAAATCCTACCATTGCCGGTATCGTCAAATATTTCTGTCTTACCAAAAAAATTCCCCCTTTTTTTAAGGACTAGGGACTAAGGGCTAAGGACTAAGGAAAAGCCTTTAATCCTTAAAAATTTTATCACAAAAAATTTTTTTATGTAAGTTATTGAAAAACTATCAAGCCGCCCTTGTTTGAAAATCCCGTATCCCATAACATATCAAAATCAAACCAACGCGCCACGCCGTATGAAACAACTTTTACTTTCCAGTTATCGTCAATAACTTCATAGCCCGTCAATAAAAACCAATGCCAAACATAATCGCGCAGGAGTGGATTTTTATGATACAGCGTCAAACAAGGAATAGGGTAGCCGCTGTCAATTTGAAATTTTAAAACCATATGCGTTGCTTTAAAATCTTGATGTCCTTCCCAGCCCAAAATTTGTAAATTATTTTCGCCTCTGTCGCGCAAAAATTGTGTAAAGCCGTCAATGTAAATCGATAACTTGTCAATTCCCTGCCAGCGCGGGTGTAAGTACGGTTTCATCACGTTAGAAAATTTTATATAGTCATTTTTGGAAATATTTTTTACGTCAAAAGGATAAAGCCCGCGCAAATTTTTATACAGTTCAAAATAAATCGAACAATCGCAGGCAGTAACGGCGGCACAACCGCCAATTCTCATCATATATTCAGGAAACCAATCCTGCTGACCGCCCAAAGAATTTCCAATTTTAAAGTACGGTAATTCAACTCTCAAAATATTTTACTCCTTAAATTTTTTTATAATTATACACTGTTCAAAAAATTTTAACAAAGTTATAATGATATGGAAAATAATTTTAGGAGTTGTTTACAAATTTTAAATAATTAACAAGTCGGCATTTCTTTTTTCAAAAACGAAGTGCGGCGGGCGTCTAATGCGCCTTTTAATCTTAACTTTTATAAACATACTCTAGGGAGGGTTTCAAAATGGTTAAAAAAATTTTTTCGGTAATGATTTTGGCGGCTGTTTTAATTTTTGTCAGCGGGCAAAATTCTCAAGCTCAAGCCGCTGAAATTTATGTTGGAAATTACAGCGACGGCTCCGCAGTTTATCTGCTTACCAACACCGTAGTTATCAAAAATTATCATCCGTATTCTTTCAACTGTCGCGTTCGCGCAGGTTACGATTATTTGGACTATTATTTTTACCCTGTAAACGGCAGCCCCTATTACAGAAATTCTGAAGGCTATGAAGGATTTGTAAATTCTTATTCGCCCGTTGCCAACAGTATTTATCGCTACGTTGTAAATCATTTTTAGATAAAATTCAAGCTTTATAAATTAAAAAATTTCAGAAAATATCTTGACGAATAATCAGAAAAGTTTTAAACTTTGTAACAGTTAAGGGGAAAATCCCCACGAAGTTTTTTTAGATTTAAGGGAGGAATTTTTAATGGGCAATCGCAGAAAAATCGTCGTCGTCGGTACTTCTAACGTCGGTTCAGCCGTCGTCAATAAACTTGCAGACTTCCAGCTTGCATCTGAAATTGTTTTAATCGACCTCAATCAAGATAAAGCTTGGGGCGAGGCTACAGACTCCAGCCACGCTACAGCTTGCGTTTACAGCACAAATATTAAATTCCGCGCAACCGCAGACTACAGCGCGTGTAAAGATGCTAACATTGTTATCATTTGCGCAGGTCCTTCAATTCGCCCCGGCGAAACTCCGGACAGACTTAAACTTGCCGGCACCAATGCAAAAATTATGAATAGCGTTTTCCGTGCTATTGCTGAACACACCAAAGAGGCTGTTATCATTCTTATCACTAATCCGCTTGATGTTGCAACTTATGTTGTCAGCAAAATTGCAGACGAAATTGGCTATCCGCGTAATTTGATTCTCGGTACAGGCACAATGCTTGAAACTTATCGTTTCCGCCGTATCCTTGCCAACAAATACGAAATAGATCCTAAAAATATCAACGGCTATGTACTCGGCGAACACGGCAACGCGGCTTTTGTTGCGTGGTCAACTGCAGGTTGTGCAGGTTTCCCGCTTGAAAAATTGGACGAATACTTCCACCATGAAGACAAACTCGACAAAAAAGCGGTTGAACAGGAACTCATTAACGTTGCTTATGACGTCATTAACAAAAAAGGTTTCACCAATACCGGCGTTGCTATGGCGGCTGTTCGTTTCGTTAAATCCGTACTCTACGATGAACATACCATTCTGCCCTGCTCCGCTATTCTCAATGGCGAATACGGAATTAAAGACGTTGCACTTTCCTTGCCGCGTATGGTTTGCGCTGATGGTCTTATGCGCGTATTTGAAGTTGCTCTTACTGATGAAGAACTTGAAAAACTTTACGCCGCGGCTAAATCAGTTCGCTCTGCTCTTGACGGCGCAGGAATTGCATAAGCTTTAAATTTCAATCAAAAACTTTTTCGGAGTCAATGCCGGTCTCGGTGTTGACTCTTTTAAATTGCAAAAAAAAGTTTTATAATACGGCGATTAAATTTTTATTTTGGAAGTGTTAAAATTGAAATTAGGAAAAATTTTAGGTGTAGGAATTTTGGCAACGGGTTTAATTTTTAGCGGTTGCTTAGATGAAGAAGTTGAAACTTCGGCGGCGGCAGTTCAAATTACCGGCGAAAAATTTCCGCAGTTCTCAACTTTAAATTTAAACAATGAAACTGTTACAAATAATATTTTTGCACAGAAAAAAATTACCGTGATAAATATTTGGGGAACATTTTGCCCGCCGTGTATTGATGAAATGCCGGAATTGGGCGAATGGGCAGAAGATATGCCGGACGACGCACAAATTATAGGGATTGTCTGCGATGCAAAAGGCGTTGACGATTATGAATCGATTGAGGCGGCAAAAGAAATTCTGCGCGAGGCTAATGCAAATTTTGTAAACATTTTGCCAAACGCCGAAATTAATCAATATCTGCAAAAAGTTGACGCGGTACCAACAACAATTTTTGTTGACGCGCAGGGAAATTTAATTGGCGAGCCGGTAATTGGCGCAGATGTTGACAGCTACAAGGCTAGAGTTGCGGCTTACTTAAAATGAAAAAAACTTTAGCGATAATTTTTACGTCGGCAATTTTCATTTGGTATGGAATTGAACGCGGAGAAGTTTCAATCGTGTTAAAAAAAGCAGTCAACATTTGCCTTGAATGTATCGGGCTGGGATAATGGAAAAGCGGAAATTTATTCAGTTGCTGTCAATTTTTTTAATGAATCCGCACGTTGGGAATTTTTTCACGGGCAAAATTTATAAGGGTGATTTAAAAAATTTCTGCGCACCCGTTTTAAATTGTTATTCTTGTCCGGCGGCAACTTTTGCCTGTCCTATTGGCGCGTTGCAAGCTGTAGGCGGCGCGGCGGGTTTTAAGTTCAGCTTTTATGTTGCAGGATTTTTACTTTTAATTGGAGTAATTTTTGGGCGTGCTATTTGCGGTTTTTTGTGTCCGTTCGGTTTTTTTCAAGAATTGCTTTACAAAATCCCCTGTCGAAAATTAAAATTATGGCGGCGGCTGATTTATCTGAAATATTTTGTGCTGATAATTTTTGTGCTGATTTTACCTGCAACTTTGACAAATTACGCGGGAATTGGCGCGCCGGCTTTTTGTGAATACATTTGCCCGGCAGGAACTTTTGAGGCGGGCTTACCGATAATCGCCACGCACGCAGAATTTAAAAATATTTTGGGCGAACTTTTTACTTTGAAAATTTCCATCTTGTTTGTAACGATTTTGGGAAGTGTTATGATTTACAGATTTTTTTGCAGGATACTTTGTCCGCTCGGCGCAATTTACGGGCTGTTGAATCGTTACAGCGTTTACGGCTTGAGTTTTGACGAAAAACTTTGTACGAAATGTGGGCGTTGCAGTAAAATTTGTAAAATGAATGTCAAGCCGAATTGTCAAAAAAATTTGGCTGAATGTATTTATTGCGGCGAATGTGAAAAAATTTGCAAGACGGGCGCAATTCATTTTAGCTTGAAAAAAATTTACGACTGAAAAATTTTGGCGAATGTGAAAAAATTTGTAAGGCAAGCGCAATTCATTTTGGCTTG
>FLNY01000022.1_pt1 | contig 43999 bp, 38 predicted proteins | sample 1140381 | NCBI WGS metagenome assembly FLNY01 (sample SAMEA3878172, study PRJEB12797) | bioreactor metagenome | biome: Moose rumen | place: Sweden | collected 2011-10
ATGGGCGAGTGCGACGACTATGCCTTCAAGGCGGCTTACGCCATGAGAGCCTGCGGCATACCCGTCAGCGTGGACTTCACACCGCAGTGGCCCACGCGGCCGCACGGACGCCACTGGGACGTGGTGCTTAACAACAACGGCAGGGCAATACCCTTCATGGGTTCGGAGAGTAATCCAGGCTACCCGTGCAAGAGCGACTACGTATATGGCAAGGTATATCGCTATACATACGAATATCAGAAGGAGAGCCTGTTTGAGAAGAACAAGACCATTGGCGAGCCCGCACCGTCAATACTTATGAATCCCTTCGTAAAGGATGTTACAGACGAATACACCAAGGGAGTAGATGTAAGCGTGAACATCAACACCGACAAGCACTTTGCCTACCTCGCCGCCTTCAACAACCAAAGCTGGACACCGATAGCGTGGGGTGAAAACAAAAGCGGTAATGCAGTATTCAAGGAAGTAGGCAGGGGAGCAGTATATCTGCCTGCGACGTGGGAGAATGACAAGCAGGCTGGCAAGTATGAGGCTGCAGCAGCAGGCTATCCAATACTTGTAAAGGAGAACGGCGAGCAGGAATACGTCAAGCCAGACAAGGCGAACACCATAACGCTGACCCTGACGAGAAAATACCCAAAATACGCCTTGATACACACTTACAGCAGGCGCCTGGTGGGAGGCAAGTTTCATATCTCAAATACCGCGGACTTTGCTGAAAGCACGAAGATAGGTGAGATAAAGCGAAACCCCGAGATGGAATGGGACAGCATAGCAGCCGCCACGAAAGGCATAGCAAGGCGTTACGTGCGCTACGCCGCACCGCATCGCAGCAACTGCAACGTGGCAGAGATGGCATTTTACGATGCCAGCGGCAAGAAACTACATCCCATAGCAATAGTGACCAATGACAGCACAGACACAGACCACAAGGCAGAGAGAGTCATTGACGGTGACGCGCTGACATACTACCTGACGAAGCAGTCAGACGACTGCACCCTGACCTTCGACTTCGGCAAACCCGTAATGGTTGCCAAGATTAAGTACCTGCCGCGCAACGACGACAACCACGTAACCGAGGGCCACCGCTACCGCCTGGACTATTATGACCATGATGGTGCGCACACCGCAGGGGAGCAAGTAGCAACGACGGACAGCGTGACATTCACCGGTGTTCCGTCAAACGCCCTATACATCCTGCACGACCTGACGAAAGGCAGGGAGGAGCGCATCTTCACCTACGAGAGCGACAAACAGGTTTGGCACTGAGAAGCACACATCCGTGTAAATCCGTGCTATCTGTGAGAGACTAAGAAACAACGGATTGAGACAGATTACACGGATTTCTCGAATTTCTCGAATTTAAACTCTATAATTCTTAAATTCGGGACAAAGATTATTCAACTACCACAGAATTTTTACTACCACAGATTTCACGGATGACACGGATTATTTAAACAACGGATTAAAGCGGATTAAACGGATTTTTAGACAACGACACGTGTACGAATTATCTGTGTATCTCTGTGCTATCTGTGTGAGACTAAGAAACAACGGATTAAGGCGGATTACACGAACTATCTGTGATTACTGTGAGAGACTAAGAAACATTTTTTCTGTTTTACATATAATCATCATGTAATCATCCATGTAATTATCATTAAAAATTTATGAGTAATTCATGAATAATTAGTGACCATTCGTGTTAAAAGTCAAAGACCATTACAATCAAATATTTGTTAAAAAAACAACGTTTCAACGGTGCTTGTTTGGTCATTTACGTTTTTTTTACTACCTTTGCAAGATTAACGAGTAAAACAGAAACCAAACAGAATATATAGAAACTAAATGAAACAATTCAGACTAATAGACAATACACTGGGATGGGTTGCATTTCTCATCGCAGCCTTCGTGTATTGCTCTACTATCGAGCCTACGGCATCCTTCTGGGACTGTCCTGAGTTTATCACCACAGGTTATCTGCTTGAAGTAGGACACCCACCAGGCGCACCTTTCTTCATGCTTACGGCAAATCTCTTCTCGCATTTTGCAAGTGATGCCACGCAGGTGGCAAAGATGGTAAACACAATGTCGGCACTGCTGTCGGCAGGATGTATATTATTCCTTTTCTGGACTATCACACACCTCGTGCGACGACTTCTCATCAACGATTGGAGCGAGATGACCACAGCCAAGATGATAGCCATTGAGGCTTCAGGTCTGGTGGGAGCACTGATATATACATTCTCTGACACCTTCTGGTTCTCTGCTGTAGAAGGAGAGGTATATGCTTACTCATCATGCTTCACAGCAGTAGTATTCTGGATGATACTGAAATGGGAAGACAATGCTGACAAGCCCGGAGCTGACCGTTGGTTGATACTCATAACCTATATGACAGGTCTTTCAATCGGCGTACACCTGCTGAACCTGCTATGTATTCCGGCCATCGTACTGGTATTCTACTACAAGAAATATCCTAATGCCGACCTTAAAGGCTCGCTCATAGCGCTATTTATAAGCGTAGTTATCGTAGCAGCAGTGCTCTACGGTGTAGTGCCAGGCATCATAACAGTAGGTGGATGGTTTGAGCTTTTCTTCACCAACGTACTACACATGCCATTCAACACTGGTACAATCATCTACCTAATATTACTTGTAGCCATCGTATCGTGGGCAATATACGAAACCTACCGTGGTAGCAAAATGGAGAAAAGCAATGCCCTGCGCGGTAACATATCATTTCTGCTCGCCATAGCAATGCTCGGCATACCATTCTATGGTTACGGAATATCTGCAGCTATAATAGGTGTAATACTGCTCGCCATATTATGGTTCGGCATCAACTACAAGCGCAAAGGTATAGTTGTAATCACTAACCGCATAAAAAATACTGCTCTTTGCTGTATGCTGATGCTGATGATTGGCTATTCTACCTACGCACTGATAGTAGTGCGCTCTGCTGCCAATCCTCCTATGGATCAGAACTCACCAGAAGACATCTTCACTCTGGGCAGTTACTTGTCACGTGACCAATATGGTGACCGTCCTTTGTTCTACGGCAATGCCTACACATCACAGGTCAAACTTGACATCGAGGGCAATATGTGTGTGCCACGTATGTCAAAAGGTGCACCAATATACCAGAAGGTAGAGAAAAAGTCGCAGGATGAAGACGATTCTTACTTCATAGTACGCACTAAGGATAAGTATGAGTATGCTCAAAACATGCTGTTCCCACGCATGCACGATGCTGCTCACGCTCAGGCTTACGAAGACTGGATGGGCGGCGTAGATGGGCACACCTCTGACTACGACCGTTGCGGTGAGATTATTCAAGTGAAGATGCCTACACAGATAGAGAATCTAAGGTTCTTCCTTTCTTATCAGTGTAACTTCATGTACTGGCGTTACTTCATGTGGAATTTTGCAGGTCGTCAGAATGACCTGCAAGGCAATGGAGAATTGGAACATGGCAACTGGATTACTGGTTTCCCTGTCATTGACAATGCTATGCTTGGCGACCAGAGCAAGTTGCCAGATGAATTGAAAGAAAACAAAGGACACAACGTATTCTATTGTATGCCACTTATCCTCGGACTAATAGGTCTGTTCTGGCAGGCTTACCGTGGCAAGAAAGGCATACAGCAGTTCTGGGTTGTATTCTTCCTGTTCTTTATGACAGGTTTAGCTATTGTCATCTATCTGAATCAAACACCTATGCAGCCACGCGAACGTGACTATGCCTATGCTGGTTCGTTCTATGCTTACGCAATATGGTGTGGTATGGGCGTTGCAGCAATCATAGAGTTGCTGAAGCGTTTCGTTTTCAAAAACAAGGAAAGCGTGATAGCTTCTGCTATAATTGGACTTGCTGCCCTCTGCGTGCCTATACAGATGGCAAGTCAGACATGGGATGATCACGATCGTTCTGGTCGTTACTGCTGTCGTGATTTCGGTCAGAACTACCTGATGTCAATGCAGGACGAAGGTAATCCTATTATCTTTACCAATGGCGATAACGACACTTTCCCTCTGTGGTATAATCAGGATGTAGAACAGGTACGCACAGACGCTCGCGTCTGCAACCTATCATACCTACAGACAGACTGGTACATCGACCAGATGGTACGTCCCGCATGGAATTCTCCTTCACTACCTATCACTTGGAGCAGATTAGACTATTGTTCCGGCACCAATGAATACGTAAGTGTAGAACCTTCTTACAAACAACAGATACTTGACTTCTACAAGGAATCTCCTGAAGAGGCAAAGAAACAATTTGGAGAAGATCCTTTCGAAATAAAGAACGTGCTAAAACATTGGGTTTGCGGAAACAAATATGATGACGAACAGCATATCATTCCTACTGACACTCTGTATCTATATATAGATAAGGAGGCAGTGAAGAAAAGTGGAATGATGATTCCTAACGACTCTAATGGAGTAAGCAGCATACCTGAGAAAATGGCTATATCACTAAAGGGTAAGCGCGCACTCTACAAAGGTGACCTCATGATGCTTGAGATGCTGGCAAACCACAACTGGACAAGACCTCTCTATGTTGCCCTCACTGTAGGACAGGAAAACTACATGAACCTCGGAGAAAACTTCATACAAGAGGGTCTTGTAAACCGTATCACTCCTTTCCATACGACAGAAGCAAATAACTTCGACACTGAAAAAGTATATAAGAACGTAATGACACGCTTTAAGTTCGGCGGAATGGAGCAAAAAGGGCTTTATCTTGACGAAACAGTAACTCGCATGTGTTATACACATCGTAGAATGTTTGCAACCCTTATCAGCCACCTGCTTGCAGAGGGCAAGAAAGACAAAGCCAAGAAAGCTCTTGAATATGCAGAAAAAGTGTTGCCTACATATAACCTACGCATGAACTATCTCAGCGGAGGTATGGAGTTTGCTAACGCATACTATGCGTTGGGAATGAAGAAAAAGGCTCAAGAAACCGTAGAAACGATGTGGAAGAACTCAGCACAATATATACGCTGGTATCTGTCGCTGAACCAAAGCCGTTTCAACTCTTCAATGAACAACTGCATGATGAACCTCTACGTAATGCAACGTCTGCTTGAGTTAACATCTCAATATGACAGCGCATTAGCAGAAAAGAAATCAACGGAGTTGCAACAACTGATGGTTTCTTACCGCAGTCGCGGAGGCTCTATAGGCGAATAAGAAGCAAATCATAATTACAACATGATTATCGAACAACCATCAAAATGGTTACGTTGGATGTATCCGAAGGCTCTGTGGCGCATGGACGCCTCAGAGCATTCGGTTTTTCTGACCTTTGATGACGGTCCCATTCCTGAAGCTACACCTTTTATTCTTGACACACTAAAGGAGTTTAATGCCAAGGCTACATTTTTCGTAGTCGGAGAAAACGTTAAGCGACACCCTGAATTATTGGAGCGCATCATTGCCGAGGGACACAGGGTAGGAAACCACACATACAATCATATCGGTTCATTGCGCCACTTAACGAGTACCTATATGAAAAATGTAGAGAAATGCAACGAGCTGATACACTCTGACTTGTTTCGCCCCCCACACGGATGGATGCTTCATTTGGTATATAACCTCTGTGCGCGAAAATACAAGATAGTGATGTGGGATCTCGTAACACGCGATTACTCTCATCTGCTCAACGCCTTCGATGTATTGCGCAATGTGGTATTATACGCACGCAATGGTTCTATAATTACTTTTCACGACTCGCTGAAAAGCATAGAGAAACTGCGTTATGCCCTACCCGCCTCATTACGCTATCTACAAGACCAAGGATATGAGTTTAAGACTATACCATAAACACTTAACGCCAATAGCTGATTATTTTTTGCTATTGGTGTTAAGTGTGTTTATATAGTTTTATATTACAAACTGAATAGAAACAAAAAATAAGGTGTATCAACCGATACACCTTATTTATATTATCTTACCGTAACTATGATTACTTCAGCTCAGCGAGGTACTTAATAGTACGAACCATCTGAGAAGTGTAAGAGTTCTCGTTGTCATACCAAGAAACAACCTGTACCTGATATGTATCGTCGTCGATCTTGCTAACCATTGTCTGAGTAGCGTCGAAGAGAGAACCGAACTTCATGCCGATGATGTCAGAAGAAACGATCTGATCCTCAGTGTAACCGAAGCTCTCAGTAGAAGCAGCCTTCATTGCAGCGTTGATACCCTCAACAGTAACGTCCTTACCCTTAACAACAGCAACGAGGATTGTAGTAGAACCTGTTGGAGTTGGAACGCGCTGTGCAGAACCGATAAGCTTACCGTTCAACTCTGGGATAACGAGGCCGATAGCCTTCGCAGCACCTGTTGAGTTAGGAACGATGTTCTGAGCACCTGCACGTGAACGACGGAGGTCACCCTTGCGCTGAGGACCATCGAGAATCATCTGGTCGCCAGTGTAAGCGTGGATGGTTGACATGATACCTGAAGCGATAGGAGCGTATGCGTTCAGGGCAGCAGCCATAGGAGCGAGACAGTTAGTTGTGCAAGAAGCAGCAGAGATAACTGTGTCAGCAGGAGTCAGAGTCTTGTGGTTAACGTTGTAAACGATAGTTGGGAGGTCATTGCCTGCAGGAGCAGAGATTACGACCTTCTTTGCACCAGCCTGAATGTGTGCAGAAGCCTTCTCCTTAGAAGTGTAGAAACCTGTGCACTCGAGAACTACGTCAACACCGAGTTCACCCCATGGCAACTCAGCTGCGTTTGGCTTAGCGTAGATAGTAATCTTCTTACCATCAACTACGATGTAGTCCTCACCAGCCTCTACAGTGTGCTTACCCTCACCGAATTTGCCAGCGAAACCACCCTGAGCGGTATCATACTTAAGAAGGTGAGCAAGCATCTTTGGGCTTGTAAGATCGTTGATTGCAATTACCTCGTAACCCTCAGCCTCAAACATCTGACGGAAGGCGAGACGACCGATACGGCCGAAACCGTTAATAGCTACTTTTGTCATTTTTGTGTTTAATTTATAAATTAGATAAAAATGTATCCTGTTACAAAAATCAACTGCAAAGTTACTATTTTTTTTTCAATTATCAGTCAAAAGTAAAAAAAAACTCTCATATTTGCTCTGTTTTGACAAAAAGTTTGTAATTTTGTAGTCAAATTGTAATTTGCGCTTTACACAATACATACTAATCTCTACACACGATACACATTTATCAATAATAAATTTATATAAATTATGAGCAAATTTCTATCAGAATTCAAGGAATTCGCCATGCGTGGCAACGTAATGGACATGGCTATCGGTGTCATCATCGGTGGTGCTTTCGGTAAAATCGTAACAAGTTTGGTTGAGGATGTTATAATGCCTCTCATCAGTGTGGCTACGGGCGGAATGAGTTTCGTTGATCTTTTCATTCCTTTGGATGGTGGCAAATACAAGACATTGGCTGTCGCAAAGGAAGCTGGTGCTGCTGTATTTGCTTACGGACAGTTCCTACAGAACATTCTCGACTTCCTCATCATCGCTCTGTGTATATTCCTTATGATTAAGGGTATAAACAAGATTACGCGCAAGAAGAAGGAGAAGGAAGCAGCAGAGGAAGCACCTGCAGAACCAACAGCAGAGGAGAAGCTCTTGACCGAGATACGCGACCTTCTTGCAAAAAAACAATAAAACTATAAATAAATAACACCTTGTATGTTATCATGCTAAAATAAAATTTAGCATGATAACATACATTATAATTTTCAAGAGACAACACTACATCTACATGCCGTTCAAATATACAAGCAGACATAACATATTATATATATTAGCATTCTGTATCTCTCTATTATCATGCTCGAAGAGTTCTAATGACAATCCCTCACAAGAACCACAGATACGACGCACGATAATAGCATATATCATTGCTGATAACAACCTTAATGCCAATTTTCAAAGTGATGTAAACGAGATGATTACAGGCTCAAATGATTTGCCAGAGGACTGTCGTCTCGTGGCGTATGTAGATCCAAGCAACGGCACACCTTATATAATAGAAATCAAAGATGGAAAGAGAGAGGTTCTGAAAAACTTCAACGAATTCTATTCTATATCTGCTGATAGCATGACTAACATATTACAGTGGATAGCAGACAAATATCCCGCAGACGAATACGCCTTAATCATTGGCGGACACGGTACGGGACCTCTTATCGAAAACGACACAATAAAAACAACATATTTTACTAAACTGTATGCATACGGTCCCGATGAAACTGGTAGTTCTGCCGGCACATCAACAAAAAAATGGTTGAATATTCCATCATTTGCAACAGTATTGAGCAATATAAAAGACAAGAAAAAGAATAGCGAGTTACACTTCGAATATATCTTCTTTGACTGTTGCTGTATGCAAACAGCAGAAGTTGCTTACGAACTACGCAATTACACAGACTACATCATTGCACCAGCATCAGAAACGCCAGCCAATGGCGCTCCATACGAACATATCGTTCCACTTCTTGGCACAGATAAAGAACTCATAGGAAAATCCATCATTGACAACTATATCACATACACTTCCTGGAATGGCACTGGGGGAATTGCCATATCAACTGTAAAAACGAGTGAAATGGAAGGTCTGTTAGATGCCACGCATGAAGCCCTGCTTTCTATAAGAGAGGAAAAAAAGGCTAACAACGAATGGAGCGAAAGCGGAATATGGGATGGCACGCAGTGGGTTAAGGATAAAATTACACTTAACAAGAAGAATTGCATATATTATTACCGGAAAACAATATTGACATCGTTAAGTCCTATACTACATGACATGAAGAACATCATGCGTAGCAATCTTAGCGCAGACACTTACGAGAAATGGCTAACTCAATTCAATAAAGCCATAGTATATTCTTATTGTCCTAATGGCTCAAACATACCATGGCTTACAGCTCTTAATATTGAATTCGGTCTTTTCACCATCAATGAAGACACCTACGGTGGCATGAGTATGATTATCCCAAGCGACATATATGACCAAGACTACGATAATCTTAATTCTACCATGTATGGACTTGAATGGGCGAACAAAGTAGGATGGCATGAACTTGGATGGTAAAAACGTACTATTTTGCCACATTGTCACGCATAACGTGCCAGTATTGTCACAACGACTATATTGGCACGTTATTCGTTTTATAAAAGTGCGAAAATAAAAATCAACAATTTAAATACACAAAAGACTATGAACATTCAACCATTAGCAGACCGCGTGTTGGTAAAGCCAGCAGCAGCCGAAGAAAAGATTGGCGGTATCATAATCCCTGACACCGCAAAGGAGAAACCACTTAAAGGAGAAATCATTGCAACGGGCAATGGTACAAAAGATGAAGAAATGGTACTCAAGGCAGGCGACACAGTACTCTACGGCAAATATTCTGGCACAGAGATAGAATTCGAAGGAGAGAAATATCTTATGATGCGTCAGTCTGACGTGCTCGCTATAATAAAATAATCAACTAACATATTACATAAAGAGATATGGCTAAAGAAATAAAATTCAATACCGATGCCCGTGAGGCACTGAAGAAAGGCATTGACCAACTGGCTGATGCAGTAAAAGTAACACTTGGTCCTAAGGGACGCAACGTGGTTATCGAGAAAAAGTTTGGTGCTCCTCAGATTACAAAGGACGGTGTAACCGTTGCAAAGGAAATTGAACTCGAAGATAAGTTTGAGAACACAGGCGCACAGCTTGTCAAGAGCGTTGCATCAAAAACTGGTGACGATGCTGGTGATGGAACGACAACAGCTACAATCCTCACGCAGGCTATCGTTAATGAAGGATTGAAAAACGTAACCGCTGGTGCTAACCCAATGGACTTGAAACGTGGTATTGACAAAGCTGTAAAGGCTGTCGTTGAGTACATCAAGTCAAACGCAGAAGTCGTTGGTGACAACTACGATAAAATCGAGCAGGTGGCTACAGTTTCTGCAAACAACGACCCAGAGATAGGCAAGTTGCTTGCCGATGCTATGCGCAAGGTATCAAAGGACGGCGTTATCACCATCGAAGAATCAAAGAGCCGTGACACATCAATCGGTGTTGTTGAGGGTATGCAGTTCGACCGTGGCTATCTGTCTGGTTACTTCGTAACTGACACTGAGAAGTTAGAATGCGTAATGGAGAATCCTTACATTCTCATCTACGATAAAAAGATTTCAAACCTGAAAGATCTGCTGCCAGTATTGCAGCCTGCTGCTGAGAGCGGACGTGGTCTGCTCATTATTGCAGAAGACGTTGATTCCGAAGCTCTGACAACACTTGTTGTCAACCGTCTGCGTGGCGGATTGAAGATTTGCGCTGTCAAGGCTCCAGGCTTTGGTGACCGCCGCAAAGCAATGCTCGAAGATATTGCTATTTTGACTGGCGGTATGGTTATCTCAGAAGAGAAGGGATTGAAACTTGAGCAGGCCACGCTTGAGATGTGTGGTACCTGTGACAAGGTAACAATCTCCAAGGACGATACCATTATTGCCGGCGGTGCGGGTTCTAAGGACGCTATAGCCGATCGTGTAATAGCAATAAAGAAGGAGATAGAGAACTCTACATCTTCATACGACAAGGAAAAGTTACAGGAACGTCTGGCTAAACTCGCTGGTGGCGTAGCTGTACTCTACATTGGTGCTAACTCTGAGGTTGAGATGAAGGAGAAGAAGGATCGTGTTGACGATGCTCTCTGCGCTACTCGTGCTGCCATAGAGGAAGGCGTAGTCGCTGGTGGTGGTACCACTTACATCCGTGCGCTGGTTTCTCTTGCTAACGTTAAGGGCGATAACGCTGACGAGCAGACTGGTATCAACATCGTCAAGCGTGCCATTGAGGAGCCTCTGCGTCAGATTTGCTACAATGCAGGCGTTGAAGGTGCAGTAGTTGTCAATAAGGTGCTTGAGGGCAATGGTGACTTCGGTTACAACGCTCGCACAGAGACATACGAGGATATGAAGAAGGCTGGCATCATAGATCCTGCTAAAGTGTCACGCGTAGCTCTTGAGAATGCTGCCTCTATCGCAGGACTTTTCCTCACTACCGAGTCTGTAATCTGCGACAAGCCTGCACCAGAACCAGCTATGCCAATGGGCGGTGCTCCTGGCATGGGCGGCATGATGTAATCGCATGACAACGGAATGCTTCTTTAACAGGATAATTATTCCTGCATAATGATAAACTCCTCGCTTCTATTACGCTGCCATTAAGGTAAAACGAATAGAAACGAGGAGTTATTATTTATTCTCGCTAATAACGAAGATATTATTTAAGCCCACCTAAATTCACATGGATAAACTCTCTGCACAAGACATTATAGATTACATGTCATCGCTTGGAGATGACACACAACGACGCAATCTTATGCGTTTCTTCAAAACCGGCAAAGGCGATTATGGCGAAGGCGACGAATTCATCGGTCTGAAGGTACCCGAGACACGCGAAGTGGTAAAGCATGCAACTGATTTGCCTCTTGACGATGTGCCACTCTTGCTGACAAATCGGTTTCATGAAATTCGCCTCTGCGGATTGCTTATCCTTGTGAGTAAGTTCGAGAAACAGGCTACAAAGCGTTTAGAGAATGTCGAGCATGCCATCAACGAGCGTGACAAGATTGTCAGCATGTACATTCATTATGCTGATTACGTCAACAACTGGGACTTGGTTGACATGACAGCCCCAAAGATTCTTGGTCGTTGGCTTATGCTGCCTACTTACTTGGGTGACAAACTGGCAATCATGGATAGTCTTGCCAAAAGCGGTGTGCTTTGGCGTGAACGCATCAGTATGGTGAGTACATGGATGACATCGCGGCTTGGCGATCCATCGTGGTGCTTGCGCTATGCAGAAATGCACCTGCACCATCACCACGACCTTATGCACAAGGCTGTTGGCTGGATGCTTCGCGAACTGGGCAAGCAAATCAGCATGGATATGCTACGAGACTTCTTACAATCCCATGCTCATGACATGCCTCGCACCGCCCTTCGTTATGCCATAGAGAAAATGGACTATGAAGAACGACAGTATTGGATGACTCGAACTGCCTGAATATTCCTAATGAACACGAAAGGGGACGCATCTCATTGTATTGATGCGTCCCCCTTTTTATTTCAAAAACCTAAGATTTGTGTTAGTCTCTAAAATTACGCTTATCATTTACGTGCTTTGCCTTACCTGTTGAGCGTTGTATAGAACCAGGATCCTTGATGTGGATGTTCGGCTTAATACCTACCATTGACACGATACGGTCATACAATGGTTTGATAAATGGCATCTGCTTCGCAGGGTTTGGCGAGAAATACTCCGTACGAAGTTCTACATCAAGGTCGAAGGTATCTTCATTGTTCTTGCGATCAACAGTGATAAAGTACTGCGGACTAAATGCAGGGAACTCAGTAAGGCAGGCCTCTATCTGACTTGGGAATACATTAACACCGCGTATAATCATCATGTCATCAGAACGGCCGAGTATTCTATCCATACGCACAGCAGTGCGACCGCAACGGCAAGGCTCGTATATCAGTCGGGTCAAGTCACGCGTGCGGTAACGCAGTACTGGCATTCCTTCCTTGCAGAGTGATGTAAACACGAGTTCGCCGAACTCTCCCGGTGCACACGGTTCCAGCGTGTCGGGGTTGATAATCTCTGGGAAATACATGTCTTCCCACAAGTGTGTACCATCCTGATACTCACACTCACCACCTACACCAGGACCCGACATCTCAGTAAGTCCGTAGATATCAATAGCCTTGATGTTGAATTTCTGCTCTAACTCCTTGCGCATGCCCTCTGTCCACGGTTCCGCACCGAAGAATCCCACACGCAGTTTCAAATCCTCAATTTTCACATCGTCAGATTTCTCCAACACCTCTGCAAGATGCAGAGCATACGATGGCGTACAGCAAAGGGCAGCCGTACCAAAATCTTTCATCAGCATTATCTGCTTGGTAGAGTTACCAGCTGATGTAGGCAACTGCACTGCGCCGAGGTATCCAGCTGCATCATGAGCACCCAGACCACCAGTAAACAGTCCGTAGCCGTAGCTTACCTGCACCACATCGCCTTTCTCTACTCCGCCAGCAGCAAGCACACGCGCAGCACCTTCTGCCCACCGCTCAAGGTCGCCCTTGGTGTATGTACCAACGACTGGTTTGCCCGTAGTACCAGAAGAAGCATGAATACGTGTTATTTCCGTCATTGGCACAGCATTAAGTCCAAACGGATACTCATCACGCAGGTCGTGCTTCGTGGTGAATGGAAGTTTGTTTATATCTTCTACACCATGAATGTCTTCAGGTTTCACACCTTTCTTGTCCATTTTCTTGCGGTAGAACGGTACATTCTCATAGCATCGTTTTACAGTCTCAATCAGTCGTTCCGACTGCAGTTTGGTCATGGACTCGCGGTCCATGCATTCCATTTCTCTGTTAAGTATCATTTTATTTGTTTACTGATTATCATTACAATCTCTCCTCTAATCACACGAATTGCAAAGTTACGAATTTTTCCTGAAACGACAAAATAATCGCCAAACAAAGTTTTAAAAGCTACATGATTAGACCTTTATTATACCTTTATCTACTACCAGATTACGAAGTATCAGGTTGCTATTACGAAGCATTCTCTGCCACGCCTGCTCCAAACAGCGCAAAATCGCCTTTTACCGGGTCATCTGGAAAAAAATCACTAAGTTTCATCGTCAGTCTTATGGCTGCCGCCATTGAGGCTGTCTTTGACTTAATCAGCCCGAGACGGTTTGCTTCCTGCATCACATGGGTGTCCATAGGAATGATGAGCGTGCGGCGGTCTATGCTTTCTTTCCATAGTCCGAGGTCAACAGGGGAATTGCTGCGTACCATCCAACGCATAAACATACAGAGGCGCTTGCAACTTGACTGTGTATTCTTTGGAATGATGCCTTCCACCTTTCTCGCAGAAAACCACGCTACTATCTTTTCTATTGCGCCGATACCTGTGCAATAGCCTACATACTGTCGTATATTGCCGTATATTAGCAACATCTCTTGCAACGCACACAGCATACGATGTACCGTAGAGAAAGTATAAAGACGATAATAACACTCCTGCGTATCTGGCACGTCATGCTTGAAATCTCCACTTCTCACCCAGTCGTAAACCTCTCCCCCACTCCATTCGAGCATCTGTCGTATCTTTGGCATAAACTGCTTACGGCTGCCATAGCTTAATGAAGCCGCAAGGAAAGCCATCACTTCCTGATTGTTCTCTCCCTCCACTTGGTGCATAAACCACGACGGGTCGCCACGCATGAAGTCTGCTGTTTCATATCTTGCAGCCAATTCTTTTAGTATCGTTTCTGTATCAAGCATTGCATTACGATTCTTTCATAAAACGGTACGGAATTTTCCGTAAAATGCCATACATTCCGTTGTTTCTATTCTATTCCACACTAATGGTGTTATCCTCTAATAAACAAAATGCTTCGTCTGCCATGCAAGACAGACGAAGCATTGACAATCAGTGATTTTTATTCATCTTCGACTCTACGGACAGAGTAGCATGAGGCACAGCACGCAAACGTTCCTTTGGTATCAATTCGCCAGTAATGCGGTCAATGCCGTAAGTTTTGTTAGCTATACGCACAAGTGCAGCCTCCAGACCTTGTATAAACTTTTGCTGACGCTGTGCAAGCATAATAGTTTCCTGACGGTTCTGTGTAGTTGACCCCTCCTCAAGTACTTTATATGTTGGTGAAGTGTCAGCAACATCATTACCCTCGTCATTGCGCAGTGACTTCATCATCTCATTGTAATCACGTCGAGCCAATTCAAGTTTCTGATCAATAATTTCCTTAAACTCAGCGAGGTCTTCATCGCTGTAGCGTTTTTTGATTTCTGCCATATTTAATCTTGTTTGGTTATTAGTTTTTAAATTGACTTGGTTTTATTATTAAGTAGTCAAGGACAGTAAAGCAGCCATGGCCACTTACTCCCCTTAACTTCCTTATTCTTATATTTGTGCTTTTTCAATCAGCAGTTTTGCTTTAAACTCGCCGAAGTCTGTATCCACACCAGCAGATGCATCTCCGATGCTGATTGAATTAGCCAACACTTGCGCTGCGATATGCTCGCCATGCACATTGACAGCCTCTTCCAATTCCTTGTTACTTTCTATGACCACGCTGATGCGATCGGTTATCTCCAGTCCGCTCTCCTTTCGAAGGTTCTGTATGCGCTTGATTATTAGACGCGCCATGCCCTCAGTCTTCAACTCTGGAGTAATCTCAATGTCAAGCGCAACGGTAATCTTACCTTCCTGCGCAATCGTCCAGCCTGGAATATCCTCTGAAATTATCTCTACATCTTCGGCATCAATCTGCACTGACTGTCCTTCCACATCAAGCTTTATCATGCTTTCTGCTTCAAGCGAGGCAATCTGTTCCTGACTCATATTCATGACAGCAGCATTTACTGCCTTCATCAGCTTGCCATACTTTTTTCCCATGGTGCGGAAGTTGCACTTCACTTTCTTCACGAGCTGCATACCAGAGCCTTCCTCTATAAACGACAGTTCCTTGACGTTAGTTTCTGCCAATATCACGCTTGCCATACGCTCTATGCTTGCGCGTAGCGCAGCATCGCCAGCAGGTATGGAAATAGTCTGCAGAGCCTGTATCACCGGTATCTTCACCTTCTTACGCAACGACAGCACCATCGAAGTAACCTGCATTGCCACCTGCATTGCTTGCTCCAACTCTGCATCAATCATACTTTCGTCAGCAGTCGGGAACACAGCCAAGTGAACACTTTCTGCCGTATCCTTACCCGTTACGCTATTGAGGTCACGGAAGAGTTGGTCAGCATAGAACGGCGATATAGGCGCAATGAGTCTTGACAATGTATCAAGGCAGGTATAAAGAGTCTGATAGGCTGACAACTTATCCTGTGTCATACCACCACCCCAGAAACGTTTCTTGTTCAAGCGTATGTACCAGTTTGACAGTTTATCAATGACAAACGCTTGTATCATCCTGCCAGCAGGCGTTGGTTCATATTTCGACAGTGTGGCGTCAACCTCCTTTACCAAAGTGTTAAGTTCTGAGAGCAGCCAGCGGTCAAAGTCCGGACGCTCTGCAAACGGAACGTCAGCCTCCTTGTATTCAAAGCCATCGACATTGGCATACATAGTAAAGAACGAGTATGCCTGATATAGTTTTATGAAGAACGACGATGTTACCTCCTTTACTCCATCAGGGTCAAACGACAGATTATCCCATGGAGCAGAGTTTGTCATCATATACCAGCGCACGGCATCTGTACCATACTGTCCTATGCAATCAAACGGATTGATTACATTGCCCAGTCGTTTCGACATCTTTATACCGTTTTTGTCGAGAACCAAGCCGTTGGATATGACATTCTTGAATGCCACGCTGTCAAACACCATCGTAGCAATAGCATGCAGGGTGAAGAACCATCCTCGTGTCTGGTCAACTCCCTCGGCTATGAAGTCGGCTGGGAATGCTTTTCTCTCATCTATCAATTCCTTGTTCTCAAACGGGTAGTGTATCTGTGCATAAGGCATGGCACCCGAATCAAACCATACGTCAATGAGGTCAGTCTCTCGTGTCAACACCGAACCATCCTTGCCTACCAGCTTGATATAATCAACGTACGGACGGTGAATATCAATTCTGTCATAGTTTTCCTGCGACATATCTCCCGGCACGAATCCTTTCTCCTTCAACGGGTTCGTCTGCATGACACCAGCCGCCACTGCCTTTTCTATCTCATTATACAACTCTTCAAGCGAACCGATGCAGATTTCCTCCTTTGTGTCGCGGTTGCGCCATATCGGCAACGGCGTACCCCAGTAGCGCGAGCGCGAGAGATTCCAGTCGTTAAGATTTTCGAGCCACTTGCCGAAGCGTCCCGTGCCTGTTGACTCTGGCTTCCACTGTATGGTCTTGTTAAGCTCGGCCATGCGCTCCTTGCATGCCGTAGAACGGATAAACCAAGAGTCAAGCGGGTAATACAGCACCGGCTTGTCCGTACGCCAGCAGTGTGGGTAGTTATGCACGTGCTTCTCTATCTTGAATGCCGTGCCCTGCTCTTTCATCTCTATGCAGAGAATTACGTTGAGGTCCATGTCCTTTGCGGCAGCCTTCTCGTCGTATTTTCCACCTGCATTATACTTCGGGGCATAGGCATTCTTCACGTAGTCACCCGCATGTTTCCAGTAACTATCGTCAACACACAGGCTCACGAACTCCTCGTCCATATCTTCCTTAACGAAGTATTTGCCCTGGAAGTCAACCATCGGGCGTGTATCACCTGCCTTGTCAATGACAAACAGTGATGGTATGCCGGCATCCTTTGCTACTTTTGCGTCATCGGCACCAAACGTCGGTGCGATATGCACGATGCCCGTACCGTCTTCCGTTGTCACGTAATCACCGGGGATGACGCGGAATGCCTCGGCCTCTTTCACTACGATTTTGTCATTCTCCAACGCGCAGGGCTTCACCCACGGCATCAGCTGCTCATAGTGCGTACCTGTGAGTTCTGCGCCCTTGCCGCGCCACAGTATCTCCAGTTCCTTTCCCTCCTCTGCCTGGAAGTATGCCGCCAGGCGAGCCTCAGCCACGACATACACTGCCTCCTCACCCGAGTAAGGATTTGCTCCCTTCACTGCCACGTAGTCTATCTTCGGTCCTACGCAGAGCGCAGTGTTTGAGGGCAGCGTCCATGGCGTCGTAGTCCATGCCAGGATATATAGCGGCATTCCTGCACAGGCTGCCTGCAGTGCCTGCGGCATTTCCGTAACGCGGAACTGGGCGGTCACCGTCGTGTCCTTCACGTCGCGGTAGCATCCGGGCTGGTTCAGCTCGTGCGACGACAATCCTGTGCCGGCAGCAGGTGAGTAGGGCTGAATGGTGTATCCCTTATAGAGCAGTCCCTTGTCATATAGCTGCTTAAGCAGATACCACAGGGTCTCTATATATTTTATGTCATACGTGATATAGGGATGCTCCAGGTCAACCCAGTAGCCCATCTTGCCGGTGAGTTCCGTCCACTCACTGGTGTACATCATCACATTCTCACGGCAGGCTCTGTTGTAGTCGTCAACGGAAATTTTCTTTCCTATATCCTCCTTGGTAATGCCGAGCGATTTCTCCACCGACAGTTCCACCGGCAGTCCGTGGGTATCCCATCCTGCCTTTCTGTTTACCTGAAAGCCTTTCATGGTCTTGTAGCGCAGTATGGTGTCCTTAATGGTGCGTCCCATCACATGGTGTATGCCCGGATGGCCGTTGGCTGACGGGGGACCCTCGAAGAATATAAACTTCGGAGCGCCCTCGCGCTCATCGATGCTTTTGCGGAAAACGTCGTTTTTCTCCCACTCTGCAAGTATCTCCTTGTTAGTCTCTACGAGGTTAAGCCCCTTATGTTCTGAGAATTTCATGAGTATATTTTGGTGTGTTTATAATCGTTTGTCAGTATTTAGAATGTGCAAATTTACTCTTTTTTTTTCATTTACGCAAATTCTGCGTGATTTTTTTCTTTCTGCAGATTTCTGTATTTCGACGGCGACATGCTCATAACGTTACTGAAAAGACGTGAAAAGTAAAGGGCATCGTCAATCCCGACCTTATGGCTGACCTGGTTTATCTGCATATCAGTACTGCGCAACAAGTTGCATGCCCGTTCTACCCTTCTACGGTTAATATAAGCAATAGGGCTACACCCCGTTGCAGTACTAAACACTGTAGAAAACCTTGATACTGACAACCCTACGTAATCCGCCATCTGACGCAGAGTAATATGTCGTTCAATATTTTCATCTATATAGTGGCACGTTGCCTTTGTTATGTCACTTGTATCCTGCCTGTCACCTGCTTCACGGTAAGTATGCAGGTATCTCAGCGATGCGAGGAAATGATGAAGCAGACTGCTTGCATAATGCAGGTTGTCGTCACTTACCTCAGAGCGCATTACCGCAAGGATTTCCTCAAACAAGGTTATTCGTCTGGAGATGCGTGACTCGTCACTCGGTCTCACCGACTGTGCGATGCCAGCGTCCTGTGCGTAGTATTGAGCCAGTGTCCCACCGAAATGTATCCAGTATATACTCCATGGTTTTTCCATATCAGCACTGTATTCGTGGACTTCACCTGCAGGCAGTATTACATACTGGTTTTCACTTATCGACCTATGACTGACATCTGTGCCTATGGAGTATTCTCCTTTTCCTGCCATACAGTATATCAGCACATACTGACGCAATGGTGTCTTACGCTCCACATGATGTTTTTCTGCGTGAGGATAGTATCCTATGTCAGTAATATATAATGTAGAGAGAAATGGGTCTGTCTCCATTCGCTCTCTGACAAATGGAGGCATTATAGCGGAGCGTTCTCCTTGAAATCCGTCTTTCCTTCCTGCCATATATTATAAGTTACCTTTTTAATTTATATGCATTTTACGAATACATAATAATGACTGTGAAAGCCAAAATGTCATCATTACAACTACAAAGGTAATACTTTTATGTATAATATCAAAGGCTAAACATGAATATTGTAAGATAATCCATATACTTTTATTGTATTTTTATCTTCTAAGTATTTTAAAAAACATACCTTTGCATAAGAAAAACTACGAACTATGAACAATAAATACAACAAAACCTTTCTTTACTTTAGCTGCTGCGTATCGGCCATGGGCGGACTGCTATTTGGTTACGACTGGGTAGTGATAGGCGGTGCGAAGCCTTTCTACGAGATTTACTTCGGCATCACAGAGTCGCCCGTAATGCAGGGTGTAGCTATGACCACGGCTCTCATCGGATGCCTTGCTGGAGCCATGGTAGCAGGCATTGCGTCTGACCGTTATGGTCGCAAGCCATTGTTAATAACCGCCGCCATATTATTTACAGTCAGTGCCATCGCCACAGGATTGTTCGATGACTACACCTTATTTAATATAGCACGCTTCATAGGAGGTGTTGGCATCGGCGTAGCAAGTGCGCTGTCGCCTATGTATATCGCAGAGGTTTCACCCGCCCACATTCGCGGTCGTATGGTGAGCATCAACCAAATGACGATAGTACTGGGCATACTTGCTGCCCAAATCGTAAACATGCTATTAGCACGTGACACCACTGTCGAGGCTTCGCAGGTCTGGAACGTGACATGGGGCTGGCGCTGGATGTTCTGGGCAGAGACTCTACCAGCAGCTCTCTTCCTCGTAATGGCACTATTCATACCTGAGAGCCCAGTATTCGTTGCACTCAAGAGCGAAAGACGAAGAACGGCAAACGATGGAAACTCCGTTAACACCAAGGATGAGCAGGAGAGTGTTTCTCTGTCTTCACTCTTCACACTCCACTACCGTCAGTACTCACGCATCCTGTTGCTTGGCATCTTCATCGCTGTATTCCAGCAGTGGTGTGGAACGAATGTCATCTTCAACTATGCGCAGGAGATATTCACCGGTGCGGGTTTTGACGTTGACGGTATGTTTATCAATATTGTGATTACGGGCATAGCCAACGTCTTATTCACTTTCGTTGCATTATATACCGTCGAGCGATGGGGACGTCGCACGCTGATGCTCATCGGTGCCGGCGGTCTGGGTCTCATCTATTTCATCCTCGGCACGTGCTACTATATGCACGTCACGGGCGTTGCAATGGTGGTACTCGTTGTCGCAGCCATCTCATGCTATGCAATGACGCTTGGTCCCGTGACGTGGGTTTTACTCAGCGAGATATTTCCAGCACGCATACGCGGTCTGGCAATGTCAGTATGTACCTTCGCTCTGTGGACGGGCTGCTGCACGCTTACCTTCTCATTCCCAAGCATGAATGCCGCCCTTGGCAGCAGCGGCTCGTTCTGGATTTACTCTGTTATCTGCATCTGCGCTTTCGTTTTTCTGTACCGCCGCTGTCCAGAAACCAAGGGGCGCACACTGGAGGAATTAGAGAGAAGGCTGCAGTCGTAGTCTAATAGCTATCTGATTACCTGGCAATCTCTATCTGATTGCACTGTAATCAGCACCTGATTACACAGTAATCGCTATGCGATTACGATGCTACTTATAAATATATAATAATCAATACTTTATAAAATGCTAAAAATTTGGAGAGAAACGGTGGTCATTCCCACCTACGAAACTGGCAAACCCGAGAAAAATCCTATATTTCTTGAGAAACGAGTGTATCAAGGTTCAAGCGGCGTAGTGTACCCCTACCCTGTCATAGAGTCTATAGCCAACGAAAAGAGTGATAAGGAATACCACGTGGTATTCCTTGAAAACGACTATATAAAGGTAATGGTAATGCCCGAACTCGGAGGCCGAATACAAATGGCTTACGATAAGATAAAGCAGCGCCACTTCATCTATTACAACCACGTCATCAAGCCTGCGCTCGTAGGTCTGGCCGGCCCTTGGATTAGCGGCGGCATAGAATTTAACTGGCCACAGCATCACCGGCCAAGCACGTTCATGCCAGTTGACTGCTCTCTGGAAGAGGGCGAAGACTACGTAACCTGTTGGGTGAATGAGCGCGAACGTATGTTCCATCAGCAGGGACAGGCTGGTTTTACTCTACGCGATGGCTGTGCTTATCTCGAAATACAAGGACGCGTATATAACCCTACGGAGACTCCACAGACTTTCCTCTGGTGGGCCAACCCTGCCGTGGCGGTAAACGATGCCTATCAGAGCGTGTTTCCGCCTGACGTAAACGCCGTTTTCGACCATGGCAAGCGCGCAGTGTCATCATTTCCTATCGCCACGGGTACTTACTACAAGATGGACTATAGTGCAGGTGTTGATATCTCCAACTATAAAAACATCCCCGTACCCACATCATATATGGTTGCAAAATCACAATATAATTTTGAAGGTGGATATGAAAACGATACACAGGCAGGTATGCTCCATGTAGCTGACCACCACGTTTCGCCAGGAAAGAAACAATGGACCTGGGGTAATGGTGACTTCGGCCGTGCCTGGGACCGTGCGCTGACGGATGAAGATGGGCCTTATATAGAACTGATGGCTGGCGTATATACCGAAAATCAACCCGACTTCACGTGGCTCATGCCTTACGAGGAGAAGACTTTCACACAGTATTTCATGCCCTATCGCGAACTGGGCATAGTAAAGAATGCGAACAAGGATTTCATCATCAATGTCACCCCATGCAGTGATGACGAAGTGCGCCTGCAGGTATTCGCCACAAGCAAGAAGCAGGTTGCAATAGAGTTGAGATGCGGCAAAAATACGCTATCAATGGATAATGTAACGCTTTCGCCCGAGACGATATACGACAAGGTCGTCAGCATGAATGGAGCAAAGTTTCAAAATTTGATACTGGAAGTAAGTGAAAACAAATCTTCACTCTTCAATCACCACTCTTCACTTACTTGGAGGCCTGAACCTGATGAGATAACTCCTATACCAGATGCTGCCGAAGCAGCACTGAAGCCAGAGGACATAAAGACCAACGAGCAGTTGTATCTTACAGGATTGCATCTGGAACAATACCGCCATGCCACATGGTCGGCACTTGACTACTATAAAGAAGCACTGCGTCGTGACCCTCTCGATGTACGCTGTAACAATGCCATGGGATTATGGTATCTGCGCCGCGGATGTTTCAGAAAGGCCGAACCTTACCTGCGTACCGCTGTAAAGGTGCTGCAACGTCGCAATCCTAACCCCTATGACGGTGAACCACTGTATAATCTTGCACTCTGTCTGAAGTATCAGGCTGTAGCAGGGAGAACGCTGAAAGGCAACAATTACGACTGTGATAAACTCGACGAGGCATACGACTGGGCTTATAAATCCACATGGAATGCTGCATGGCAGCAGGCTGGTCACATGATGTGCGCACAGATTGCCTCTATGCGTGGCGACTATATTGATGCGTTGCACCACGTGGAAAAGTCACTGCTCAGTGGCTGGCACAACCATAAGGCGCGCGCACTGAAGGTGTCGCTGATGAAGAAACTCAGACGCAAAGACGAGACTTTCGTGGATTATTCATTACAGATAAATCCGTTTAACTACGGAATACTCTATGAGCTCGGACGCAAAGACGAAATGCGACAGTTAATGCGACAAGATGCTAACAACTACGATGAGTTGGCACTCGACTACGTGGCTGCTGGTCTTTATGATGAGGCTCTTGACGTATGGCGCATGGCCGAAGAAGAGGGGGCTGCCACTGCTATGACTCATTATTACATAGCGTGGCTGGCTGACAGCAACAACAGTTCCGTCACTTCGCTCGATTACTGTTTTCCTAACCGTATGGAAGCGGTGTGTGCCCTGTCGGCTTTCCCCGAGGATGGGGCTGCCTGTTATCTGTTGGGCTGTCTGTTTTATGACAAGCGGCAGTACATAGATGCTGCAGTGTGTTGGAGAGCATGCGCTGAGAGAATGCCAGACTTCCCCACGGTTCATCGCAATCTTGCACTCTATTATTATAATGTGGCTTACGATGAGACTCGTGCGCTGCCAGAAATGGAGCGTGCCTACACTCTTGACGAGGAAGACTCGCGCGTGCTTATGGAGCTGGACCAACTGTACAAGCGCATCGGTCGCCCTGCCAGGGAGCGTCTTCGCTTGCTTGAGGCACATCCCCGTCAGGTGGAGCAACGCGATGACCTGATGCTCGAAATGGCTACACTGCGTAATCAGCTGGGAGAATACGAAGAGGCTCGACGCATCATCGACGAACGTAAGTTCCACGTATGGGAAGGCGGCGAAGGCAAGGTGTCAGGACAATATCAGTTCTGCCGCATTGAGATGGCTAAGCGGTTACTGAAAAATCCCAATGTCACCGACAGCGATATCGGGCAGGCTATCACGTTGCTCACAGAGTGTTTATCGTTCCCTGAGAACATTGGCGAGGGAAAACTGCTTAACGCGCAGGACAACGATTTCTACTATTTTCTTGGCAAAGCCTGCCAGATGAGAGGTGACGAGACTACGGCAAGGACGTATTTCGAAAAGGGGACGGCTGGACCTACGGAGCCTGCTGCCGCCATGTACTACAACGATGCCAAGGCCGACAAGATATTCTATGCGGCAATGTGCTATCGAGAACTCGGCATGGAGCAAATGGCACGCAGTTTGTTTAATAAACTCATATCCTACGGTGAGAAACATTTGTTTGACAATATAACGATGGACTATTTTGCGGTTTCCCTGCCCGACCTGCTCGTATGGCGCGGAGATCTGACGGAATCAAACCGCATACACTGTAACTACATGCTCGCTCTGGGTCACTACGGCATAGGTAATACCACTAAAGCCGAGCAGTATCTCAGAGACGTAATCAGCATTGACATAAATCATCTTGGCGCGCTGTCACTGAAAACATATATCTCATCATAAAGATGCAAGGATTAACGTTATTTAACCACTGCGATTACTTATAATTGAAAAAATAAGCGTAAATTTGCAGTCGACATAGAAAAACAGAGTAGTACCACACCGTACTACCCCCTTTGGGGTTGACTGGATTTGACAGCGGGCAGAGGTGGTACGTAAGCATGCGGAGTAAAGACTGTGAACTCCATAATCCCTTCGGTCAGCAATTTAATTGGCGAAAACAACTACGCTCTCGCTGCCTAAACTGAAGCACAGTAGGTTTGGCTTTATTTCCCTGCAAGGCAAGGAAACGAGACATCGCTCAGAGCCCACTCCTTGAGGCCGACTGGCTATAGCGGTGCAATCATATCAGGGATAGTTTGCGGCAAGTCTCGCACCGCAAATGAAACCTTAGAGGCTAAGGCGGCACTTGGTGGTTCAGGTCTTGGTGCCGCTCGAAAACCGAAGTCTGAAATAAGCATGTAGAAAGCGTATGATTTCACCGTTTGGACGAGGGTTCGACTCCCTCCAGCTCCACTGGCATCACCAATACAGTGAAGAGTGAAAAGTGAAAAGTGAAAAGTGAAAAGTGAAAAGTGAAGAGTGAAGCGTCACATTAAAACTGAAGAGAAAGCAACAAAGTGATAGAAAAACATATAGTCCTTGAAGATATCGACCCCGTGGCTTTTTACGGAGTAAATAATTCACACCTGCAGGTAATACGCGCACTATACCCGAAGCTACGCATCATGGCTCGTGGCAACGTTATCAGAATACTCGGAGACGAAGAGGAGATGTGTGCTTTCGAAGAAGACATCGAACGTATGCGCAGGCATCTGCTGAGGTACAACATAATCAATGAAGAAGACATCATTGACATAGCAAAGGGAGAACAGGCCAGGGCTGATGCCTCAAAAGACGCAATAGTATATAGCGTGGCAGGCAAGCCAATTAAAAGCAGGTCGGCAAACCAGCAGCAACTGATAGAGGCATTTGAGAAGAACGACATGCTCTTTGCCGTAGGGCCGGCAGGAACGGGCAAGACCTATCTGTCAATAGCTCTGGCCGTGAGAGCATTGAAGGAAAAAGAAGCAAGGCGCATCATATTGTCACGACCAGCGGTGGAGGCAGGAGAAAAACTGGGGTTTCTGCCTGGCGACATGAAGGACAAGATTGACCCTTACCTTCAGCCTCTGTATGACGCACTGGAAGACATGATACCGCCGACCAAGCTTCAGGATATGATGGACAAGCACATCATACAGATTGCCCCACTGGCATTCATGCGAGGCAGGACACTGAGCGATGCCGTAGTAATACTGGATGAAGCGCAAAACACTACATCGGCACAGATACGCATGTTTCTCACACGCATGGGGTGGAACACCAAAATGATAATAACAGGCGACCTGACGCAGGTAGATTTGCCGCGTGGACAGAAAAGCGGACTTAGAGATGCCATTGAAACACTGAACGGCATAGAAGGCATCAGCATAGTCCACATGACAGAAAAAGACATTGTACGCCACAAGTTAGTAACACGAATAGTTAACGCATTTGATAAAAGAGATAAAGAAAATGAACAACGCACTGACAAAGACTGAATATCAGTTTAAAGGACAGACTGCAGTGTACCACGGTAAGGTACGCGATGTTTACACCATCAATGATGACCTTATGGTAATGGTGGCAACAGATCGTATATCGGCTTTTGATGTAATACTGCCAAAGGGTATTCCATTCAAGGGACAGGTGCTTAACCAGATAGCAGCAAAATTCCTTGATGCTACGACTGACATCTGCCCTAACTGGAAACTCGCTACGCCTGACCCTCAGGTGACGGTAGGACTGAAGTGTGAGGGTTTTCGCGTGGAGATGATTATACGCGGCATACTTACAGGCTCCGCTTGGCGCGACTATGAGAAAGGATGCCGCGAGATATGCGGGGTGAAATTACCAGACGGTATGCGTGAAAACGAGCGATTCCCTGAACCTATCATCACACCGACCACTAAAGCTGATGAAGGACACGACCTTAATATATCAAAGGAAGAGATAATCAAGCAAGGAATCGTATCGGCAGAAGACTATGCCGTAATGGAGGACTACACCCGCAAACTGTTTGCACGCGGACAGGAGATTGCAGCAAAACAGGGACTGATACTGGTAGATACAAAATATGAGTTTGGCAAGCGCGACGGCAAGGTCTATCTCATTGACGAGATACACACACCTGACTCTTCACGCTACTTCTATGCCGAGGGCTACGAGGAGAAGTTTAAGAATGGAGAACCACAAAGACAACTTTCAAAAGAGTTCGTACGCCAATGGTTAATAGAGCACAACTTCATGAATGAACCTGGGCAGACGATGCCGGAAATCACTGACGAATATGCCAATTCCGTAGCCGAGCGATACATTGAGCTCTACGAGCACATCGTTGGTGAGAAATTTGACCGCACGACAGACCAAAGCGACATCAATGCCAGGATAGAGAAGAACGTCAATAATTATCTCGCAACTCTTTAAGGCAGGTTTGTACAGACAGGAAGAAATAAAGCCATATCAACAAAATGGCGAAAAAGCACGTCAGGTGGAAGCGATGTTTGACAATATCGCTCCCACCTATGATGCTTTAAATCACCGCCTGTCATGGAACATAGACCGATACTGGCGCAATAAAGCCATAAGACGCCTGCAAACGCACAAACCACAAGTGATACTCGACATGGCCACGGGCACTGGTGACTTTGCCCTATTGGCAGCCGAGAAATTAAAGCCTCAGCAAATCATCGGAGCCGACATCTCTGAGGGAATGATGGATATCGGGCGAAAAAAAACTACGGAAAAGGGGTATGACAATATAATATCATTCGAACGACAAGATTGTACAGCCCTCTCCTATACAGATGACAGTTTTGATGCCGTCATTGCTGCTTTTGGCATACGCAATTTCCAAGATTTGGAAAAAGGACTGAGCGAGATGCAGAGAGTACTGAAGCCTGGCGGAGTTTTATGCGTATTAGAACTGACACAACCCATACATTTTCCAGTGAAACAGTTGTTCAGAATATACAGCCATACCATTCTGCCTATATACGGACGACTGATAAGCAAAGATAATGCGGCATACTCTTATCTTACTAAAACGATAGAAGCATTCCCACAAGGAGAAAGGATGGTTGACATCCTGAAGAAAATAGGCTTCAGCACAGCTACTTTTGAAAGATTGACATTTGGTATCTGCACACTATATATAGCAAAGAAATGAGAAAATTCGGAATCATAGGCTACCCACTCGGTCACTCATTCTCACCAGGATACTTCAACGAGAAGTTTAAGAATGAAAGCATTGACGCAGTGTATGAGAAATACGAACTGCCAGTAATCACCGACCTGCAGGGGGTTATCGACTACACCCCTGAATTGTGTGGTTTCAACGTCACTATTCCCTATAAGGAGAAAGTGATGTCATATCTCGACAGCGTATCGCCGGAAGCCAGGGCTATAGGTGCCGTAAACGTAGTGAAAGTAACACGCAAAGACAACGGAAAGCCATACCTTGAAGGATTCAATAGTGATGTCATAGGTTTCCACCGTTCCATCAAGCCCCTTATCACTCCAAACCACAAGAAAGCCCTGATACTTGGAACAGGAGGGGCTTCAAAAGCTGTGAACCATGCTTTGAAGCAATTGGGGTTGGACACACTGTTTGTTAGCAGAGCGCAAAAGAATGGCACGATACAATACTCACAGGTGACCGACATATTATTGGAACAATACACAGTAATCGTAAATTGCACCCCTTGTGGCATGGCACCTCATTTTGACGAATGTCCAGCCATACCATACGATGCATTAAGCAATAAGCACCTGCTGTACGATTTAATATATAATCCAGACGAGACCCTCTTCCTGAAAAAAGGACGCTTACAAGGAGCAAAAACGAAAAACGGTCTTGAGATGCTACTATTACAGGCTGAGGCAGGATGGGAAATATGGAATAACAAGAAGAATGATTAGCGTAGAAGGATTAAAGGTTGAGTTTGGAGTAAAACCATTGTTTCAGGATGTTGCGTTTGTAATAAACGAGCGCGACCGTATTGCGCTTGTTGGAAAAAATGGTGCTGGCAAATCTACAATGCTAAAAATACTCGCAGGCTTGAAAACACCAACCGCAGGCACGGTATCTATACCTAACGATTGTACGATAGGCTACCTGCCACAGGTAATGGTGCTTCAGGATGATACTACTGTACGCGAGGAGACACGGAAGGCTTTTGCCGATGTGGATAAGATGAAGGCCAAGGTTGACAGGCTTCAAAAGGAGATGGAAGAACGCACAGACTATGAATCCGACTCTTATATGGAGCTTGTGGAGCGCTACACCACCGCACACGAGCACTACATGATGATGGGAGCGGAAAGTAGAGAAGCGGAAATGGAACGCACACTGACTGGTCTTGGCTTCAAGCGCAGCGACTTTGACAGACCCACATCAGAGTTTTCAGGTGGATGGCGTATGCGTATAGAACTGGCGAAGTTGCTGTTGCGACATCACGATGTAATACTGCTCGATGAGCCAACAAACCATCTTGACATAGAATCTATACAATGGCTGGAGCAGTTTCTGGCTAACAGTTCGCAGGCTGTAGTACTCGTATCTCACGATCGCGCATTTATAAATAATGTAACGAACCGCACGTTGGAAATAAGTTGTTCACACGTAATTGACTATCGCGTGAAATACGACGAATATGTAGTACTACGCAAAGAACGACGCGAGCAGCAGTTGCGTGCATACGAAAACCAACAGAAGGAGATAGCCGACACAAAGGCTTTTATCGAGCGTTTCCGCTATCAGGCCACGAAAGCCGTACAGGTACAGCAACGCATAAGGCAACTTGAAAAAATCGTGCCAATAGAAATAGACGAGATAGATACTTCTGCACTAAGACTAAAGTTTCCGCCATGCCTGCGTTCTGGGGACTATCCCGTGATTTGCGAAGGTGTAAGCAAAACTTATGGTAAGAGCAACGTATTTCATGATGTCACACTTACGATAAAACGAGGCGAGAAAGTAGCTTTCGTCGGAAAAAATGGCGAGGGTAAATCCACGCTTGTGAAGTGCATCATGGGAGAGATACCATACGATGGCGAACTGAAAGTTGGCCACAACGTACAGATAGGCTACTTTGCACAGAACCAAGCACAGATGCTTGATGAAAACCTTACTGTTTTTCAGACAATCGACAATGTAGCGCGTGGTGACATCCGCCTGCGCATAAATGATATTCTCGGAGCATTCATGTTTGGTGGTGAAGCGTCAGAGAAATATGTGAAATTTCTCAGCGGAGGTGAGCGTTCACGCCTTGCTATGATACGATTACTTCTTGAACCTGTCAACTTCCTCATACTTGATGAGCCCACCAATCATCTTGACATGATGAGCAAAGACGTACTGAAAGACGCAATACGAGCATTTGACGGTACAGTCATCGTTGTATCACACGACCGCGAGTTCCTTGACGGCTTAGTAGATAAAGTATATGAATTTGGAGGTGGTATTGTACGCGAGCATCTCGGTGGCATTTATGATTATCTGCGCAATAAAAACGCACAGACAATCAATGAAGCACTCAATAAAGAAAAAGAACCATCTGAAGCGACAACCGTAAAGCCTGCATCTGAGGACAATACAAATGCTCCTAAAGAGACGAAGCAACAGACATACGAAGAGCGTAAAGCAGAACAAAGGCGGCTTGACCGTTTGAATAAGCAACGTAAGAAACTGGAGGAAAAGATAGAAGCACTCGAAAGCCGCAAGAAAGAGCTCGACGAACTACTCATGAAGACAGAGAATGCTGCAAACATGCAACTTGTTAACGAATACACACAACTGCAAGAGCAGCTTAGCAAACTTGAAGAGGAATACTTCTCACTCATATAAAAAAACATAAAGTCAATGCCATTAAGACTACCAGATAAATTACCTGCAATTAAAATACTTGAAGATGAGAACATCTTTGTCATCGACGAGACACGCGGTCATGCACAGGATATACGTCCACTGCAGTTGGTCGTGCTTAATCTTATGCCTCTGAAGATTACGACTGAGACTGATCTCATACGTTTATTGTCAAACACACCCTTGCAGATTGATGTTACATTCATGAAGCTAAAGTCGCATACTTCAAAAAACACTCCGATAGAGCATATGCGACAATTCTATGTATCATTCGATGAATTAAAGGACAGAAGGTTTGACGGGTTGATTATAACTGGTGCCCCTGTTGAGGCATATAGGTTTGAGGATGTATTCTACTGGGATGAGATAAGGACTATCTTCGACTGGGCTCGAACGCATGTTACTTCAACGATGTATATCTGTTGGGCGGCTCAAGCTGCATTGTATCATTTTCACGGCATCAACAAGAGCCACATGCCGAAAAAAATATTTGGTATCTTCCCACAGGAAATAAACCCTGAATATGAAAACTCACCTCTATTCCGCGGTTTCGACTATACTTTCAATATGCCACATTCAAGGCATACAACAAACTCCATAGAGGACATTCTGTCATGCAAAGACCTCTCACTCCTTGCGTCATCAGAAATCACCGGACCGTCTATCATAATGGAGCGTGAAGGCAGAGAGATATACGTCACAGGGCATTTCGAGTACAATCCCGACACATTAGATGGAGAATATCGCCGCGACCATGGAAAGCGGGATGACGTAGATGTCCCATTGAATTACTACAGAGACAACGACCCACAGAAAGAGCCTCTCGTGACATGGCGAGCCCATGCCAACCTGTTCTATCATAATTGGATTAACTACTATATATACCAGCAAACTCCATACGATATAACTCAGATAAGATGACAATACTGATAACATCAATACTGATAATCAGTCTGTTGCTTATAGCTACAGAACGACAGACAAATATCAACAAAGCCACGCTGGCTATCTTCGCAGCCACGCTTGGCTGGGTACTGTATATATGTTTCGGAGCCGATTTCGTAGCAAGCCAGCATCAAAATGAGTACACAGAGTTTCTCGGTGGTCTGACACACAACTCTGATGTAGTAAAGGAATATATAGCACGCAATATATTCCTGCCCTACGTGGGACATGCAGCCGAGATTGTATTATTTCTGCTCGCAACAATGAATATTGTGGAAATACTGCATGCTAATGGATGCTTTGATTTCCTAACCGTATGGATACGCACACGCAATAGTCGTCTGTTGATGTGGAAGCTGACAGCTGTAACCTTCATCATGTCAGCAAATCTTGATAATATCTCCACGATAATACTAATGCTTACCATAACCAACTCTATACTGCCTCGCACCAAGGACAGGATGATATATGGCTCCACCGTATTACTTGCAGTAATATTCGGCGGCGCACTTACTGTAATCGGCGACCCTACAGGCTTGGTATTATGGAACAAAGGTGCTATTACGGCCTCTGACTATTCATTATCAATGCTTTGTCCTTGTCTGCTTGCTTGGATATTACCTACATTTATCATCAGCAACAGACTAAGCAGCACCATTGAGATAGAGCAACGCTCCCTACCCTACCGCGGTGACGATACGAAGTTAAACACATGGCAAAGGCTTTTGTTTTTCTTCGTGGGCATTGGCGGATTATGGTTTATCCCTACATTCCATGATATAACAAAGCTCCCGCCATTCCTCGGAGCATTGTGCGTACTGAGCCTATTATGGATTGTTCACGAATTAGTAAACCACAGTCTGCTGAAAGAGAGCGGACGCAGAATAAGCAGTAAAAGTCCGCACCGTATGCAATATAACACCATTCAGCAGATACTTTATATCGTTGGCGTAATACTCGCTCTCGGTGTTGTGACGGAAACTGGCTCTATAACATGGTTTGCGGAACAGATAGATAGCCTGATAGGCAATGTTTGGGTTATAGGTGCGATAACGGCACTGCTAAGCACCGTTCTCGACAGTTTTGCCTCATGTATCACAATGATAAGCCTACATGATGTCACCAACTCCGATCCATACTACTCCGTGGGCGGAGCATATTGGAAGGTGCTTTCCTTCGGAACGGCTATAGGAGGCAGCATCCTCGGCATAGGTTCCATCAGCGGAATAATAATGATGCAAATGCAAGGAGTAACGCTAAAGTGGTATATGAAATACATTACTCCACTGACGCTGTGTGCAGGCATTGCCGCCTTCCTGTTATTATGTATTCAGCTTACTATATAGTCATACAAAATATTACAAAAACATTAAAAAAATTCTCAATAAAAACACTAACTACTATGGGAAAGATTAAGACAATCGGTGTTCTCACCTCAGGCGGTGATGCCCCAGGTATGAATGCGGCAATACGCGCCGTGACCAGAGCTGGTATCTGCAACGGTTTCAAGATTGTAGCCATCTACAGAGGATGGGAAGGACTAATCAATGATGACATGATGGAGTTTTCCACGGAAAACGTCAGTGGCATCATAACACAAGGCGGCACTATACTTAAGACCGCTCGTTCAAAGGATTTTATGACCCCGGAAGGACGCCAGAAAGCATATGACAACATGGTGGCGCATGGTATTGATGCACTTGTCGTCATAGGCGGAAACGGTTCGCTAACGGGTGCCAAGATATTCGCACAGGAACACGACGTATGCTGTATTGGTCTGCCTGGAACAATCGATAACGACCTCTATGGCACGGATGCTACAATCGGGTATGATACGACCATGAATACAATAATGGAATGTGTAGATCGTATCCGTGATACCGCTCAAAGTCATGAGAGAATATTCTTCATCGAGGTAATGGGACGAGATGCTGGTTTCTTAGCTCAAAACTCTGCTATAGCGTGCGGTGCAGAGGCTGCTATAATACCTGAAAACGTAACTGATGCAGACCAATTGGCAGAATTCATGAAACGAGGCATACGTAAGTCAAAGCGTTCTTGCATCGTCATTGTATCGGAATCACCTAAATGCGGTGCTATGTATTATGCTGACCGCGTGAAGAAAGAGTTCCCGGGTTATGACGTACGCGTATCCATCCTCGGACATCTGCAGCGCGGTGGCAGCCCAACTGCACGCGACCGAATACTTGCCAGCCGCACAGGTGTAGGGGCTATCGAAGCCATCATACAGGGACAGCGCAACATTATGGTTGGCATACGTAACAACGAAGTGGTGTACGTACCATTCTCTGAGGCTATACGTTCTGACAAACCAATGGACAAGAAATTATTCACTGTACTCAACGAGTTGTCAATATAAAAAGCAAAATATGCTATTATAACAAGAAAAGATACAAGAGAGCGCCCGAAGTTTCAATAAAACTTCGGGCGCTTTACTGTATCTTACCCTTTTGAAACGGTCTTAATATTCATCGTAAGTGTTTTGTCAGCACTTCGCGTTTATACTCTATTTCGTAGGACAGACCTGACGTATGTGACCTTTAGCGTCAAATTTCATACGGTCTATGCACACCTCGCGATGAGTACCAGGCACACCTTTCCCTCCGTTGATAAAATCTTTATTTATACGATGATATACAATATACCATTTATCTTTATTTGGTATCTGCAATACGGAGTTATGCGCCGTGCCATATATTTCTTTCTTCGGATTCTGCTTTATCACCATATAATGCTCAGAATCAATATTTAATGGTCCGAGGGGCGATGATGACGTGGCATAGCAAACATGATAATTAGGTGACCCCGTATCATCAACCGACCACAGGAAATAGTACGTTCCCTTTCGATAGAAAACGTATGCTCCCTCGCGATAACTCCATGTATCGAGCGTACCGCCCTGAGGAGTCAAATTCACTTTTGTCTCCTGTCTGATGCTTATCATATCATCATTTAGTTCTACGCCTGCCATGAAACCATTTCCCCAGTAAAGATAGTATTTACCACTGACTGGGTCATGAAACACATCTACATCTATTGCCTGACCGCCCCTTAGCCCCATAGGTCTGTCGGCATCAGTAATAATCGGTTTGTCAAGAGGTTGGAAAGGACCTGTCGGACTGTTACTTATAGCACAACTAATCTCCTTACGCTTTGACTGCGGATTATTCGCAGAGAAATAGAAATAATATTTATATGTGCCGTCATTCTGTTTGCGCTCAATAATGCATGGTGCCCACGCATTGCCATTAGCCCAAGGCACAAGGTCACTTTTCACATCAAGCACTACCCCTTCATCAGTCCACTTTTTAAGGTCGCTTGACGAGAAAACGCTGAAAGTCCATCCTCCCCAGCCAGGGTATCCGTCAGTGGTACTGTATATATAGTATTTCCCAGTTTGCTCAGCATACAAGATTTCCGGATCAGCATGAAAATCTGGCAAAATAGGATTTTTCTGTGCCTGCATGGCATAGCTTATAAAAACTACTAAAAGAGATAGAAAAAGTTTAAGTTTCATAGAATTTCTAAATATTTAATAATCAATATATTGTAATCGCATCCATATTACCACGTAATCTGTATCTGATTACATTGTAATCAGCATCATATTACACAACAATCAGATAGCGATTACCACGTAATCAGTATCCTTTTACCAATGTATTGCTAATGACTACTCTTCATCCATGTCAAACAATTCATCATCATCCCACCCAAACAGTGCAGGTTCTACGAATGCTTCCATCGCACGACGATCTTTTTTCGTGGGACGACCAGTGCCTTTGGCTCGATCTATGAAACCACTAATACGTGACATCTCAAGCAATTCATATTGTTTTGCATCTGTCACATTTTCATATACCTGAGGTATGAGTTTTGCTCCGACACGCATCTCTATGGCATTCAAAATCTTAAAAGAATAGGTAATCGGCGGCTTTTTCACGTGTACTGTCTCACCTATTTTTACAGTACGTGATGGTTTGGCATTAACGCTACCACCTACCTGACCATTTGCTACCGGCTTATTGTCAGATACGGTAACGCGACCATTCTTGCACGCGTCAGCGGCATTGGTACGCGTCTTGAATATACGCGATGCCCACAGCCACTTATCAAGCCGGGCAGTCTCCTGTATCTTCAGGTTTTTTTCTTCCATCATTTCTTATTAAACTGGTTCATTGTAATGTCCACGCCAGCCAAGCAGAAACTTTTGATTATTTCACAGGCCGTGCCGATAAGCGGATTAAGGATAGCCATGTCTTCTGTTGAAAGTTTTCCGAGCACCCAATCTATCTGTTGTCCACGCTGAAAATCCGCGCCAATACCTATTCTCAGCCGAGCATAACACTGACCAATAAGTTGCTGTATATGCCCTAACCCGTTATGTCCGCCATTTGAGCCCTTTGCTTTCAACCGCATCTTGCCCAATGGAAGAGCCAAATCATCTACTACGACAAGCAAATGCTCCGTAGGAATATTTTCTTTTTCCAACCAATAACGAACTGCATTGCCACTGAGGTTCATAAAAGTAGTAGGCTTCAGCAGTATAAGTTTTCTGCCCTTAACGCTTGTCTCTGCTATGAAGCCATAACGACGGTCTTCAAACGTCACCCCTTGTTCTGCTGCAAACGCATCAAGCACTATCCAACCTGCGTTATGCCTGGTTTCATGATACTCTGGTCCTGGATTTCCCAGACCTACAATAAGATATTTATCCATCTACGATATTAGAAATAAAAAGAGTTAAGAATTAAGACTGATGGCTCTGTGGTCAACGAAATCTTAATACTTAACTCTCAAACTTTTCATTTCCGCACTTAACGGAATATATTATTTTGCAGCCTCAGCAGCAGCGGCAGCAGCCTGTGCAGCACGTGTCATCTTGACAGAGCATACCACTACCTCTGCAGGTGTAGCAATCTCAAGTCCGTCGAATGACAAGCTACCAACCTTGATGCTCTTACCGATTTCAAGTTCTGTAACGTCGATGTCGAGTTTCTCAGGTATCTGCTTGTAAGGAGCTGTAACCTTAATCTGACGGATAGACAGGCTCATGCGACCACCAAGACGTACACCAGCAGCAAGACCTACGAGGTTAACTGGAATACCAACAGTAATAGGCTTCTCTGGAGTAATCTCAAAGAAGTCAACATGGAGGATAGCGTCAGTAACTGGGTGGAACTGTATCTCCTTCATGACAGCAATATGTGCCTCACCATCAATATCGAGGTTGATGACATATATATTAGGAGTATAAACAGCCTTACGCAGTTCACTGAAAGGAATAGAGAAAGCAAGTGCCTCTGGCAAACCATTCTCGCCCCTCTTCTCACCATAGAGGTTACAAGGGATGAGACCCTCTTTACGCATCATCTTTGAAGCCTTCTTACCAATCTCGGTACGCTTCTTACCTGAAAGATTAATTTCTAACATTTTTGTGTTACTCTAAATTAAGTTGTTAATAATTTGTTTTAATTGCTTAACTCACCATCACACGGATGCTTTTTGAAAAGCGAGTGCAAAATTACTCTTTTTTTTTGACATACGCAAAGAAATAGCTTAAAAACATACATGAATAACGAAAAAACTTGATACTTATTTGTAACCAACATGTTTTTTAATTAACTTTGCATAATAAAAAACAAATTTTTAGGTCTTAATACTACTATATAACACAGCGATCTTACAACATTATACCTCCAAAAATCATGATCAATAGAGAACTTATACGCATCAAGGCTGTACAGTTAACCTACGCCTATTTCCAGAACGGCAACCGTAATATTGATAGTGCAGAGAAAGAATTGCTCTTTTCTCTTTCCAAGGCACACCATCTCTACAACATAATGCTGTTACTGATTGTAGCTGTTACGAGGATGGCAAGAAAACACTATGACGTAGCGCTGGCAAAGGTAGAACGTGAAGGCAACGGAATAAAGCCATCACCACGATTTGCTATGAACAAGTTTGCCGTTCAGCTTGAGGAGAACGAAACTCTAAGAACATTCTGCGAAGAGCAGAAAAATATTTGGGATGACAAAGCAGAATTCGTAAAAAATCTCTTCTTACGAATAGAGCAGAGTGAGACCTACAAAGAATATATGGCTTCTGAGGTCGATGACTACGATACAGATCGTGAGTTATGGCGTAAATTATACAAGCAGTTTTTCCAAAATAATGATGACATCAGCGAAACTTTGGAAGAAGTCAGTCTGTACTGGAATGATGACAAAGACGTGGTTGACAGTTTCGTAATCAAGACAATAAAACGCTTTGACCCTGCAAAGAAAAGCAAGCAAGAGTTGTTACCAGACTATGACGACACCGAAGACAAGGAATATGCACGAAAATTATTCCGCGCCACAATAATGAATACAGACCAATATCAGCACTATATGGCTGAAGCAAGTCGCAACTGGGATTTCTCACGTCTTGCATATATGGACGTCGTCATCATGCAACTTGCAATAGCAGAAATGCTGACATTTCCTAATATCCCCATAAGTGTGACAATCAACGAATATGTGGAACTGGCGAAAATGTATTCCACACCACGCTCCGGAGGATACATTAACGGTATGCTCGACACTATTGCGCGTCATCTTATCAAGACACATAAGATGTTAAAACAAATACCTGAACAGAAAAAAAGACATAAAGAAAACGAATAAACAAAAATTAAAACAATGCAAGACTATTCTATGCTCATCATGATGGTGGCCATTTTTGCCATCATGTATTTCTTCATGATTCTTCCACAGCAGAAGAAACAAAAGGCTATACGTAAATTTCAAAACTCGCTCGAGCCTGGCTCAAAAGTAGTTACCGCAGGTGGTATGTACGCTACAGTAAAAAGCGTGGATATAGAGAAAAACACAGTTGATATAGAAGTAGCGCGCGGCGTCATTGTTACAATTGACCGTGGATACTTGTTTGCCGATGCTGCTTCTCAGCAACAGAGGTAAAAACAACAGCTCATGCAGTGGAAGATAGGATATAGACAATTGAGACTTTTCTTGCTACGGCTTAGGAGCAAGGAACTCATTGTGTTCCTTTTCTTCCTCTTTGTAAGTACAGCATTCTGGTTTCTGTCAACACTAAATGAGACCTACGAGACGGAACTACGCGTAGCAATAGCCCTTGATGGCGTGCCTGCCAAGGTCGTTGTCACTGATGACATCCCCGACACAATTAAAGTAACAATTCGAGACAAGGGCTTCAACCTTCTGCGATACAGTCTATTCGAGCAAGTAGCACCACTGAAAATTAAATTCAGCCGATATGCGAACAAAGGAGGAAAGGGGATTGTCGTTCCTGCTGATGTACAGAAAATGATGCGACAGCGTCTTTCGGAATCAACTGTGATAGTAAGCGTTAAAGCTGACCATTGGGATTTCTTTTATACCAATGGCGAACAACGTCGATTGCCAGTAGTACTTAATGGGCAAATAAAAGCTGCGGCGGATTATTACGTTCTGCGTACGACACTGAAGCCCGACAGCGTTGATGTATATGCTTCCATCGAAGCATTCGATACGCTGAAAGCCATCCTTACAGAACCGATAATGGCCGATGGTTTAACTACATCCTTGACCAAAGAAGTAGAATTACAACACGTATATGGCACAAAGATAATACAAAACAAACACGTTAACCTCAATATCGTAGTGGATAGACTCACGGAGGTAATTGTAAGCGTTCCTATAAAGATTATCAATGTACCAGAGAAAATAATGGTAAAGACCTTCCCTGCAAGGGTTGACCTGAGAGTAACGGTTGGTATGTCAAATGCAAAAATGGTAAAAAGCGAACTCTTTAACGTTATTGCTGACTATAATGACATTCCAAAGAATACGCAGGAAAGACTACCTATTGAGATTGTCGCACAACCAAAAGGTATCGTAAAGGCATTTCTAACAATACCAGAAGTTGACTATATCATAGAGCATTTAGCGCAATGAGCAACAATACGACACTTGCAAAACATCATTTCTGCATCACTGGAGGTATAGGAACAGGCAAATCTTACGTTTGCAGACTGATGAAAGAGCATTACGGCATCGACATATATGATTGTGATGACGCAGCAAAAAGACTAATGACAACATCACGATATATTATCACCGAACTAAAGAAACTTATAGGTGAAGAAGCATATATTGACGGAAAGCTCAACAAAGCTGTCGTGGCACAGTTTCTACTTGCATCAGAGAAGAACAAACAGGCTATAAATAATATCGTGCACCCTGCCGTGATACGCGACTTTCATAATTCAGAATACACATGGATGGAGAGCGCAATACTATACGAAGCACATCTGGAAGATACAGTAGATGCCGTAATTGCCGTCACAGCTCCACGCGAAGTACGAATAAACAGAATAATAGAACGCGACGGAATAACAAGAGAAAAAGCAACAGAATGGATGGATAAGCAGATGAAACAAGAAATCATCGCAGAGCAAGCCGACTTCATCATAAATAATGACGGACAATGCTTATTATTACCACAAATAAGCGATATGCTTAGACATTTCTCTTTGTAAAGTCTATACTATTCTACAATTAGAAAAATAACAAATAAAAACAACACTAATATTGATTACTAAATGAAAAAGACTATTCTATCTATCAGCGGAAAGCCTGGACTTTATTCACTGGTGTCACGCTCAAAGAACGGACTTATTGTTGAGATACTCGATGATACACACAAGCGCATTACAGCCTTTGCAAGCGACCGCGTCACATCTTTGGCAGACATAGCCATGTACACAGATGAGGAAGACATGCCTCTTGGCTATATAATGGCTGCATTACGTGACATGGAAGGTGGTAAGACTGCAAGCATCAACTGGCGCAAGGCTGGAGCAACGGAATTACAGGAATATTTTGCAAAGTTCGTTCCTAATTTCGACCGCGACAGGGTTCACAATAGCGACATCAAGAAACTATTACAGTGGTATGACATTATGGTCAACGCAGGAATAACCGATTTTGAGGAAACACTGAAGCCAACGAATGGCGACAATATAGACGATCGAAACGAAGAGGAAGAACAAGCATAAATATTATGAAGCGTACTGACGAAGGACTAAAACTTCTCGGCAGTGAGACCGAATATAAAAACGACTATGCTCCAGAAGTACTTGAGACTTTTGAGAACCAACATCCCGATAATGATTATTGGGTACAATTCAACTGTCCAGAGTTCACCTCGCTATGTCCTATTACTGGTCAACCAGACTTTGCAGAAATAAAGATACTCTATATCCCCGACAAACGAATGGTAGAGAGTAAAAGTCTGAAATTATACCTATTCTCTTTTCGCAACCACGGAGACTTTCATGAAGATTGTGTAAACATCATTATGAAGGACTTAATCCGACTTATGGAGCCAAAGTACATTGAGATTACTGGTATATTTCTCCCTCGTGGCGGAATATCTATTTATCCATACGCAAACTATGGAAGACCAGGTACTAAATATGAACTGATGGCTCAACATAGACTTGAGAACTATCATTCGATATAAAACACAACGCAATAACTACCCAGCAAAATTCATAAGACTGGGTAGTTATTCATAGCGCTTAAGAGGTTAAAAAAAACTAAATAAGCGTTTTTTTAATGAAAACGCATCTCTTTCTCGCTTTTTTTATATAACTTTGCAATATCTGTACTATGCAAAGTGCTAATACAAAGAAAAACAACAATAATATACTAAAGAAAAATACATTAAAATAAACAAAACCAAAACAAATGGCACAACTTAAATCTCTCAACAAGCAGACCGCCCCTAAAAGCGCTGCTCCTGAAAGGATTATCCAGTTTGGCGAGGGTAACTTCCTCCGCGCATTCGTTGACTGGATTGTATGGAACATGAACGCCAAGACTAACTTCAACGGCTCTGTCGTTGTTGTTCAGCCTATTGACAAAGGCATGGTACAGTGGCTCAATGGTCAGGACTGTCTCTATCATGTTAACCTTCAGGGACGTCTCAACGGTGAGGCTGTCAATCAACTTGACCGTATTGACGTCATCAGCCGCGGTATTGACCCATACGCACAGAACTGGGCATACATGGCACTTGCTGAGCAACCAGAGATTCGCTTCGTAATCTCTAACACTACTGAGGCTGGTATCGCATTCGATCCTGCTTGCAAACTGTCTGATGCTCCTGCATCTTCTTATCCAGGCAAGCTCGTTCAGTTGCTCTATCGTCGTTATCAGACCTTTAATGGTGACCCATCAAAGGGACTTATCATCATGCCTTGTGAGCTTATCTTCTTGAATGGTCACCACCTCAAAGACTGCATCCGCAAGTACATCGAACTGTGGAAGGAAGACCTTGGTAAGGACTATGAGGGCTTCAAGGAGTGGTTTGAGAAGTACAACTATGTATGTGCTACACTCGTTGACCGTATCGTACCAGGCTTCCCACGCAAGGACATCGCTGAGATTCAGCAGAAAATCGGTTATAAAGACAATCTCGTCGTTCAGGCAGAGATATTCCACCTTTGGGTAATTGAGCGCCCAGAGAACATGTCATGCGAGGAGTTGCGTGCAGAGTTCCCAGCTGACCAGGCAGGTTTACACGTATTGATAGCAGAGTCTGAGGCTCCATACCACGAGCGTAAGGTTACACTGCTCAATGGTCCTCACACCGTGCTTTCTCCTGTTGCTTACCTCTCTGGCATCAACATCGTACGCGATGCACTGCACGACGAGGTTGTTGGCAAGTATATCAAGAAGGTACAGTATGACGAGCTGATGCAGACCCTCAACCTGCCTATGGATGAACTGCAGAAATTTGCTGCTGACGTATTGGAGCGCTTCGACAACCCATACGTTGACCATCAGGTTACTTCTATCATGCTCAACTCATTCCCTAAGTTCCAGGCACGCGATCTTCCAGGAGTCAAGGTTTACTTGGAGCGTAAGGGTGAACTGCCAAAGGGTCTCGTACTTGGTCTTGCCGCCATCATCACATACTACAAAGGTGGTACACGTGCTGACGGTGCACCTATCCAGCCAAACGACGATCAGAAGATTATGGATCTCCTCACGCAGCTTTGGGCTACAGGCGACACACGCAAGGTTGCCGAGGGCGTTCTCGCTGCAGACTGGATCTGGGGTGAGCACGGTGATCTCAACAAGATCCCAGGTCTCACAGACATGGTTGAAGGCTTCCTGAACGACATCCAGTCTAAGGGTATGCTTGAGACAGTTAAGAGCATTCTGTAATTATAGAATAGCAGATAATTTCAAACAACAGATTTAACGGATTACACGGATTGCATAAGTTTGTGTAATCCGTTTTTCTTTTATATATTTACAAATAAATAATAAGTAAAATACATGCAAAGTAAAGGCTCTGCCGTAAATTTCGTATATGGATATCTGCGACAGAGCCTTAAATTTTAATTACTTTTTAGGTACAAAAGCATAAGTGTTTGAATTAATCATTTTTGCTTCACCACCCATTAAGCGTGCAGCATCTTTCAAGTCAAACACGCTGTCGTACGTTTGAACGTTCCCGTTCGGGAAATTTAAGTTTAAAGTCATAATACATTGATTTAGTTTTTGCCTCCACTTGACGGCTTTCGGCATCTCCGTTTTTATATAAAAGTATCCTTATCACAATATCAAAAGCATGTAGCATTTATTTCTTTGTGGTAATATCTCCACCATCATAGTAATGTTCCATCTTACCTATCGGAACTGTCGTATAATTCCCATTATTATAGGTTATCTTGAAAATTTGACTTTCCCCTTCGAAATCCCCTTCGAAATGATTTTCTATATCTCCAGCGTAAGTCTCAGCTTCCACCATTGTTACCAAAAGTTCGTTGCCATTAGATTTTGCTCTCACCTTACCCTCCAATCTGCCATTTTCCGGATAGAATCGTCCTGTTTCTATTTCTGTTGAACCTACAAACATATTAAGTTTACCAACATATGTATCAACACCTTTCTTTTCTAATATCAAAACAGCTTGTGTTTCCCCCAATCTATAGATTTTACCATTAATAAACAATGTGCCAAGCCAAAAGTCATAGACATCATTAGACGCATTATATTTGTCTTCTGCCGCAATTTTATCCGTTTGCAGCGATGAATCAGTTGAGTCTACCGAAGACCTCCGTAAAAGAACATATACTAGTACAAGTATCGTTACAGTCTGTATAACGAATAATGCTAATAGTAATTTCTTCATGATAAAAGTGATTTCTTAGATTTTATGGTTTGTTACTAATTTGCGGAATGGACTTATTACGCGTTCGTATATCACCCAGTCTCCTTGTTTACCTGTACGAGTCGGATGATATGACTTTATCACTGCTACACAATCATCGGGATAATACCACAGACAACATTTCATGTATGGAGCAAGAGGATAGGTATATTCTATTTTCTCTGCTTCTTTGCCTGCGAAATACTCGGAAGTAATGAAATTGAACTGTGAATCTCCGGCATCACAACAAAGTATGATATTGGGGCGGAGAATATCTATTTCTTCTTTTAAGAACTCTTTATCACGTTGCATGGCCTTCGTTACCTCTTCACTTGACACACAAGAATGTCCTGCCACTTTCTTTGCCTCTACAAAAGCAAAAGGTTCTGTATTCCATACTTGTAGCACTTCATTCTTCTTATCTTTGG
>FLNY01004832.1_pt1 | contig 43954 bp, 37 predicted proteins | sample 1140381 | NCBI WGS metagenome assembly FLNY01 (sample SAMEA3878172, study PRJEB12797) | bioreactor metagenome | biome: Moose rumen | place: Sweden | collected 2011-10
TTTTCTTGACAATACTTCTGTTTTGCGTTAGTATATGAGTATGATAAATTCATTTGGGGATTCTGAAACAGAATTAATTTATAAAGGTCAGAGAAGTAAAAAACTTCCACCGACAATTCACAATGTTGCGCGACGGAAACTCCGAATGATAGCGGCTGCAAAAGAAGTTAAAGACTTACGAGTTCCACCAGGTAATAACCTTGAGCAGTTGGTAGGAAATCTTGCAGGGCTTTGGTCTATTAGAATAAACGACCAATGGAGAATTGTATTTTCCTTTGAGAACGGAGGTGCTGAAAATGTTCGAATCACAGACTATCACTAATGAAAAATTGCCAAATATTCATCCTGGGGAAATTTTAAAAGAAGAATTTCTTGTTCCAATGAATATTTCTGCATATCGTCTGGCAAAAGAAATAAATATTCCTCAGACTCGTATTTCAGAAATAATTCATGGGCATCGCTCCATTACTGCTGACACAGCAATTCGCTTTTCTAAGTTTTTCGGAACAACAGCAGAGTTTTGGCTCAACCTTCAGAATCTTTACGATTTGGAAGAAGAAGAAAATAATCACGCTCCAGAGTTTGAAACAATAAAAATGTATGCTTATGCATAATATCACATAACAAGAAGTTCAAAACCGACAGCGGGGAATGGGTAGAAAAGTATCAGAAATTCCTGATTTTCTTGCCTGCTTCAAGTGTTTTCCGTGGATTGCCAAAATCTTTGAAAAGATTAAAATTCCCGGTAGATTTCGGAATAGCCTTCTTCAAGCCAGAGGGAGATTTTTTCGGCCACCGAGCGGATTTTTTCTTTTCTGAGCCGGCCGGTAATTGAACATTCCCAGACAATGCCCACGCGCCAGCCCTCAGCCAGCAATTTTTCGATGTCGCGCAAGTCCCGCTCCCGGTTTCGGGTGAATTTAGCCAGCCAGAATTCAGGATTCGTGGTCGGCATACGGAATTTGTCGCATTTGAGGGAATAAAGCACATCTTCTTCGAGGAGCGGAGAGCGAATCAAGGATTCATCACTCTTCCAGCCGTGCGCATGCCAGAAGCAGCCGTTCACGAAAATCACCGCCTTGTAATGAGGGAAAACGATGTCAGGCTTTCCTGTCAGCCGCTTGTCATTTTTTCGGAAACGGAAGCCGAATTTAAAAAGCTGTGAGCGCAAAGAGACTTCAAGCTTTCCGCCAGTGCTATGAATGGCCGCCATATTTTTATGCCTTTGCTCTGGATTCAGGCTGTCGGTCAGGGAAATCTTCATGATTTCTTCGTAGGGATGACAGCGGGCAAGGGAAATGTATGTGACTTTTGCGCAAGGGATAGCCGGAACCAAAAATCCATCCGTGGCCTTTTGGAACTGGTCTTCTGTGAGTTTTACGGCAAGGGCTATGTGGGGAAAGAAATTTTCAGGGATGTAGTTGCGGTTTCCGCCCGGCTCAAAGTGAGGAAGAAAGGCCTCGTGCAGACGGCCGTTGATGGATTTGAGGATTTCAAAAGATGAGCCTTTTCCGGCAGAAGAGGATTTATCGGTCTTATTAACAGAAAGAAAAATTACTTTTTCCTTGAAAGAATCTATGCCGCAAAAATCCAAAGAGAGCTTTTTTTCAAGGGAAGAGGCAAAATCAGAAAAAAGGGATTTGAGCTCAGGAATCTGCCCCTCCGATACATGGAACATCCCTAAAGTGAGATGGACGGGTGCAGCTTTTTTTATGAGAATATCGTTGCCGGTGACGCTTGCAAAATCTTGCTGCAAAGAGCGAATCGCTTGGGAAGAGCGAGCGTCAAGCAAAATGGAGACGGCATAAGTTTCAGGTCTGGAGGGCGAATCAGTCGTCATAGTCCCGGTCGTATTTTTCGCTCCAGTCCTTTTTGCTTTTCCAGCTTAAGTGTTTTTCCTGCAGCATGTCCGCGTCCTCCCGTCCCTGACCGACCCGCCAGTCATCGTATTTTTGAGAGAGGGGAGAGGAGTCCTTGTTTTTTTCCCGTAAGTCTTCTTCGCCGTTTGCCATAGGAAGATTATAGCACAAGTAAGCTTTACTGTCCTATCTTACCTGCGAATTCAGCGATAGTTACGAGGGCGGCATCGCTCTTTTTCAGGGGATTCGTGAATTCAGCGCAGGCTTCCAAGGAGCCGCCTTTTTTTGCGATTTCTGAAGCCATGATTTCAAGGCATTTTTTGGAATTTCCGCCGGCACTGGAAGCGAAGGCGTAGCATTTTTTGCCTGAGAGATTTACTTTGTCGAAGAAGGTGTTCAGCGGTGCGGCGGGTTTTGCAGCCCAGACGGGCGTGCCGATTACGATTTTGTCTTCTTGACAGCGTACGGCATACTCAATAAAATAAAGCCATATTTTGAACGAAGGCGTTCACTTAATTTAACGACTTATTGTCGCTGGATGAGGTGAGCGCCTTTTTTTATGCGTTAGGATTTCTTATGTCAAAATTTATTTTTGTAACAGGTGGTGTTGTCTCTGGCTTGGGAAAAGGAATTACGGCGGCGAGCCTTGGGCGCCTTTTGAAGTGTCGGGGATTGAAGGTGACGAGCCAGAAGCTTGACCCTTATATGAATGTGGACCCTGGAACGATGAGCCCTTTTCAGCATGGCGAGGTTTTCGTTACTGATGACGGGGCGGAAACGGATCTTGATCTTGGACACTACGAGCGTTTTATTGATGAAAATTTAACTAAGTATTCGAATATGACGAGCGGGCGGGTTTACTGGAATGTCTTAAATAAGGAGAGAAACGGCGACTATCTTGGAGAGACGGTGCAGATTATTCCGCACATCACGAACGAGATTAAAGATTTTATCAAAAAAAATGCGGAAGTTAGCGGCGCGGATGTGAGCATCGTTGAGGTTGGCGGCACGATTGGTGACATTGAAAGCCAGCCGTTTCTGGAGGCGATTCGGCAGCTGGCGCTAGAGGTCGGGCGTCGTAACTGTCTTTTTATTCATGTGTGCTTGGTTCCGTGGATTAGTGGCTCGGACGAGTTTAAAAGTAAGCCTACTCAGCACTCTGTAAAAGAGCTTATGGCACTTGGAATCCATCCTGACATTATTGTTGCCCGATGTGAAAAAGAGATTCCCCTTGATATTCGTAAAAAAATTAGTCTTTTCTGCAATGTTGGCGAGGACTGCGTGATTAACAATACGACCTGTAAGAGTTTGTACGAGGTTCCGCTCATGCTTCACGCTCAGAATATGGACGAGGTTGTCTGCCGAGATTTGGGAATTACGGACACTCGAGGCGACTATCCTGCTTTGGCGGACTGGTCAAAGATGGTGGAAAAGATTCATGCTCGGAGCGGCGAGATTAAGATTGCTTTGGTGGGGAAATATGTAAAACTTCACGATTCGTATTTGAGCATTGTAGAGTCCTTAAATCACGCTAGCTTCGAAATTGGAAAGAATGTAAAAATTAAGTGGGTTGATAGCGACAGCGTAACTGACGAAACTGCGGAATCAGTTTTTGCGGATTGTAGTGGAATTATTCTTCCTGGCGGATTTGGTCAGAGAGGAATTGAGGGAATGATTAGTAGCTGCCGATACGCTCGCACTCACAATGTGCCGTATTTTGGAATCTGTCTTGGTATGCAGATTTGCGTGATAGAGTTTGCGCGCTCGGTTTTAGGATATGTGGATGCAAACAGTCGTGAGTTTGACGAGGTTTGTGAGCACGCTGTAATTGATTTAATGAAAGACCAGCAAGGTGTGATTATGGGTGGCACGATGCGGCTTGGAAGCTATCCTTGCAAGGTGGAAAGCGGCACAATTTTGGAAAGAGCGTATGGGGCAGACCTTATTCACGAGCGACACCGCCACCGCTACGAGTTCAACAATGACTATCGTGACGAAATGCAAACGGTAGGTCTTACAATTAGCGGAACTAGCCCGGACGGCACTCTGGTTGAGGCGGTTGAAGTGCATGGGCTGGGGGAAAAATCCCGCTTCCATGTGGGGGTGCAGTTTCATCCGGAGTTTAAGAGCCGGCCGAACAAGCCGAGTCCGCTTTTTGTGGAATTCTTGAAGGCTTGTTGTTAAAATATAATGGGGTTTTTAAGGGGCTTGCCCCTTAGGAGAAGGGGTAGCGACCAACGAAGTGGGCGCGTAGGGGAAGGCTTTCCCCTTCTTAAATAATGAAATTGGAGTGCAGAATGTATACAAAAGAAGAAGTTTTAGATTTTGTAAACGAAGAGGATGTAAAATTTATTCGCCTGGCTTTTTTTGATGTTTCGGGCGTGCAGAAAAATATTTCGATTATGCCGACGGAGCTTGAACGCGCTTTCACCGAGGGAATCCCTTTTGATGCGTCGAGTGTGGCGGGCTTTGAGGGACCTGAAAAATCTGATTTGTTCTTGATTCCTGACCCTTCCACTCTTGCGATTATTCCGTGGCGGCCGATGACAGGTAAGGTTGTCCGTATGTTCTGCAATATTTTTACCAGCGACGGCTCTCTCTACAAAAAAGACAGCCGTGCTCTTTTGCAGAATGCGGTAAAACATTTAAAAGACGAGTGCGGAATCGAGCTTATGGTTGGAACTGAAATTGAGTTCTATCTTCTTAAGCTTGATGAAAAGGGTGAGGCGACAAAAGAGCCTTTTGACAAGGCGGGTTATCTTGACATTGCTCCTGAAGATAAGGGCGAGAATATTCGCCGTGATATCTGCTTTACCCTTGAGCAGATGGGAATTACGCCGGAAGCAAGTCACCACGAGGAAGGCCCTGGCCAGAACGAAATTGACTTCCATTATGCGGACGCACTTACAGCCTCGGATAATGTTGCGACTTTTAAATGGATTGTAAGCACGAAGGCAGCAGCTAACGGCTTGTACGCTGATTTTTCTCCGAAGCCGATAAAGGACAAGAGCGGGAACGGAATGCACATAAATCTTTCGTGCGGCAAGAATGAGGAGCTTTTGCCTTATGTTTTAGGCGGAATCTATAATCGTATAGAAGAAATTACATATTTTTTGAACCCGACTGAAAATTCCTATGAAAGACTGGGAAGCTCAAAGGCTCCGAAATATCTTTCATGGGGGAAAGAAAACCGCTCGGCTTTGATTCGAGTTCCTGCAAGCAAAAAAGGTCCTCGCCTTGAAATCCGCTCGCCAGACCCGAAATGCAACACTTACATTGCCCTGACACTTTTGATTGAGGCGGCGATTGAGGGAATCAAAAATAAAGCGACGGCTCCTTCTCCGACGGAAGAAAATCTTTTTGACGAAAAAACGGCTTCTTCGCTTGGCTTAAAGACTTTGCCTCGTTCTTTGGAAGAAGCAAAGGAAATCGCCAAGAAAAGCGAATTCGTAAAGAGGGTTTTGGGTGAGATTGTGGGGTAGTTCTGACAGCCCCGACTGATGGAAAAATTTTATGAACCAAGATTCATACACCGTTCTTTTGGTGAGTGATGACAACAAGACGATTTCTCTTTTAAAGGCATTTTTAGTTCAGCCGGTTTTTGACCTTAAGGTAATAGATGATTTTTATGAGGCGAGCCGTCTTTCTGAAACTCGCAGTTTTGATTTTATCATCGCAGATTCGACTGACAGCGGCGCGATTGATTTTTCCGTGAATGTTTCTGATGGCGAAGCTACGGTTCTTCTTTTGGTTCCTCAGGAAAATTTTGAGGAAGTTTCATATCGGGTGGAAAATTACGGAGTCCTTACGGTTTCAAAGCCACTTGAAGCGCAAAGTTTTTATGCCACAATCAAAATCGCGATTGCAGTTCACCACAAAATTAAGCTTCTCTCAAACGAAACAGTGAAGCTTAAAAACAAAATGGAAGAAATCAGAATCATAAACAAGGCAAAGCTTCTTCTTGTGGAAAAACGCAAGATGACGGAAGACGAGGCTCATCATTATTTGGAAAAGCAGGCGATGGATTCTGGAAAAAAAAGAATCGCTGTGGCACAGGATACGATAGGGGAGCTTGAAGAGTAGGGGAGTGAAGCCCTTTATTTTTCCTCATCTGGTCTTTTCTGTGCTATACTATGTTTATGTCAAAAATCTTGATTGTAGAGGACAACGAGGGAATCGTTTCTTTCTTAAAAACAGAGCTTGAACTTGAAGATTTTTCTGTCTGTATGGCAGGCGATGGACGGGCGGCTCTTGAAGCCTTTGCATGCGGCAAATCCGAACAATCTCGATATTTTTGTGAGCTATCTGCGAAAAAAAATCCGCGAATATTCAGATTTTGATTTTATCACGACAGTGCGTGGAGTGGGTTTTAAAATGGAAGAGCAAAAATGAACCGGACGGCCCGTTATTTTGTCTGTGTAGTTTTAATTTTTCTCGTTCTTGTTGTAAATTTTTTTTATCTTGCTCGCATTTCTTTGCGCGATAATCAGGCAAAAGACCTTTCCTTGCAGGCTAACAAAATCTTTGAGCTTATAAAAGACGGGGATTTTACAAAAGCCTATCTGAATGAAGCTGATATAGATTTTGTGATTTATGTCCCGAAGTCTCGAAGAATAATCGTAACGAATAATGAAGCCATCCCGCTGTTTCCTTTAGCAAGAGGAATTCAACATTCTTTAATAAAAAATCCTGACGATAACGAAAAAAGAATCAGTATTTTATATCTTACAAGAGCCTTTGCGCTTTCAAACGAAAAAATGGTAAACATTCAGGTTTCAATGCCGGCAGAAAAAAAACTTTCAGAAAAAATCATAAATTTTATGCCTCTTTCTGCCTTAAATGTTTTGCTTCCGCTTCTTGTGATTTTGTTTTTGCTCATTAGTTTATACTTTTTTCGCCTTGAAAAAAAATATAACAGCCAAAAAGAATTTATCGCGAATATGAGCCACGAGCTAAAAACGCCTATTGCCGTAATTTCTGGCCACGCCGACTTACTTCGCCGGCACTGGAAAAAGCTGCTTGAAAAAAACGAGAGTGAATTTGAAAATTCCGTCAGTCTTATCTCTAAAGAAAGCGAGAATATGACGAAAATCGTGCAGAATCTGCTTGAGCTTACCCGCCTTGAAAATCGCCTTACGAAGCTTCAAAAGGAAAAAATTTCCGTAAAGGATTTTTTTGAGGAGATAAAAGAAGAATGGACTTTTAGCGGGGAGAGTAGGGCAGAAAACTCTTCGCTTGAACGAAGCGTTCATATTGAAATTGAGCCTTGTGACGAAAATCTTGTAATTTTTACTGACAAAAATCTTCTGAAGCAAATTTTTTGCATCGCAATCGAAAACTCAAAAAAACATGCGGAAGCAGAAAATCTAAAAATCACGCTCCAAGCCGAAAAATCTGGCAGAAAGAGCTCACTTTCAATTCGCGACAACGGCAAAGGCTTTTCAAAAGAGGCTCTTTCGCGTGGCTTTGAACGCTTTTATTCGGGCGACAAATCGCACAAAAAAGGAAGCGGAATCGGCTTGAGCCTTGCAAAGTCAATCGCACGCGTGCTTGGAGCAAAAATCAGACTTGAAAACGACGGCGGGGCAGTGTTGCGGGCGATAGTCAGTTCCAAATAATCTTTTCTCGTAATTCTATAAAAAATCATAGGAAAATCATAATCAAATTAAAAGCACTTGTCCTAGTCTGCCATTATACTTTTTTATGATATGAACGGAGGCTTATATGAAAAAACTAAAGGAATTTCTTCTTACAGGAGTGGCCCTCGCACTGGTGGTTTCGACAGGCGGCGCGGGGAGCTTCGTTGCCAGTCCAAACACCGCATTCGCGGGAACAAAAAGACCTGAGAGACCGCTTAAAACGGGAAATGATTTTCTCGCCGCTACATTCGAGGGAGAATCGCTGAACATTCCCTACCGCTACAAGCAGTTCAATGCAGGTGCTGGCGAACCGGTGCTTTTCGTGTTCTTGCACGGAAATTCTGCGAGCGGCACGGACAATCAAAAGCAGATGGAACGCACCCCCGCTTTGGATGCGGCTTCTTATATCGAAAAGCACGGAGTCAGCGCGTTTGTGCTTGCTCCCCAATGCCCTGAAAATACACCGTGGCGTGCAATTTCCGCAGACTTAAAATCGCTTTGCGAAACATTTGCGCGGGAACACGGCTGTGCGCACATATACATTGCAGGCGCATCAAAAGGCGGAAGTGGCATCTGGGCGATGGCAAGTCAGTACCCCGATTTTGCTGAAAAAGCGGTCGCAATCGCCTCGTCGCCAAGCGATGTAAATTTGGAAAATCTGCTAAAAACGGCAGTGTATGCAGTCATAGGAAGCAACGATGTCGTGTCGAATCCCGACGCAAAGGACAATGCCTTGCGCTCAACCAAAAGTGACGATGAAATTGCATCGCAAAAAGTAAAGCGCAATGCCGATATTGTCGCAGAGCTGCAATATAACGGCGGCAATGCCCATATAAAGATTCTGGAAGGATATGACCACAAAAAAACCTGCAAAGAAGGTTTGTCGGAAGATATACTTGACTGGCTGTTTGCAAAGTAACCGGGAGACTCTTATGAAAAAACTGATTTCACTGTGTGCGGCACTTGTCGTGCTGTTTTCGATGAACTCAACAACCGCATTCGCCGCGACCAAATACAGCACCAACCCCGACGAGTGCACAGACGGAGTCTGTTTTGTTCCCCAGTACGCCGATGACGGAAGCCAAAACTACGCGATTGTTTCCCCGGTGGGCTACCACGATGTGCCAATGATTAGCCAGGCAAAAAGGCTGGATTCTCTGGCTGGAAAAACAATCGCCCTTGTCGGCGGCTCTTTTATGGCAGTCACCACCCACAATGAGCTTAAAAGATGCATCGAAAAAGAATTTCCCACAGCGAAAATCTACATGTTCGACGACATCGGGCAGGCAGGCCCTTATTCAGTCTTCGGCACGACAGAAAAAACCAAGGCCTTTCAGAACAAGCTCAAGGAACTGAAAGTCGATGCCGTCATCGTAGGAAACTGCGGCTGCGGACTTTGTACCACAAAGGAGACCGGAGACTCAATCGCCGCTGAGTATATCGGAATTCCTTCTGTCACGGTCGCCGCTCCCACATTCGTGGCTCAAGTTCATTCAACCGGCGTAAACCGGGGAGTTCCTGTCCTCCGCACGGCAGAATATCCGGGAGCCTTTGCAAGTCACTCAACAGAAGAGCTTAAAAAGAACGCAAGAGAAGTTCTCTGGCCTCAGATTAAAACCGCTCTCACAACTCAGATTACAAAAGAAGAAATCGCAAAATACGCTCCAGAGGGTAAGAGACCTGCCGACGAAATCATCTACTACGGAAATTTTGACGAGATTCAGGAGTATATGCAGATTAACGGCTGGACTGACGGCTTGCCCGTAGTTCCTCCCACAGACGAGGCCGTTCAGGAATACTTGAAATTTACCGGCTACAAGGGAAGCGACATTCTCGGCACTTTTGCACTTGCTTACCGGGAATGTTCTGTCTACACAGTGGCGGCAAACGCCGTCATGGCAGGAGTGCCCAAAGAATTCATGCCGATTTGCATTGCTTTCGTGCAGGGAATGAATAACGGCGAATGGAGGAAGCCACTTGCCTCAACCCACGGCTGGACTCCCTTCGCATGGCTCAATGGCCCCCTCGCCCGCCAGCTGGGAATCGACAATCAGCAGGGTATGATTAGCGAAAAGGCAAACAAGGCTCTGGGACGCTTCATCGACCTAGCCATGCTCAACATCGGCGGCTACTATGTGAAGGAAAACCGCATGGGTTCTTTCGGCTACCTCACACCCTTCACATTCAGCGAGGACGACGAGGCCTGCGTAAAGCTGGGCTGGAAGCCCTATCATGTCCAGCAGGGCTACGACCTGAACGCCAACACAATTACGGCGGGAAGCGCCCTTTCATGGGGAAACAATGTGACTCCAAGCACCGATGATGCGGAAAAAATCATGGAAATCATGGCCTTTGACATCACCGAAAAGCAGCAGAACGGCTTGGGCAACACAAAGCCCCAGGTTCCGCGAACTGTCTTTATCACCGAATATGTGGCGCGGGACTTGGCGAAGGAATACAAGACAAAGTCTGATTTGGAGGACGCTCTGATTGAGACAGCCCGCCGTCCTTTGGCCCTCCGCACCTACGCCCATTACTGGGCTAATACAGGAAGCCAGCAGCATAAAAGAAGGACTTTTGACCAGCATTATGACATGCTTTCAAAGGACGAGGCCGAGCAGGCAAAAATGACCGCTACCCCTGAGTGGCTGAAACCTCTTGTGAAAGAAGATGAAATCATGACAATCGCCACCATGAACAAGGGGGACACGGCTTTCTTGGTCACAGGCGACGCAAACCGCAACAAGATTCAGGTCATGCCGGGCGGCGACTTCGTTACCACAGAAATCAAGCTCCCGAAAAACTGGAACGAGCTTGTAGCTCCTCTTGGCTACCAGCCCATTGAGAACTTCTATTTGAAGGGAACTTTCAACAAGGACGAGGGAAAGAAGGCTGTAAGTGCGAACAAAAGCAAAAAACCGGCACGGCCTGCAAAACCCCTGCGTTAGCGCTGGGAGCCCCGAAGTACCGCAAAGCGGTATGAGCGGTTAGCGAAGGGCGGACATAGCGGCCTGCCGCAAGGCAGGCAACGCCAAAGAAGAAGTAGGATAAATTACAGAAAAATCTTTCTTGATGGCAGGAAAACGACCTGAAAAACATCCGCAGCCGCTGAAGTGCACACATAAAACTGGATGAAAAATCCAATTTTATGGGTGATTCTCTTTGACAATTTTAGAAAAATTTGCAGTGAAGCAGTGTGAATTTTATGGTTCTAATTTGTTGTAGAGAATGCTTTCCTGTCCTGTGGATTTGTAAAACTTCTTTTTATAGAGCAGAGTCCATGTCGTCTGCCCAAGAGAATAATCTTTGTCCGTCTGCGGAAAAAAAGAGCGGCAGAAATATTTTCCGCTTGATTTATCCTCAGAAAGAAAAGCGAAAACATTTCGAGTCTGGATTTTATTTTTTAAAAGAAAATCTGCCTGAATCGCGGAGAATGTCTTCAGCTTGGGATTGTATTTGAAAATCGTTTTGTTCGAGTCCATTATGGATTCGAACAAAGCAAGATAGTCGATTCTGTCCTTGATTTTCGGGTAAAATTCAGAAGTTTCAAACAATGAATTTTTCAAACTGCCTTTCAGTATTCTTCTGAATATTTGTTCTCGGCTCTCTGTCAAAACACGGCTTAAATCTTTTAAATGCTGAAGGCCAGCCAGATGGAAAAAGTGGTAGTCGCTAAAATCAACTGAAAGAAGAATCTGCTTGTTTTTCTTTCCCAAAACAATCTGATATTCAACATCAAGTAATTTTTTGTAGGCCTGTGCCGCTTGAAGAATATCCGCCATCAGTCCTCCCAAAAGAAAAAGCTCCGCGCCAATCGCAGAGCTTTCCACATTCCATTTTCCTTCAACTGAACAAGTCAGCCTACATCTGGCTTTTGGTAAACGGAGAACCGTCATAAGACTTTGCAAAGCACAGCCCTTCCAGATTCTACACTTTGCTTTAAATCGCCTGACAGACACTCAAGTTGCCTGCTGCCTTGATTGGCAAGGACTTATCATTTTAAATATAGTTTAATTCCCGCGAATCGTCAAGAAAAAAATGCGGTAGCGCTGGGAGCCCCGTAGTTGCCAGCTTGCTGGCAATGAGCGTATAGCGAAGGGCGGACATAGCGACCTGCCGGCAGGCAGGGGCCTCAAAATAGATTTTTTCCTTTCAATGTGACAAAATCACTGTTGAAAAGAAAAAAATTTATTATATTTATAAAAGAAACAGTCAGGGAAAATTATGAAGCAATTTAATGTCACAGGAATGTCCTGCGCGGCCTGTTCGGCTCGTGTGGAAAAGGCGGTCTCAAAGGTGGCGGGAGTTTCCTCTTGCTCGGTGAGCCTCCTTACAAATTCCATGGGAATCGAAGGAAATGCCAGCGACGAGGCAATTATTGAAGCCGTGGTAAATGCGGGCTACGGAGCCAGCCTGAAAGCTCAGGCAAAATCAGATTCTTCTTCAAGCATTTCAAGCGGCTTTGGCGGGCAAAGCGGGAAGTCTGCAAGTGCCGAAGATAGCCTTCGTGACCGGGAAAGCCCCATCCTCATAAAAAGGCTTTTTTCTTCTATTGTATTTTTGATTCCGCTCATGTATGTCTCCATGGGGCACATGATGTGGAATTGGCCGCTGCCTTCTTTTTTCGACGGAAACCATGTGGCGATGGGCTTAGTCCAGCTTTTGCTTTCTGCAATCGTCATGATTATAAACCAGAAATTCTTTGTGAGCGGATTTAAATCCCTTTTGCACAGGGCGCCCAACATGGATACTCTTGTTGCCCTTGGCTCGGCCTCGGCTTTTGTATACAGCGTCTGGGCTATTTTTGCCATGACAAGCGCAGTTGTCGCCGGGAATGAAGAAGCCGTTATGACCTATATGCACGAATTTTATTTTGAGACGGCGGCCATGATTCTCACGCTGATTACCGTGGGAAAAACTCTGGAGGCAAAATCAAAGGGAAGGACGACCGATGCCTTAAAAGGACTGATGAAGCTCGCACCCAAAACAGCGGTCATTGTCGAAAATGGCGAAGAAAAGACCGTTCCCATTGAAAGCGTGAAAAAAGGAGACATTTTCCTTGTTCGCCCCGGCGAGAATATTCCAGTGGACGGAATCGTGCTTGAAGGAAGCAGCGCGGTAAACGAATCTGCCCTCACTGGCGAAAGCATTCCAGTGGACAAGGCGGCGGGGGATAAGGTGTCGGCCGCCACGACTAACACTTCGGGCTTTTTAAAGTGCCAGGCTGTGCGGGTGGGCGAAGACACGACCCTTTCTCAGATTATTCAGATGGTAAGCGACGCGGCGGCAACAAAAGCCCCCATTGCAAAAATTGCTGACAAAGTTTCTGGCATTTTCGTTCCTCTTGTGATTTCCATTGCCATTCTTACATTCATCGTCTGGTCGCTTTTGGGAGCCGATGTGGGAACAAGCCTCACTCGTGCTGTGGCGGTTCTCGTAATCAGCTGCCCTTGCGCCCTGGGACTTGCGACCCCGGTGGCAATCATGGTGGGAAACGGCATGGGAGCCAAAAACGGCATTTTGTTCAAGACTTCGGCAAGCCTTGAAGCGGCGGGAAAAATCAGCATTGTCGCTCTGGACAAAACCGGTACGATTACAGAAGGCTCACCCCGCGTTACGGATATTTTTCCTGCAGAAGGAGTGAGCGAGGAAGAACTTCTGTCTCTTTCCTATGCCCTTGAAAAAAAGAGCGAGCATCCCTTGGCAAAAGCAATCGTTCAAAAAGCAGAGGAAAAAAATCTTAGTGCAAAAGATGTGACTGATTTTGAGGCTTTGAGCGGAAAGGGACTTAAAGCAAGGCTGGACGGAAAAGTTCTTGTCGGGGGAAAGCTGGATTTCATAAAAGAGATGCAAAAGGAGATTCCAACTTTCGCCGGAATGACAATGGAAGAAAATAGTCCTCTTTCTGAAAAAGCGGAAACTCTTGCTGAATCAGGCAAAACGCCACTCTTCTTTACTTTTGACGGAAAAATTCTTGGCATTATTGCAGTGGCGGACACAATCAAAGAAGACAGTCCCCGCGCCGTAAAGGAATTGCAGAAAATGGGAATCCACGTCGTCATGCTCACGGGCGACAATGAAAAAACAGCTCAGGCAATCGGAAAGCAAGCTGGACTTGACGAAGTGATTGCGGGCGTTCTCCCCGATGGAAAAGAAAGCGTAATTCGAAAATTACAAGAAAATGGCCGCGTAGCAATGGTAGGCGACGGAATCAACGATGCACCAGCCCTTACCCGCGCTGACATTGGAATCGCCATCGGAGCGGGAACTGATGTGGCAATCGACGCGGCGGACATCGTTCTGATGAAAAGCCGTATTTCAGATGTTCCGGCGGCAATCCGCCTGAGTCGGGCAACGCTGAAAAACATTCACGAAAACCTTTTCTGGGCTTTCTTCTACAATGTGATTGGAATCCCCCTTGCTGCAGGAGTCTTTACGGCGGCTTTGGGCTGGAAGCTCAATCCTATGTTCGGGGCGGCGGCAATGAGCCTTTCAAGTTTCTGCGTGGTCACAAACGCCCTCCGCCTCAATTTTTTCAAAATGCACAAAAACAAAATTAACCATAAGGAGTCAAAAATGGAAAAAACAATCGAAATCAATGGAATGATGTGCCAGCACTGCGAAATGCATGTCAAAAAAGCACTGGAAGCCTTGGATGGCGTAGAGTCAGCGAGCGCAAGCCACGAGCAGGGAAAGGCGACAGTCACCCTGAAAGAGGGAAGTGACTTCGATGAAGAACAAGTCAAAGCCGCAATCAAAGATGCAGGCTATGAATTCATTAAAATCGAATCTGAATAATTTTTCATATTTGATTCAGAAGCTTTTTAAGGAAAATCCGTCAGCCTGTATTAAAATAAAATCATCAGTCAAAAAATCAATTTTATGGAGGCAACTATGAAAAAACTCATTACAATTCTCGCTCTGCTTTGTGCCGCAACATTTTCTTTTGCACAAAAGGCCGGCGATAAAGTCACATTCACTTCAAAAGACATGAATGGCACGGCCATTACAAGCGAAATTTTCGCAAAAAACAAAATCACCATGGTCAACATCTGGGGAACTTTCTGTCCGCCCTGCATTAAAGAAATGCCTGACCTTGCAAAACTCAACGAAGCCAACAAGTCAAAGGGCGTTGAAGTGGTGGGGATTCCTATCGACATCGTTGACCGCATGGGAAATATTCTCCCGAAGCCAAAAGCTGACGGTGAAGAAATCATCGCAAAAACCGGGACGAATTACACTCATGTCGTTCCCAGCAAGGATATGATGAGCGGACTTTTGAGAAACATTCAGGCCGTTCCCGCAACGCTTTTCGTCGACAAGGATGGAAAAATCATCGGACAGGTCTATCTTGGAGCCAGAAGTCAAAAAGACTGGCAGAAAATCATCGACGACTTGCTGGCAAAGCAGAAGTAATTTAGACGCAGATAAACGCGGATTAAATCTGATTGCACAGAGGTTTTTATGAAACTGACCGAAAAACATCGTCGCCTTATCGCTCTTTTTGCCCTTGTTCTTGGAATTGCCCTTGTCTTTGCGGGCATTTTCCGTGGCGAGGCACAGGCTGTCTTTAACAAGGCGACTCACATCTGTATGGAATGTATCGGGATTGGGTGAGATGAAAGCAAGGCGTATTTATGCGCGGCACATTTTTCTTTTGATTCTTGTCGCATTTTCAGTCGTGTTTTACTCGCTTTTGTTCACGCAGAATGCTCTGCTTTTCCGCTCTGTCAAAAAAAGCGTGATTTTCCAAGCCTTCGCCGTCTATCATATCGCTTCGTGGGCGATTTTAACGCTGGGGCTTGAAAGTGAGAAAAAGGCGGGCGGCGGCTTAGGGGAATTGACATTCTTTTTAGTCGCGTTCGCAATCGCAGTCGTTACAAAATGCTATTTTTCAAGCGATGCGGGCGTAATCTTCTATCTCGATAAGGAACCGCCACTGATATTCGCCTTTTCAACTCCGATTGTGATGATTTTCTATGAGATTGTCTATCTGATTTCAAAAAAGGCATTTAACCATGACTTTGAATTTGTCGGCAAGTTTGATTTGTTCAAACGCCCCGCCGACTGGCTTCTTAGTATGCTGATTGTTTTTGGCGGCATTGGCTCAGGATATTTTCTTATGGGGATTTTATCATAAAAAAGGAGATTTGATTTTGAATAATAAGAATTCTGTAAAAAAATCACGCCTTCCGCAGATTTCAATGGCACAGGTTTTTGGAGGTGAAAATGAAACTTTGGGATTACATTCTTCTCAACCACATCGCAAGCATGCACGCCCTCTACAAAGCAATGAAGCGCATTGAGCGCGAAAAAGCCGAAGCGGAGAAAACGCAGGAACAGATTGCCGAAATGTCCGCTGCCTCTCCGCTTGGTTTTATTGGAATACTTATTTCAATGGGCGGAATCGGCTGGTGTTTTTTCCGCAAAAGCCCGCTTGTGTGGCTCTGGGCTTTTCTCCTGATTGAATGTTTTTATATCGTGGCGCATCACGCGAACTCCACCAGCCGCCGCGCGGCGGACTGCGTTCTGCTTACGCTCTGTGCGCTCTGCTCTTGGGCGGGCGTATATCTCGTTTTCCACGCACAGCGGACAGTGCTTGGAATTGCGCTGTTCGCAATCGGTTTTGTCCTGCTATGCGTTTTGACGGCGATTTTTTCAGACGGGAACGGCTCTCATTCTGCAAAAACGCCCGACTCTTCCGCCGTAGCAGGAAGCACAATCACCGTTGACGACGAAAACTGGGCGGAATTTGTTCGGAGCAACCGACCCGATTTTCAGCCGCGCGACACCAGGAATGCCAAGGTTGAACTTGTCTACGAAGACGAAAGCGGCGAGGTTACGAAACGCACTGTTGAGCCGATTTATGTTCTTTCCAGCGAAGGAAAGCATTTTCTCCTCGCCTTCTGCCATCTCCAAAACGATTTTCGGCTTTTCGCCATTGAGAAAATCATCCGCCTGAAAGATGCGTTCGGCTCGGAGATTCGCTCTCCCACGCCAGAATATTTTAATGACCTTGCAAAGAAAACAGAAAACTGAACTATGACCACAAAACAAAAAAAACACAGCAGAATCCGCCTCATCACGCAAGCCACGTTCGCTGCCATTTCAAACGGCTACATCAAGGGCTTTGCTCACGGTCAGATTTTTGAGGGGACGACGAAATATGTCTGCGTTCCCGGCATGAACTGCTATTCCTGCCCCGGCGCGCTGGGTGCCTGTCCAATCGGCTCCCTTCAGGCCACGCTGAACAGCCGGGACTACAAAATCTCCATGTACATAGTCGGGCTTTTGGTCATTTTCGGCACTTTCCTCGGTCGTTTTGTCTGCGGATTTTTGTGCCCTTTCGGTCTCGTGCAGGATTTGCTCTATAAAATCCCCTTCGTAAAAAAGATTCGCTCTCTTCCCGGGGAGCGGGCTTTGCGATACCTTCGCTTTGTCTTTCTCGCCGTTTTCGTAATCTTACTTCCGGCTTTTGTGGCGGATTTTATGGGCTTCGGTGAACCCTGGTTCTGCAAGTGGATTTGCCCGGTGGGAACTCTTGAAGGTGGAATTCCCCTCGTTCTTTTGAATTCAGCCATGCGGGGAGCTGCGGGATTTATCTTCCGCTGGAAGCTTGCCATTCTGATTCTTACGATTATTTCTTCTATTATAATCTACCGCCCTTTCTGCCGATATGTCTGTCCGCTGGGAGCGATTTACGGAATCTTCAATAAAATTTCCTTCTACCGATTTAAAATCGACGGGACAAAATGCACAAAATGCGGAGCTTGCCAAAAAATCTGCAAACTCAACATTCCCGTTTACGAAAAGCCCAATAGTGCGGACTGCATTCGCTGCGGAGACTGTAAGGCGGCCTGCCCTCACTCGGCGATTACAAGCGTAAAATTCTAGAATTTTGCTTTTTTTACGAAAAGAATCAAAATTGAGATATCATATAGCAGAATTATTTTACTTCTTCGCCAAACAATATACATTCAGACGATTATTTTCTATAATAATTTTAAAAGGAGTTAGGATAAAAAGCCGTCTGAAATATCGCCGGCTTTTTATCTTGACAAGTTTGCGTTGCAAACTTGCTTATTCACTGCCTCTTCTCATTGCATTACGAAGAGGCCTAAAAAGTCAATCGATTGTTGAAACAATCTTCTTGACTTTTTATGGGAGAATTTCATGGCTTCCGTTTTGGAATATACAGGCGTTACAAAAAAATATGAAAATAAAACGGCACTAAAAAATGTAAATCTTTCCGTACCCAGTGGTGCGATTGTAGGACTTTTAGGTCCAAACGGCAGCGGAAAAACCACGCTTTTAAAACTCGCTTCCGGGCTTCTTCACCCTACGAGCGGAAAAGTCACCGTCTGCGGGCTTCCCGTAAGTCCTGAATCTAAGGCTCTTGTCGCTTATCAGCCGGACTGTGTTTACCTCAACGATTGGATGAATGTCGAGCAGCTTGTCAAAATGATGCAAGATTTTTATTCAAATTTTAACCGAGATAAAGCCCTGGATATGCTCAGCCGTCTCAAAATTAGCCTCAAAGACAAGCTCAAGGCAATGTCAAAAGGAACGAAAGAAAAAGTTCAGCTGATTCTTACAATGAGCCGCGAAGTTCCTCTCTATATCCTTGACGAGCCGATTGGCGGAGTTGACCCTGCCGCCCGTGATTATATCCTCAATACGATTCTTACAAATACACCGGCCGGTTCAACCGTCCTCATTTCAACACACTTGATTTCTGATATTGAAAGCATCTTGAACGAAATTATTTTCTTGAAAGACGGTGAAATTATCCGACAGGGAAATGCCGAAAAAACACGGGATGCCACCGGAAAAACAATTGACGAACTCTTCCGCGAAGAATTCAGATGTTAAATGGAGAATATTATGGAAAACGAAAATAAAGTCAGCCAGCTTCCGATGATTGGAAAGGTCTTCAAATACGAATTTATCTCTACGGCCAGAGTTTTTGTGCCTGTTTATTCGGTGATTCTTGCAATCGCTTTTATTGCGGGAATTTTATATTTTTCTCAGAATTTTTTCGATGATTTTGGCGGCGATAAAGTCATGCTCTTCTATTTTGTACTTTATCCGGTCATGATGATTTTTGTCGTTGCTTCTGCAATCATTACTTTGCTTCAATTGGGACGAAGATTCAAAAAATCAATGCTCGGCAACGAAGCTTATCTGAATCTTACACTTCCAGTTTCCCTTTGGGGGCATTTGCTGGCACGAATTCTTTCGGCTTTTGTCTGGCTTTTGATTTATACACTCGTCGTAGGGGGCTCGACTTTTCTTTTATATCGAAATGTCATAGACAAATTAATGGAAGATAAGGATTTTGTCGATCTCGCTCAAAGATTCGTTGAATTTACCGGACATTCGATTGTAAATGCATGTATTCTTTTTGGCGTAACTGGAATTTTCTCTATTTTCTTTATCGCGACTTTCATTTATATGGTTTATGCGGTCGGTCATCTCGCAAAAAAATGCCGTGCCCTTGTTCAGTTTATCGTTGCCGTTGTCGGCCTTTCTATCATGAGTACAATACAAGGCCAGTTTACAACAAGATTCCTTCTGAATAAAATCGAAAACTTTAACTCTGACTCGCCCGCCGAAGTTTGGAATATCATCACAACGATGTGCTTTTCCTCAATCGGCTTCGACATTCTCTTTTCGGCAGCTTGCGCCGGAATCACTTTACTGATTCTGCGCAATAAATTGAATCTGGAGTAATTACCGCGCAAATATTGTGATATTGTGGAATTGGCAGGGAGATTTCCATGGCACAGAACACAAAAAAATACAATAAAACGCTGATTGCATGCTACCTTGGATTTATAACTCAGGCGATTGCCGCTAATTTTGCGCCTCTTTTGTTTTTGACCTTCAATAAAAATTATGAGGTGTCGTTGGGAAAAATTGCGCTCATTCCGGCAGTTTTTTTTATTACTCAGCTGATTATAGATATTATTTGTGTCAGAGCCGTAGATAAAATTGGATATAGAAAATGTATTGTGACTTCCTGCCTTTGTTCTGCGGCAGGTCTTATTCTGCTTGCTTTTTTGCCGGACCTTTTTTCTGAGCCTTTTGTTGGAATTATCATAAGTGTCGTTGTTTACGCAATTGGAAGCGGACTTGTTGAAGTGCTTGGAAGTCCGATTGTGGAGGCTTGTCCGTTCGAACATAAGGAAGCGGTAATGAGTCTTTTACATTCGTTTTATTGCTGGGGCTCTGTCGGGGTAATTGTTATTTCTACACTCTTCTTTAAGTTCTTCGGAACAGATAATTGGAAAATTCTTGCCTGTATCTGGGCTGTGGTGCCGCTTTTTAATATCTACAACTTTGCGACCTGCCCAATAGAGCAGCCTAACAACGGAGAAAAGGGAATGGGGCTTTCAGCTTTGTTCAAACTTCCGCTTTTTTGGCTTGCGATAATTCTTATGATTTGTGCGGGAGCTTCGGAGCTTTCTATGGCACAATGGGCTTCGGCTTTCGCAGAATCTGCGCTGGGATTTTCCAAAAATATTGGTGACCTTACGGGACCTTGTATGTTTGCAGTTACGATGGGGCTCAGCCGCGCATTCTTTGGCAAATTTGGTCCAAAAATAAGCCTTATGCGCTTTATGATTTTTTCAAGTCTTTTATGCGTTGCAAGTTATCTTCTTGTTTCTCTTTCAGCACACCCAATACCCGGACTTTTTGGTTGTATTATCTGCGGATTTTCGGTCGGAATCATGTGGCCCGGAACAATAAGCATCTGCTCGCCAAGAATTCCCAGGGGCGGAACCGCACTTTTTGCAATGCTTGCCATGTCAGGAGATTTTGGAGGTGCCGCAGGACCTGCCCTTGTGGGAAATATTTCTCAGATATTTGAGAACAACCTTAAGGCAGGCCTCCTTGCAGGAAGCATTTTTCCGGTCATTTTAATCGTGATAATTCTGCTTATTCCCTTCACCACAAAAGAGAAGGGATGATACAGGGGAGGTTAAAAATTGACGCTTACAGAATAGCATTTCTTACATTGGTAGACAGAAGACAGATTATAAACAGTTAATGCGCCATAAAACAAAACAGATTCTGTCACATTAAACCCAAAGTCTTAGGTTTTACAGAAGAAAGTTTAACAGCCTTTCGAGTGCTTCCTCCAGCACAGACTTTGGGCAGGCAAGGTTTATGCGGACAAAGCTTTTTCCGGCCTCACCGTACTGGCTTCCGCCGCTTATAAAAAGCCCTGTTTTTTCCTTAAGCTTTTGGGCAAAATCGTCGCCAGAAAGTCCGGTTTTGCTTACATCAAGCCATAATAAATATGTTGAGTCGCTTTTTACAGGCTTTAGGCCCGGAAGCTTTTGGGCAATAAAGTTTTCTGCGATTTTCCGGTTTTCAAAGACATATTCCCGCATTTCGTTAAGCCAGCCTTCGCCCTCGCTAAAGGCTGCGACTGTTGCCTGAATTGCAAATGCGTTTGGCTCGGCACATTCGTCCGTGTTCAAGGCACGCCAGACCTTGTGCCGGAGATTTGGGTTTGGAATGTAGACTGCGGCACTGTTCAATCCTGCGATGTTAAACGCTTTGCTTGGAGCAATGCAAGTGACGCTGTTCATCCTGCAGTCGTCACCAGAAAGAGCAAACGGCGTGTATTCTGTTTCCGGGCGGGTTATATCGCAATGAATTTCATCGCTAACGACAAGGACATTGTATTTTTTGCAGAGCGAGCCGATTTTCGCCAGCTCTTCTTTTGACCAAAGATTTCCGCAGGGATTGTGAGGATTGCATAAAATCATCATTGAAACCTGGGGATTTGAAAGGTCTTTTTCAAGCCGCTCAAAGTTGATTGTATATTTTTCGCCGTCGTAATCAAGAGGACTTTCTAAGACATTTCGACCATTGTTCACAACCGAATTAAAAAAAATGTTGTAGACGGGAGTCTGGAGCAAAACATATTCTGCCGGAGTCGTAAGTTTTCTGACGATGCTGGAAATTGCCGGCACTACCCCCGTACAAAAAACAAGCTCTTCCTTTTGGATTTTAAGATTGTGACGATTTTTCCACCAGCTGATGTAAGACTCTGCCCACTCGTCCGGTATTATCGAGTAGCCAAAAACCGGATGATTTGCGCGTTCTTTTACAGCCTTTTGAATGCACGGAGCGACTTCAAAATCCATATCCGCAACCCAAAGCGGCAGACTCCCCTTCTCTTCTTCCCATTTCAGTGAATTAGTATTTTTTCGGTCGATTATCTGGTCAAAATTGAACATAACTAAAAGTATAGCAGAAAAATCTTGTCTGGTCCAAGCGAGGCGGTAGCGCTGGGAGCCCCGAAGTTGCCACGAATGTGGCAATGAGCGCCAGCGAAGGGCGGACATAGCGACCCGCCGTAAGGCGGGGACCGCCCTTATTTTTTTCAAAAAAAATTTGTCGTTCTCGAAAAAAATCAGTATCTTTATAAAAAGCTTGTCTGATTACTCCCGGCTACGACAAGGCCCGGCATTTTTGGAGGATTTCTTTGGCGGATTTAATTGAAAACAGGACATTCACAGGCGAGAGGGCCTTGTACAAGGTCAGTGATTTGGCAATCAGAGGCTGCACTTTTGAAGACGGTGAATCTCACTTAAAGCACGCACGAAACTTAAAAATCGAGAAGTCAACATTCGGCTGGAAATATCCTCTCTGGCACTCAGAAAATATCGATGTTGCCGACAGTACTTTTACGGAAGGCGGCAGGGCTGGAATCTGGTACACGAAAAATATCAGCCTGACTGACACGGAATATGCCGCGGCAAAGGGTTTCAGGAAATGCGAGGGCGTTTCTTTAAAGAATGTGAATCTTCCTGACGCAAAAGAGACCTTGTGGTGGTGCCGTAACATTTCGCTCAAAAATGTTTCTGCCTCTGGCGACTACTTTTTTATGAATTCAAGCGACATAAAGATTGATGGACTCGTTCTGAACGGGAACTACCCTTTCGACGGCTGCAAAAACATTGAGATTTCAAATTCACGGCTTGAAAGCAAGGACGCTTTCTGGAACTCGGAGAATGTCATCGTCCGTGACAGCGTTATCGTGGGGCAATATCTTGCCTGGAACAGCAAAAATGTTACCTTCATAAACTGCACAATCGAAAGCGAGCAAGGCTTGTGCTACACGGAAAATCTTACGCTCAAAAACTGCAGGCTCGTAAACACTAACCTTGCCTTTGAATATTCGACCGTGGAGGCAGAATTAACCGGAAGTGTCTTAAGCATAAAAAATCCGGCAGGCGGAAGGATTAAGGCGGAGCAGATTGACGAGCTTATTTTGGACGACACGAAAATTGACCCGGCCAAAACAAAAATTGTCTGCCCGAAAATCTTAAAACGCACGGAAGAAATCACGGACAAGGCGGAGATTTAAAACTAATACAAAAAGCCAAACAGCCAAAACGGAATCTTAGGTAATTTTTTGTCATTGTCAAAAACCAGTTTTTTTGCTATATTAGGCTCATATTTCGGCAAAGAAGCCGTAGATATGCTTTCACTTAAAGTGAAGTTATGTCTACGGCTTCTTTTGTTTTAAATGCTTTGCAAAGTTGTGTGGAAATAACACGGAGTTTTTATGGGTTTTTATGACGAATGTGGCGTTGTTGGAATTTATGGAGCAGAAAATTCGGCTTCACTCGCCTACTTTGGTTTGGTTTCGCTTCAGCACAGGGGACAGGAAAGCGCGGGAATTGCCGTGAGTGACGGCGAGAAAATCACGCTCAAAAAAGAGATTGGTTTAGTCGGGGATATTTTTAAACAAAGAGATTTTGATAAGCTCAAAGGAAACATTGCCATCGGTCATGTGCGATACGCAACCGCCGGCGGCAGGACTATTGAAAACGCCCAGCCATTTTTGAACAGCTTTAAGGCAGGCTCAATCGCTCTTGCCCACAACGGTCAGCTGGTAAACCATACAGAAATTCGCGAGATGCTGGAAAACAACGGAAGCACTTTCGCAAGTAACAGCGACAGCGAGGTGATTTTAAAGCTGATTGTCCGTAAGTTTATAGAAAACGGCGGAAAGCTGGGTTCTAGAAAAGATTATCGATCCAAGTCCGCTATTGGCCAGCAACCAGGCTCTGACAGCATTTTTATCAATTCTGTGATTCAGGCCGTAAGTGAAATCAAAGGCTCTTTTGCCCTCTGCATTATGACGGAAAATCTGCTCATTGGAGTTCGCGACCCCAGCGGAATCCGCCCTTTGTGCCTTGGAACTTTAGGAGGGGAAAGCCTTCCCCTCGCTCCAGCCAACGCTAACGCGTCGTCTTCCGCTACCCCTTCTGCGGGCTCAATCGCCGCCCGCAACGCCCGCTCAATTTCCTATATCCTTGCCTCTGAATCCTGCGCCATTGACGCGGTGAACGGAAAATTTTTGAGGGACATTGAGCCGGGGGAAATCCTCGTGATTACAAAAGAAGGGCTCCGAAGCGAAAAATATGCCTGCGAAAAAAAGAAGACCTGCATTTTTGAATATGTCTACTTTGCCCGCCCCGACAGCGTGATTGACGGCATCCCCGTGCAGGAAGCCCGCTACCGCATGGGGCAGACTCTCGCCCTTGAAAGCAAAACGGAAGCGGATGTGGTCATCGGAGTACCTGACAGCGGAATCGGAGCGGCCATGGGCTTTTCAAAGGCAAGCGGCATTCCCTATGTGACCGGCATTATCAAGAACAAGTACATAGGCCGCACATTCATCGCGCCCACCCAAGCCGAGCGGGAAAACATGGTCTTTGTCAAACTGAACGCCATCAAAAGCGATTTGGAAGGAAAGCGGGTCATCGTAATTGACGACTCTATCGTGAGGGGAACTACAAGCCGCCGTTTAGTTGAGATTTTGCGTCGGGCGGGAGCAAGGGAAGTGCATTTCAGGGTTTCTTCCCCGCCGGTAAAATTTCCCTGTCATTTGGGAATCGACACGCCCAGCAAGGCAGAACTAATCAGCAGCACTCACGAGCTAGAGGAAATCCGCTCAGAAATCGGCGCGGACTCTCTGGCTTTTATTTCCCTTGAAGGAATGATTCAGGCTTTGCGCTCTTCTTCTTCTGAGGGAAAGGAAGGCTGGTGCCAGGGCTGTTTTTCTGGGATTTATCCGGTGTAAAGCTCTTTCCAAAAAGTCTCCATATAGCCGAAACTCCCTAAAAAAAAAGCATTTTTTATGCTTATTTCAAGACAAGCACAAAAAACTGTGTTATAGTTCTTGCAAAGGAGTTCCATTATGATTAAAAAAAGTCTTTGCGGGTTTTTAGGACATTCTGTAGGGGGGGGGCTATTATTTTGTATAGTATTCTCTTTTATTTCCTGTGAGAATTTTTTAGAAGGCAGCGAGTTAAAAACAAAACTTGAAAGCAACATTGCCTATGCAAACGCCGAGAGCATCAGTGTCACTGTCAGTCCCCAAAGTGTCTCTCATGGACAAATTACAACCGGAAATCCCGTAACTGCAAAAATCGGTTATCCTTTTACCGTAACTTTTGCAGTTGACGAAGCCTATACCTTTGGTGGCTGGGCCGCATATCAAAACTTCACTTCAATTTCTGACACCCCCCTTTCAACTGAATATGTAGAATTCTCAGACGAAGACGGGCGAGGGCCTGGAAAAAGCCTTTCGTGTTCGGTAACAATCAAGAAAAAAATCGAAAATCTTTGGATTGTCCCGGTTTGCGGAAGTCGCCCTTCCGTCGTCCTTACGGAACCTCTTACAGCCGAAAAAGATGTCAGCGTAACAACTCCTATAAAAATAACTTTCAACAAAAAAATGGATTTGTCTTCAATACTGCAAACGGACAGCGAAGGCAATGTGACAGGCTTTAAAAACTTTAAAGTCACCTATTCTTCCTCAGACGAAGACAGCGAAAATTCATTCGGAGACGCAACGCAATATTTTGATGCGTCAAAAACATCACTCAAAAAAAACGGAAAACAAATAGTAATTCCTTTTAAAGAAAAACTTGACTCCACTAAATGGCTGCCGCAGGCTTCATATATAACCGTAGAACTTGGCGCTAACATTGCCTGCGACACTACAGAAGGCGGAACTCTCCTTGACACCTCGTTCACCTACACTTTCGTAACAGGAGCAACCTCAGATGTTCAGGGACCAGTCATAAAATCAAGTTCTTTGTCCTTGAAAAACACCGATGACGAAAAAGTTCTGGAAGCAAAATCGTGGAACGACTGGCAGGACTTTCAGGAATATCGCATTTCCACTGACTACAATTCGCTTAAATGCAGCATTACGGCCGATGATTCTCTTACCGGCGACACGGGAATTTGCCGCTACGAAGTTATCCAGCGGCTTATGTATGCAGATAAAGGTGCCAGACTTCCAAATGGTACTATTTTAACCACAGCAACTCAGTTCTTCAATAAAAATGGTGAATGGAATGATGTTTTGGGCTGTTCTAAAAATGATTTTGAAGTGGCCACAGAAATTGACGGCGATGAGAGTGGTGTTGAAAACAAAGTTATTTTATTAGATGAACTTTTTACAAAATATTCAACTGATGGTATTTATCAGATAACACTTACAGCAGTTGATGCACTCGAAAACTATAGTGATGTTCCTGCAACCTTCTATTTTGTCCGCGATACGACTGCACCGTCCCTTGCAACAAACAAAGACAATATTGGTTTGTCGGGCGGCTTTGTAGTTTCGGAAGGAACCGTAAACGGCAGATATGCAAAGACTGGAAAAGAAGAAATCACTTTTGTTCCTAATAAAACAATTGTTGATGAAGGACTTTTCAGTGTAAACGGGAACTCTTTGCAGACCGCAAGTAAAACGGTCGACTGGAAAATAAGTTTTTCAACCTCTTCTACAGAAGATACTCACTCCCTTTCTTCTGAATATTGCAATGCAAATTCTGATTCTGGGGTAACTCTTACTATTCCAGATTTGAGTACAACACAAACCTATTATTCGTGGTTTTACTTCCGCGACGATTTAGGAAACGAAAGCGCCGGAGAGTGCCTCTTAAGCCAGCCGGTTTATATAGATGTAACTGCACCTGTTGTAAATCTTACCTGTAACAGCGAGAATGTAGTTTTAACAGAAGAAAACAATACGCTGACTCTTTATACAGATTCTTCACAAAAAGTAAGTATTTCTATGTCAGATTCTATGAGCGGTATTTGTGAAAAAACTCTATCTGTTGATGGCGTGGCAGCTAGTTGGAAAAATGAATTAACTGTCAATCTTGATAAAACATATGCTTTTACGATTACAGATAATGCAGGAAACAGTATAACTAAAACATTGCAAGTTGAGAATAAGACCGCTTATGGAAGTCCAGAAATTTATAATTTAACTGTTTATGATACAAGCGAAGGAAATTTTCCGAGTAAGAGTATTAAAGCATATGAAACTTCATCGTATACGAATAATTATAATACTGACTATTATGATATTTCTTCATACACTAATGGTGATGTAACCTGCGAGTTTTTCATAGTTAATAAATCTAGAAATAATCCTAATCTTAACTCTATTGTATCCCTTAATTTTGCTGATGCGACTATTCAAAGTTATAAAGTTGTCAAGGCTCAATACGATTCTGATAATAATAGTTTTTCTATTATTCATGATGATTCATATAATGAAGTTACCATTGAATCTTCAGATTCAGATTGGGATACAACGAGTTCCTTATTTAAATTTGATACAGGGACAGAAGATTATCAATATGCTTACTGTAGATTTAATATAAAACTGGATAAAAATATATTCACAGAGTATATAGGCCATAATATAAATATTAAAGTTTCAAATGGCATAAACAGCAGTTTGTATACATCTGAAAAATCTTTAATTCCAGACTATACCGGTCCAGTTTTAGCGACAGGAATGATTAATCGCGGTGTTAGAAAAACAAATACCGGTGGAGTAAAACATTATTTTAAAATAACTTTACAGGAAAATGGGCTATATAATATACATGATATCAGTCCTGAGATTTGTACTGTGGCAAATTTTCCATCAGAAATTGTTTCTGATCAATTGAATATGCTCACAACTACTTGGACTCACAATAATAATACTCGAATAGATGATTATAACATATGTCATCTATACACTAAGTTTAATTGTTCTGAAGATAATTGTTCTAAAGAGATCGAGGTTTCTGATGGAATTATTTCCTGGCCCTTGTATCATGGTACAATTTATCAGGCTGAGGAAGAAATGAAAGTTCCTGATAATACTGAAATTATTTATTTTGACCAGCTCGGAAATGAAACTCATGCAACAGTTTATCATACTACAGATACAACAGGTCCTAAAATAAATGTCATAGCTGATGTTAGTGACGGTGATTTAGATAGTGGAAGTGCAGTTTATTGGTATTCAACAACATATAATAGGGTAGTTGTAGATATACAGGACTTTGATAATGATGGTAATGAAGGAGTTGGTTTCAAGAAAGCTTATTATTCTAAAACTGGAAGTACAGACAAGATTTTCTTTTCTGATAAATCTATAATACTTCCTTCTACCGGCATATATACTATAACGGCTTGGGATAATTTTGATAATGAAACTAGTGTTACTTTTCTTGTAAAGGCAGATACAACTGCACCGACTTATACCCTTAGTGCTATTGCTCCATATACGGAATATAGGTTATATGATAAAAATAATCCCAGCTACTCTGTTATAAAAGGATTGGTAGATTCAAATGGTAATGATGCGCCTTGGGGGTATTTAATCACAAATAAGCAGTACGAGGTAAAAAGTAATCTGCGTCATCCAGATTGGTGTAGAGGTGAAATTTCTATTTGTTTTAAAGTATATGAACGAGGAACTGGTTTGGCAGAAGACGGTATTACATTTGTCACAAAATCTGGAGAAAGAGTATTTACTTATGCAAAAGATCCTTCAGATAATACTCAAACAGAAATTCCTTTGAATGGATTAGAATGTAATAATAGATATTTTGCATTTACAGACATCAAATGCGATTCTCTCGGCTTAAACATTGTTCTTAAAGATCGTTTGGGTAACACAACAACGATATCTCAAAGTGTTCTTAAGATAGATAATACAAAACCCCATTTTTCTTCGATTACTTCTACAGACAGCAATGTAAGATTTCAGGTTCATTCATCAAATCCAAATATATATTATGTATATACAGGTTCTACTAGTGTTACAAGTGTACCTATTGAATTCACCTGGGAAGATAATGCTGGGGGAATAGGTTTATATGACTCAGGATTTTGGTATACTATTAGGAATCTTAATCCAATGAACGATTTAAGTAAATTTTTTACCTACTCTTATTCATACACAAACGGGCAAACTCATACTTTAAGTCGATCATCATATTATGGAGATAATTCCTTTTTTCTGGCTGAAGATCAAATGGGTAATTATAACTATTTATGTTTATGTATTAAATCCGAAGTAGCACCAGAAGGCGCTGTAAGTTCTGTGTCAATATCTGAATAATTCCATGTTAAACTAAAATTACGTTTAACACCAAAGGAACTTAACTGTGAGTAGTAAAAAGGTTGCTTTTATGTCATTTCTGCCGTTACTTGGAAAGTATTTCAGACAAATTATTTTCTCTGTAAGCATGATATTATTAAGCAACCTTTGTCTGACTTCCTGTGAAAATGAAGTGGTGCAGACTGTCAAAGAAGATACAGAAGTTTCGGGAGAAAAACTGCCTGTAGTTATAGAAAATGCGGCGGTACCGGTAATCATTAATCAACCAGTTAATGTTTTATACACAGAAGGTTCTTCGATCCCGACAATATCAGTTACAGCAATATCTCCTGATGGTGGATGGGATATTGAGAACTTACCGTAGATGGGGACTAAGATAATGATTAAAGAATTAAAAAAGTTGTGCGTTTGTTTTTTTATCTGTATATTTTTTTGTTTAAGCTGCAAAACAGAAGTAACAAAATATATTCAATCAGAGTCAGAACACACCAGTATTGTCTGGATAGGCTCTTTTGCCAGTGCAGATGAAATAGAAAATCCCCAGTATCTTTGGGCATATTATAATACAACTGATGGATGTTCATATATTTACGACGGTGAAAAATGGACATTGTTAACTTCTGCCGGCAAAAATGGAGCAGATGGCCTTGACGGGCAAAACGGAACTGATGGCTCGAACGGAACAAACGGTAAAAATGCCCGAGTAGTTATTCTTTATGCATTAAATGGGGGAATTCTGCCTGATGGCGCACCTTCAATTTATAGTTACGGCACTCCTGTTGAATTGGAAGAGCCTGTTTTTGAGCCGTATAATTTTGAAGGCTTTTATTATAATGCTGATTTCTCAGGAAAAAAAGTTACTTCACTGGATGATGATTACGCCTATGGCAAAGTGCTTTATGCCAGGTGGGGCTATAAAATTACTTTTGACGACAATTATACCGGGGGTGAATTAAACACTCTAGAATACTACGATATTGATTCGGTTAATAATAGTTTTAAAACTCCAGTACGAACCGGCTATACATTTTTAGGCTGGTTCAACAATCCGAATTATGATGAACAGATTGACTGTTGGAACACCAACGAAAATAAAGGCAATGTGACTCTTTATGCCAAATGGAAAATAAACGAATATACGATTACATACATGGACGATTATGGCCTTTCTCCCGAGCCGGTTAAAGTTGAATATAATACAATTCTTGACAAAACATATTTCCCGGACTTGTCCAATGATGACTATCGTTTTATTGAGTGGAAGTCAGATGATTCTATTGTCGGTCCTGGATATGTGGTTACCGGCGATGCCGATTTTACAGCGGTTATTGAACCGACATTTTATACAATTAATTTTATTGGAGACAGTACCAGTCACTTATTTGAAAGCATATACAATGATGTCATAAAAACTTGGTCTTTTAGAGCTGACATAGGAAACACACTATCTACAAGCGAACTTGTAAAAACAGTTTTTGATGATATTGGAATCAGTGATTACGAGATTGGTGATTATGCAATTTGTGGGGATTATGATGAGCTTTATAAAGTTTATATTCTTGATAGCAAAAGAATCTTAGCTGACCATTTTATTTCAGGTGAAAAGAATCTCAAAGTTTTAACAATACCTTCGATTAGCTTTGGCTATGGGTATTCTAATGCTGAGCTTTATTTTAAAGCATCTATACCTAATTTCTACGATCGTGAATATTGGATGAACATGGGGTATCCAGAAAATTCCTTACCACATGAAGAAAATGTTGTTCTTATCATTGATGAAGAAATGTACCCATTTACTCAAGTTTGGACTACACCTATTACGGATAGACCGGGGGATGATTGCGACCAATATGGATGTCAGCTAGAATATCATAGGCATTATTGTCCTCTATTTGTAATGCCAGAAGACACCTTTTTTTACTCTGGTTTAGGAATTAGACTTTCCCATGAGAGAATCCTTGAATCCGGAGTGCTTAAACTTGGTGCTACTTATAAATGTTATGCACTCTTAATTTCTGGGGATGATTGTTTTTTAATTCCAACCCAAGATGATGATAAGTTAATTTATCTTAAAGAAGACTTTAGGTATTTTGCCGAGGGTGGAAGACTTGACCCAGAAACTATTCCAGAAGGGTATTATTATGATGTTACTTTACCCTGACCGAAGTAATGTAAAAGAACTAAAGTAGAAAAAAAGCTCAATCTATGCTATTATTTTCAGTATGCAGGAATTAAAGCGATTTCCGATTGGCGTGCAGGACTTTGAGCGCCTGCGCAATGACGGTAAGTATTATGTAGACAAGACAGACCTCGTTTATAAAATGACTCACACGGACGACTATTATTTTTTAAGCCGTCCCCGCCGTTTTGGAAAGTCGCTTCTGGTCAGCACGCTCAAATGCTACTTTGAAGGCCGCAAGGATTTGTTCACAGGTCTTGCAATGGAAAAACTAGAAACCGAGTGGAAAAAGTACCCGGTCCTGCACATCAGTTTTGCAATAAATAAATATGTTGATTTTAAGACTCTGCAGATTGTCCTGAATTCACAGCTTTGTGAGTGGGAAAAAAACTACGGCGTTACAAAAAACAGCGACGATCCGGGAGACCGCTTTGCCACAATAATAAAAGAAATTCACGCCAAAACCGGCACCCAGCCCGCGGTTCTTGTTGACGAATACGACGCCCCTCTTTTAGACAGCATGGACAACCCGGAGCTGCAGAACACACTAAAGCAGGAAATGCGGAAATTCTTTAGCCCTCTAAAAGACCTTGGCGGAATAATCCGTTTTGTGTTTTTAACGGGAATCAGCAAGTTCAGCCAGCTTTCGATTTTTAGCGAGCTTAACAATCTAAAAGTTATTACGATGAATGATGACTACGCTGCTATCTGCGGAATCACAGAAGAAGAACTCTTTACCCAGATGAAGCCGGAAATCCAGGCTCTTGCGGAAAAACAAAAGCTTACTTATGAAGAAGCATGTGAGGCTCTAAAAGAGCAATACGACGGCTATCATTTTAGCGAAAATTCTCCTGATGTTTATAATCCGTTTAGCCTCATAAATGCACTTGCCGACAAAAGCCTTTCTAATTACTGGTTTGCAACCGGCACTCCAACAATCCTTACAAAACTTATAAGCAAGTACGATATGGATCCTAAGGATTTTGATGAAGGATTTCCGGCCACACAGGAAATGTTTGATGCCCCCACAGAAACAGCAACTGACGCAATTCCCATGCTTTACCAGAGTGGCTACATCACAATAAAAGATTATAAGAACGGAAAATATACCTTACAGTTTCCGAACAATGAGGTTCGTTTCGGATTTTTAAAAAGCCTCATGCCGTATTACGCAACACCGCTGGTAAGCAAAAACGACACATTCCTGCTGAAATTTACAGACAGCCTTGAAAACGAAGACCTGGAGCAGGCCCTTAATCTTACCCGTGCATTCATAAGCTCTGTTCCTTACAACGCAGAGAAACAGACTGAAGCACATTACAAAACAATCTTCTACCTGGTTGCCCGCTTGTGCACCCCTTTTGTTGTCCGCACCGAGGAGGCATCTGCCGCCGGCCGCAGCGACATGGTTGTAGAAACAAAAACAGCTGTTTACATGTTTGAGTTTAAGCTGGACGGCAGTGCAGAAGAAGCCCTAAAACAGATAACCGACAAAGGCTATCTCATACAGTACACAGCCAGAACAAAAGATGACGGAACTGCAAAGACGCTCTACAAAATCGGCATAAGTTTTGACACTCAGACCCGTACCATCGGCGAGTGGAAGTGGAGTAAAGACTCTTAATCTTATATTTTTAATTCCCTGCGATTTCGTTGAAAAGAGCCTGATAGAGCATGGCCTTATCCTTGTTGGTGCTGCGGATTGTGTTTGAAAGCCGCTGAGCCAGCTTGAGCAGAACCTTGTAGCCCAAAATGCTCTCTTTCTGGCACAATTCGTGAAATTTTTTACTGGTCAGAACGAGAACCTGACATTCATCGATTGCCGTAACAGTCGCGCTTCTCTTGTCGTTGCTGACAAGTGCCGTCTCGCCGAAGAAGATGTTCATGCTGGCGTTTAAGTCTGCGAGGGCGATGGGGTCTCCTGCCGGCGTGTCGCGGTAAATGTGAACCGAGCCTGAATAAAGGATGTAAAACTCGTCGCCAACATCGCCTTCTTTGATTATAATCTGCCCTGGCTTAAATTTTTTCATGCTGATGCTTTCGTAGAGCTGAGTCAGGATTTCCCGGTCACCTTCCTTCTTTGGGTCAAAGTCAGAGAAAAGCGAGATTTTGGCAAGTTTTGGCAGAACTTCATCGAGATTTTTCGTTTTCATTTATTATTCCCCCTTTCAGTTTGCCTTGCCACGGACGAAAATGGCTTTTGAATGGCTCGGAATTATGTAGCTTGAAGACGGAGCCAGAATCGGCTCGTTGCTTTTGAGCAGCTTGACTTTCTGAAGATTGTCGATGATTTTACTGATGTCAGGATTTTTCTGGGCTTCCCGCAAGGCTTCCGTTCGCCTGTGGTGGAAGTTGCCGGAATTGAGCAAAAGCCCTATTAAAAGCCCCTGCTCTTCCCGTCTTTCTTCCTCGTAGGCCTTTAATTCACCGTAAGTTTTTCCCACGAAGGATTCAGGAATATCCCCGATTAAGATGCCGGAAGTGGCGTCGTTACCGCTAATCAGGGTGCTGATAACATGGCTGTAGCCCTGACCGCTGGATGCCGTGGCAAGAAGGCTCTTTTCGTAATCCTGCATGAGGATTATTTCGTCGCAATGAGCCATTTTCAAGTGTTTTTCAAATTTCGGACTCATAAGCTCGGCAACCACATAAAGTCCGTGGTTCAGATTTTCTATGGTCAGCACGGCAAGGACTGTGCGGGAGTCGATTTCAAGGTCAGAATAATCTTTTGATTTGTCGGAAATTACAAGAACCCGCTCCGCGTCCTGAATTTTTGCCCTTTTTAGGGTGGATTCGTCGGTAAAATCCCCGGCCACAAAATGTAAATCTTTGTAGCTGTCCCGGCTTTTTAAAAGCTGAACCTGATCTGGAGCCTCGTTTATCAGCACAATCATGTCTATGCTGATTTCCGGATTTGATTTTAGAACCGTCTTTAAGATTTTGTCAAAGCCCGGTCTCCATCCGCAAATTATAAAATGTCCGCTCATGTCTTTTAATGTTTCCAATCCCTTGTCCTTTTTTTCCTGAATATCAACGAAAAGCGCCGTGATATTACCCCTGATATAACTGAAAAAGAATGTGCCGGTAATCAACAGAGTGATTGCGGCAGCCCGCCCAGAAAGTGACTCACACACATACTCAAAGTAGCCCGCAAATACGGCGACGCACATGAAGTAGAAACTGTCGAACTTTGTTTCGATTCCGCTTCCTGTTTTGGTCTCCACATTGTAGACGATTATGGTCATGCTCACTATGAGAAGGATAATCGCCAGATAGGCATAAGTTGACGGAGTTTTTAGAAGAATCCTGAGTAAGTGAAAAAATCGATTCCGCTTTCCGTCCTTTTTTTTACCCATGCTTTTTGCCCCCTTAGCTTATGCAGTTAGAGCAAACCAGAATGGATTTTGCGTATTTTGGAATTATATAAGAGCCCTTTGGAGTGAGAAGAGGCTCATTGCAGCTTCCTTCAAGAGAATCTTTTTTCATCTGCTGGTAATTTCCAGAATTCAAAAGAAGCCCCACGAGGATTTCGGATTCGCCTTTTTTGCTGTAAAAATCCTCCAGCTCCTGATAGCTTTTTCCCACATAGCTTGCCGGGAAATCAGAGACAATGATTCCTGTGTCAGAGTCATCACTGATAAGCGACTTGATGACATTGCTGTAGCCCTGACCGCTAGATGCAGTGGCCAGAAGGCTGTGCTCATATTCCTGAGTGAGGATAATTTCATCGCAATGGGCGAGCCGCAAATGTTCGGCAAGTTTTTCGTCCAAAAGCTCGGCAGAAATGTAAACGGAAGGATTAAGATTCTTCATGGTAAGGACGGCAAGAACTGTGCGGGAATCAACTTCCATGTTGCTTGACTTGCCATTTCCAGAATCCGCGAGGACTAGAATGCGAGAAGCAGTCTCGATGTGGGCGCGTTTAAGCGTATCAGCGTCAGAAAAATCCCCGGCCACATATTTTACGCTCTTGAATTCGATATTCTCTTTGAGTTGCTCCACCAGCTGGGAAGGGGCATTGTTCACCAGAACAATCATGTCAGGCGTGATGTCTGGATTAGACCTCAGTACCGTCGCTAAAAGTTCCTCAAAGCCGTTTTTCCATCCGCAAAGTAAAAACTGTCCTTTCATAGGCCGTATTTTTTTTAATCCCCTGTTATTTTTCGACTGAATATCCATGATTACAGAAGTAATCTTACCGATGATGACCGCCCATAAAGCCATTCCGAAGAGCAGCAGCACTAATGAAGCAAAGCGGCCGGGAACGGACTTTACGTAAAAGTCATAGTAAGCCGCAACCACCGCGACAATCGTGTGCCAGACCGCATCAAAAAGCCCCGTGATGCCCGAATCTGTCTTGGTCTCCGTCTTGTAAACCACATAGGTCGAAAGGACGATGAGAGCCAGAATAAGAAGGAGCAGATAACTGAAGGGATTTTTCAGCCATCTTTTAAGGCTTCGGTGCAGCTTTCGGCGCAGTTTTTTGCTTTTTTCGCTCATTTAAAAGCTCCTTGTAAATGCTGCCGGTGTTGGGCAATTTCAAACCAACTGCCCCTTCTATGATACAAGAATATTCAATTTTTGAAAATAATTTTAAATTACAAAATAATCAGAGGTAAAAATCTCCGTCCTAAAAATAGTTTATTTCACGAAACTGGCATTTTCCTCAGTATGCGTCATTGTGGACTCCTCCGATTGCCCTTCCGCTGGGCTCGTCCATGTTTTTCCAGGCGGCGTCCCATTCCAGGGCTTTTGCCGTAGAGCAGGCAACTCCCGCTTCGTGGGGAACGCATTTTGCGGCAGAGTCGCTGGGGAAGAGTCGGCTGTAGATTTCGCGGTAGTAATATTCTTCTTTTGTTTTTGGCGGATTTACGGGGAAGCGGTTTTCGCGGCGGGCAAATTCCTGATCGCTGACTTTCTCCTCGGTGATTTTTTTCAGGGTGTCAATCCAGTTGTAGCCCACGCCGTCAGAGAACTGCTCTTTTTGCCGCCATGCGATGTTTTTTGGGAGCAGGTCTTCAAAGGCCTTGCGCAAAATCCATTTTTCAATCCTCTGTTTGCCGTCGGGGAGGCGGATGCTCATTTTGTCATTTGGATTAAGGCTCATGGCGATGTCGATAAAATCTTTGTCAAGGAAGGGAACCCGGCCTTCCACGCCCCAGGCCATAAGGCTTTTGTTCGCGCGGAGACAGTCATAAAGGTGGAGCTTGCTCATTTTTCGCACCAGCTCTTCGTGGAATTCTTTGGCGTCAGGCGCCTTGTGGAAGTAAAGATAGCCACCGAAAAGCTCGTCGCTACCCTCACCCGAAAGAACCATCTTGATTCCCATTGATTTTATAACGCGGGCAAGAAGATACATGGGCGTACTTGCCCTCACCGTGGTGATGTCGTAGGTCTCGATGTGATAGATTACATCAGGAAGAGCGTCTAAAGCTTCCTGAATGGTGAAGTGGACTTCGTGATGAACGGTGCCGATGTAGTCGGCTGCCTTCTGGGCGGCGATTAAGTCCGGCGAGCCTTCCAGGCCGATTGCGAAAGAGTGGAGCTGAGGCCACCATGCGCTTTCCTTGCTGTCGCTCTCAACCCGCTTTTTAGAGAATTTCTGTGTGATTGCGGCGATTATTGAGGAGTCCAGGCCTCCCGAAAGAAGCACGCCGTAGGGAACATCGCTCATAAGCTGGGCTTTTACCGCCGTTTCCAGGCCGTTACGCACTTTTTCAATCACGGCGGGGTTGATGATTTCTCCCTTGTCGTCAGTGGCTTTGGGAGAATTCTTAACCGAGTCAAAAGATTCCCAGTCACGGTGATACCATTTCACGGGTTTGCCTTGTGAGCAGGCGTTGCGGGCGGCGTCTGAGCCCGCAGAGGGGGTAGCGGAAGACGCGTTCGCGGCTGGAGCGAGGGGAAGGCTTTCCCCGTCTGATTTCTCATTACTATACAAATAGCTTCCGTTAGGGAATTCTTCGATTGTAACGCACTCGCCTTCCAGGGCTTTCAGCTCGCTTGCCACATAGTAGCGGCCGGCCTTGTCCCAGCCCTGATACAAGGGAATTACTCCGATTTCGTCCCTTGCAATCAGGTAGGCGTCCCGCTCGCTGTCGTAGAGGGCAAAGGCGAAAATGCCTGAAAGTTCTTCAATCATTGCGGAAAAGTCGCCGGTCTCACGGTATTTTTTGTAAAGGGGCAGGATTACCTCGCAGTCGCTCCCGGTAAGGAAATGATAGCTTTGGGCGAACTGGGCGCGGAGATTTTTATGATTGTAGATTTCGCCGTTTGCCGCAAGAATCAGCTTTCCGTCGTCGCTTACAAGGGGCTGCTTTCCGCTCAAGGGGTCAACGATTGAAAGGCGCTCATGGCTCAAAATTGCGTTTTCGCCGGTGTAAACGCCGCTCCAGTCTGGTCCCCGGTGACGGATTTTCTTGCTCATTTCCAGAACCTGGGCGCGAAGCTCTTCTTTCAAGCCCTGAGCTATGGGCTGGCTTCCGCTGTTCAAATCAAAACATCCTACAAATCCACACATATTTACCACCTTGTATTCTTCGGGTTAAGCCGATTACAGTCATTTTTCACAAGAAGATTTAAAAACAAAAGAGACCGTGAACAATGCTTCGTAAAAACACAAAACACTATTCACGGCCTCTTTGCCGTTATTTGCTTTAGATTATTAAAAACCACTGGCTGTGTCAAGATGACTAAAAAGAAGATAGTTACAGTTTTGAAATAGAAAAGTCCGACAGCAGATTTTTTTAGTAACACTTTTGAAATGAAAGCATCCGCCAGAAATGAAGATTTTTATTACAGTTTTGAAATTAACCGATATCTAGTAACACTTTTGAAATAATTTTCAACAAAAAGGCTGTGGATAACACAAATCTTTGTAACACTTTTGAAATAAAAGCCAAAATTTATACAAAAAGCCCTATCCCCTTGTTCTGCAAAGACTTAACAAAAATACTCAGAAACATCAGGTAACACTTTTGAAATAAAAAATTACACTTTTGAAATATCTACTATAGATTCTAATAAATACTATTAAATTTTAAACTAATAATAGGCATTGTTCAAATGTGGAAAACTCCTGAATCTCTTTCAAATCTGTAACCATTTTAAATGTCTGAAGTGATAAGAGCATATCTTGTGTCCTTACTTAAGACAGGTGCAGGACTTTTATAAAGCGTTATCCCCTCCCCTCCCTTGTCAATCGTCACTTTTAATTCGGGATAATACTTTTCTTTTATTTCCCTGATATTCTCTAAGATTCTGAAATAGCTGACATTTTCCTGATTGTCATTTTTAGCATCATCAACCGGATTAAATTGTTCGACAAGCTTATGACGGGGAACGAAAATCGGCTCAGTTATCGAGTTATTCCTGTAAACAAGCCATGCATAAATATCCTTTCCAATGGCAGAAGAAATGCTTTTATAAACCGTGTAGTTTATTGGAACTGCGTGTTTCTTACAAAAAGCGGCGAATTCAGGTGAAAGAATTATCTTAAAAGCAAAGCTTTTTTTATCCCCGGAGCCATCATCTGCCTCTTTGTACTGTACTCCCTCTGTAAAACGAATATTTCCCGTTGAATGAGTCGTGACGATAATATCCTGCTTTGGAAAATTATTTTTGTCATAAATCTCCTCGAAAAGATAAGCCGCTTTCAATTCTGTAACTTTTTGGGTGAAGGAAAAGGCCGCATTGCTGAAACATTCCAGCTGCTCCTTTATGTCCTTTCCCCGTGATTTTGGAAGCTGCATTTCGGTAAGCAGGTCTGAAAGCTTGTGATATTCAAGAAGAACCGGTCCCATTTTATTTTTTTCGAGTACCGCATGAGTCGTAAGCACGCTCAGAAGAAGCCTGCCGTAGCGGCCGAAAGGCACATTCGTCGGAGATGTGAGCTTCAATGAAATTCCGTTGCTTCCTTTTCTTTCAAAGACAGTTTTGTTTACATTTCTGAACGGAAGGGACGCGGTTGTAAACAATGCCGGAAGATAAGCGAGATACTGTTTTTCGTCTGGTTTCTCAATGTCAAAAAGCTCGCTGTCCGGATTGTCATAAGCAATCAGCTCGTTCATTTCCTTGATTTTCTTTTTCGCCATTTTTTTACTCTCTAGTTTCACAAAAAATTTGCCCTGAAACGCACGAAAACGCCCTTCTGAGCGGTTTTCCATATTTTTTTAAGTTCTAACCCCAGCCTACTCCCAAAATGCTGTTTCAGCTGTTTATTGTCAGGAAGCCGCCTTCGATTTTTATTTTCCCCTGATTCTCCATTTGCTCCAGAAGCTTCATACCGAGCTTTAAGGAGTCTGTAAGGCTCATTTCATGCTGCGCGCTGTACAACTTCCACTTTTTTTTCAGGCTGTTTGGAATTACCAGCGAGACATAGCCCGGCTTGTCGTCTTGCTCTGATGAGGAAGGAGTAGTTACAGTTTTGAAATTGTCCCCTGCCCCGCCCTGGCCCTCATCTGATTTTATTTCAGAACTGTTAGTATTTTTTTCAGATGATGTTCCGAGACTTGAGATTACATCGTAAAGGTCACTCATCTGTTCGTTTGAAGCCTTTTCTGCCTCTTTCTTTTTTTCTTCAAGGTCCAGATTTTGTACTTTTTTTGTTGCCATTATCTAATTCCTATACACTTTCTTTGATTTTTGCGGCTATTTCCGTAAGAACTTCGAGAGTCTCTTTCTTGGCGTTTGTTCCGGTCTGCTCCTGAGGCGCTATTTTGAGCTTTTGTGACTTGCTGTAGGCCTGATCAATCGGGAGAATGAAAAATTTTGTGTTAGGCATATTCATTTTCTTGAAAAGGGCGAGGTTGTCGTTCTGCTGTGAGATTCTTGCGTCATAGCCGTTCAGTATGATTTTTGAAAGCTCCGGCTTGTCACCCAGGCGCATGTCTTTTTTGATTTGCATAAGGTTTTTCGTGAAGATTGTCAGCCCGTCGACAGCGAATTTGTTTAGCTGCAGGACAGGAATAACTTCATCGCTCGCGGCGAAGCATGAGCGCTCAATTGTCCCAAGGGCAGGGGAAGTGTCGATTATGCAGTAGTCGAAAATCTTTGCTAGCTCTGGAATTATGTCGTCCGCAATGTGATAAGGCTGCTTTGACGCTTCAGCTGATTCCTGATAAGAGCGCAGCGTTCCCCCAAGTCCTGCCGTTGGAAGAAGGAATAGGTTAGGGGAGAAAGTTTTTGAAATACACTTTCCTAACGGGGCTTTCCCTGTCAGTGCGTCTGAAAACTCAAATTCAAGCTCGCTAGGGCCTATCCAGTCAGATGCGTTTCCCTGCGGGTCTGCATCAATGAAAATAACCTTGTGATTTTTTGCAAGCTCTAAAGCTACTGAAACGCTTACGCTTGTCTTTCCTGTGCCGCCCTTTTGGAGAGCGAAAGTAATTGTCCTCATTTTTGTATCCACCCTAAAAGTTATTATAACTAAAAGATAGTGATTTTGTCAAATTTTCTTTAAAAATTAGTTTTGATTTAGTGAAAAGATAATTAAAATCAAGCTAAATTACAACTAAAAGATAGTTAAAACACTAATTATTAGTGATAAAATGCAGTTAAAAATAAGACCTTCGAGAATTCGTTTAGAAAGGAGATTTTTAAAAATTTGATAAATATGTCGCTTTAAGGGCAGGGCCTGTCTAAAGCCCTGTAAATGCGCCTGAACGACTCTGGAATTTTTGGGAAAATTAGCGGAAAAACTAAAAATTAATGAAGGAATGTGGAATTTTAGTTACAGTTCTGAAATTGGAGAGGGTAGGGGAGAACAGGAAATTTAGTTACACTTTTGAAATAAAAATCTCTTTTCAGGCTGGAAAATAGTTACAGAATTGAAATTGTCTATGCCTGAGAACCGAGCCTTATAGGCTGTGCACAAGGGGCTTCCTTTATTGAAAATATTTCAACTTTAAGGACAGCCCCATTTTTTTATAGAAAAAATAGCATTTTCATGATATAATATAAAAAAAGTTGCAGATAGGAGGTCATTATGTCTTATGATACAATGGTTGAACAAATAAAAGCTGTTCCTCAAGAATGTCTCGTTGATATTGAAAACTATATTCAGTTTGTTCTGTATCGATATAATCAGACTGTAAAAACTGAAAAAACTCCCAATCTTTCAAAATACTTTGGTTCCGTAAATTTCAAAAAAGATGGTCTTTCAATTCAAAAGGAAATTAGAAATGAATGGAACTGACTTTTTGGCTGATACAAATGCTTTAATCTATCTGCTGAATGGTAATTCGTGCATGACTCCGTTTTTGCAGAATAAACTTGCTTTTTCAGTTATATCAGAGATGGAGCTCTTGTCTTTTTCTGGAATAACAGCTGAAGAAGAAAATAACATAAAATCACTCTTGCTTGATTGTAAAGAGATTTCTTTAACAGACGAAATAAAAAGAAAAACAATTGAAATTCGTAAAAAGTATAAAACAAAGCTTCCAGATGCTATTGTCGCTGCTTCTGCTATTGTAAAGAATCTTCCACTTATTACAGCAGACAAAGGATTCAATCAAATAGAAGAATTAGATTTAAAATTAATTATTCCAGTTATGTAATAAAACCTAACATGCACTTCAAAGCAGACGGCGACTTAAGCTTGCCGCTGTTTAAGTGCGTAGTTATGATAACAGATAACTATAATCATACAATCACACCAGCAGATTATTTGACCCTGCCTAACAACAGAAGTGGTTATACTAGTAAATCTGTTCTTACGATTAAAAACAATGGCGAAAAATCACTTACTTTTATAAGTGCAAGTATAACAAACATAAATGTTTTTCATACAGACGGAAAATGTTCTCTTGTAAATAATGGAACAAGCACAACTTTCAATTATAGCGATTTGAAAAATAAAGAACTTGTTCCAGGTGCTGAATTAAATCTGACTCTTGCCTCTTATACAAGTAAACTAGGAGAAAATACCGGAAAAATTTCTTTTGTTGTAAATGATGGAGCAGAAACAACGGAAACTCTTGATGTTAATCTCAAAATCTATACAACAGACACCTACAGGCCTTCATTAAAGCTTAATCCTGAAACTGAAGGAACTGTGTATGTTAATAAAACAAATAAGGGCACCTTTAATTTTACATTGGAAAATACGGCTGCCTATCTGCCTTTAAATGTTAGTGCGGAGGTAAACTTATATAAAACAATTCCTTATTACTCAGGTTCAAGTTATTCTTCAATTGAAGAAATATGTCAAAAAATTCAAAAAATAACAGAAGTTCAATACCCGTCAGAAACTCTGGATTTTTTACATCCGGCAGATACATATAATTTTAATCTCTCTACTTCAAACTCGGAAGAGGGTGGTTTTATTTTTGAAGTTATCTTTACTTATGATTATGAAGATTCTTCTGGAAATATAAATGAATCTTATAAGCAGGAACCGATTTATTATACTTTTTATACAGAACCCGAAAATGAGCCGGAGCTTGTTCAAGAAACATTTAACTACACGCCTTTAGGAGTATACGGCGGTAAAGCGTATTTTTATTCAACGGATTCATATTCAAGAAAGCTTTGCGTCTTGAACGAAGATAATACATTAACGGAACTGGATGCTAATTATGGTTACAACAGTCTTAAGGTTGGAGATGAGTTATATTTTAATCAGAGAATAATATCTAGTGATACAGAGCAATGGCTTTATAAACTTGGCAGTAACGGACTTGAAAAACTTGCTTCATCTGAAACAGGTATAGATTTTTCTAATGCGGTGAAATACGGAGACGTAATTTATTATACCGATGATGAGGTGTTGTCTGGCACCGGCAATAAACATCTATATAAAATTGATTTAAATACAAATCAAATTTCCACAGTTAAAACAAATGATAATGAGAGTCCAAAATGGGCTAGCGAAGTAACTGATATCATATGTGCTGATTCAAATTACCTGTATTATGACCTCGATAATAAGATTTATGCTTTAAAACTTTCTGATGAAAGTTATCAGAAAGTTTCTGAAGATGAAGGAATCAGAGTTTTTGTTTATAAAGATAAAGCATATATGCGCCTGAGACTTACAAATACATCAGACGAAGATAAGTACTATATTATAAACGGTACAGAAACTCCAGAGCTTGTAGAAAACCAATTAACAGCCCTTTTGCTTGAAGAATATGACTACGGTGGATTTGAATATTATACAGTCGGAGATTATATTGTTTTTTATGGCAGTCAAAGCTGTGTAATATATGACGGAACAACAGTACAGTCATATGAATACGACCATATTTTTAAGGACGGAGCTTCTATTTATTGGATTAAGAAAAGCGATTCTTATGACAACAACGGCTACACCGGAAAGCTTTTATATTTTGATGGCTCGTCTGTAAAAGAGTTGAACAAGGATTTGCTGTATATGGATGACAATTCAGATCAGGTTTTTAAAATTCATCAGACATCAGGTAATAAAAAATTATATTACAGTGGTTACAATGGCTCACTTATAAGTTTTGATTTGACAAGTCAGAAGACAAGAGCGGTATATTTTACAAATAATAAAAATGTTACAGGCTCAGGCGATCCATTTAATGATAAATGTAAACCATATATAGGTTATGGAGATGGCCTTTCTTGCAACGGGTATTTTTATTTTACAGCAGGAAATTCACTTTATTCTTACAGGGAGCAAGAATAAAATTGCCTTAACAAGAAATCCAAAGCTGGCACAGGCTCATGGCCTGTGCGGTTTGATATGTTGTGCCATTTGTCAACATAAAAAACTCCTTTTGAGAAAAAATATAAAAAAACGGAAGGGAAGCGATAGATCGGCACATGGCCATTCTGATATACGTGGATTCGC
>FLNY01005003.1_pt1 | contig 43937 bp, 31 predicted proteins | sample 1140381 | NCBI WGS metagenome assembly FLNY01 (sample SAMEA3878172, study PRJEB12797) | bioreactor metagenome | biome: Moose rumen | place: Sweden | collected 2011-10
ATGGTGAATGGTTGAACCTCTTGAATCCTGAAACTTGAATCTTGGAACCCCACCTCCCTTCCCTTCAGGGGAGGGCTGGGGAGAGGCTGAATCTCAGAATCGAATTTTGACCTTCCTGCCCCACGGCTCGAAGGAGACCCAAGCTTTGTCGCCCCGGCGGGTGACGCTGAGCTGGCGGGAACCCTGACACACAGACACTTCGCCGGCATCGGAGGGCAGGGAGAAAACGAGGGTGAGCGGTTCGCGGAAGAGAGCCCGGTCGGCACAGAAGACAGGTTTGACGGTCAAAGTCCGTTTGCCGCGTGTCACTTTCAACAGGGTGTTGTCTCTCTCGCCCTGATAGGCGGCGACCTCGCGGAAGGTGGCTACCCAGATGCTGTCCTCGCGGGCTTTCACCTCGTCGTAGAAATTCCACAACACCTCGGGGTGATACCATTTGTCATAGCCGCGCGTGATGGCGTGTGTCATCGTCACACCCCACTCGCCGTGGTCCAGCACGTCACGCAGCCAAGCCGTCAGTTTCCCGGGCGTGGTCTTGCTGTTCTGCTGCCCGTGGCCCACCTGGAAGGTACGTGTTCCCACCCTTCCGTTGCGCGTGAGCTTCAGAACGAGGCCGTTGACTTCGTTGTAGGGATAACAGAACGTGACGGGTCTTACCCCCGTGGCCCGCTCGATGGCCGAGTCGTTCATGAGGATTTCTCTTAGCAGCGTATCTTGGGCGAGACGCGTCAGATGGGGATGGCTCCAGGAGTGACTCGACATCTCATGTCCGCGCAGGTGCATCTCGCGCACTTTTTCCCACGTGAGACGGGGCGACACGGTGTCGTTGACACCCACCATGTTGCCTATAATCCAAAAGGTGCCCCGAAATCCCCTCTTCTCCAGTTCGGGAGCCACCATCGTGAAGTGTTCCATGAGGCCGTCGTCGTAGGTGAACGAGAGGGCAGCCCGTTTGTTGTCGCGCCAGGGTGCCACATAGACATCTGTCACCTGCGGCAAGAGAGCGTTGGCATAACGTTGGCCAAGCTCGATGCCGGCACTTCGCGAGAAATGGGGGTCGCGAGGTTTGTCTTTGTAGCGGCGTTCCAGTTTGTTGCTGCTTACCTTGGTGCAGAGAGGCACCGTCCGGCAGACTTCGATGAGGGTAGTGTCGTTGAAGCGACGGATATCGTCGAGGGAAGCCCATTCCCACTCTCCCGTTTCTCCCACGACAACGGGTACATCGGGAGTCCCGAGTTGTTTGCGCAGGTAGGCGACCATGCGTGAGAAGCGGTCGGAATATTCTTCGGGGGTCATCCCTTTCTGGATATCGGTCTCGCCCTGATGCCAAACGATGGCCTTGAGGCATCCGTATTTCAGAGCCTGACGGGTACGTACAATGGCGGAATCGACATATCCGTCACTTGCCCCGGGTGTCCAGCTTTTGATGGACGACCCTCCACGGGCATTCTGCACGAGCAGCACCCTGCGGTTGGTCCACCTGTGGAGTCTGTCGCCGAGACCCACGCCGAGCCCGATACCCTGCACAGAGAGGTCCTTTCGGATGTTGGAATACCTGTTGAGCGGAGCCATCGCTTCCTCGGGCTTCCCTTTGTCGTTGAGCAACCAGACGCCGGGAATGACATCCGTGGTGTCGGATGAAATCATGGGGCCTCTGCCGGCGCAGTTGGACTGTCCTATCAGCAGATACACATCATAGCGGGGCCCGGCCTCTGCGGCGGCAAAGACAAGCAGGGTCCATAACAAAAGCTGCAATCGTTTCATATTAAAGTTTCGAGTTATTATTGACGGGGACGAAAAACGGGGAGTTATTATTGACGGGGACGAAAACGGGGAGTTATTATTGACGGGGGCGAAACGGGGACAGGGTTCAGGTTCTATATGTCGGCACGGAAAGCCACACGTTCCTTGTGACAGGTTCGCTCGAAATATTGCCACTGGGTCTGCACCTTGACGTTGGACTCCAGTTCGGGATTGGACTCGCACCACACATAGCCGTTTTTCCTGGCCTGCGGAATCAGTTCAGTGAAGAGGAGTGCGTTGACACCCTTGCCCTGGAAATCGGGCCTCACACCCACAAGGTAAAGGTCCCATGTGTCCGTACCTCCCTTGCAGTAGAGAGCGCGGAACGTATGTATCCACCCAAAGGGCAAGAGGCTTCCGCGTGCTTTCTGCTGTGCGCGCGAGAGCGAAGGGCAGGTGATACCTACGGCAATGAGATTGTCGTCGGCATCGGCCACAAGCCTCACGCAGTCGAGGCGGATGTTGGGCAGGTAGAGCCCGATGTAGTAGTCTATCTGACGGTCGGTGAGCGGTGTGAAGCCATAGAGGGGGGCGTAGGCCTCGTTGAGGAGTTGGAATATCTTGCGTCCCCAGCGGGAGACCATCTTGCGGCGGTTCAGTTCGGTGAAGACCCTCAGCCCGTATTTCCGTTTCACCAGTTCGGCAATGCGGAGGTGTTTGTCGGGCACCCGGTCGGGTATCTTCATGCGGTACTCGCGCCACCGCGCTTCTTCGTGCAGTCCCCAGTTGCGGAAATGGGCGGCATAGTAGGGAGCATTGTAGATGGTGGCCGAGGTGGAAAGTTGGTCGAAACCCTTCACGAGGCAGCCCTCGGGGTCGAAGTCGGTCATGCCGAGGGGACCGACCATAGAGGTCATCCCCCGACGCTGTCCCCAAGCCTTCACTGCATCGAGCAACATGCGCGAGACATCGCTGTCGTCGATGAAATCCACAAAGCCGAAGCGGCATTCCCGGGTTCCGTAGCGCTCGTTGTGACGGCGGTTGACGAAACCCGCAATGCGACCCACGGTTTCGGTTCCGCGCCGACAGAGGCAATAAACCCGGTCGGTGAACTCGAAAGCGGGATTGACGGCGGGGTCGAGCATGTCTATCTCGGACTTGAGGATGGGCGGCACATACCAGGGACAGTCCCTGTAGAGCTCCATCGGGAACTTCACAAAGTCCTTGAGCCCGCAGCGGTCGGTGATTTCGATGATTTTATTGCTCATTCCTTCTCGCCGAAAGCGAGGTCACCGGCATCACCCAATCCGGGCACGATATACTTGTGGGGATTGAGATATTCGTCCACGGCGGCCACCCAGAGGGTAGTATCCTCGGGCATGTGTTCCTGAAGGTAGTTGATGGCTTCGCGCGAAGCTATGACAGAGACAATGTGGATTGTCTCGGGCACACCCTTGCTCTGAAGGGCTTCCCAGGCGAGTTCCATCGACGAACCGGTGGCCAGCATGGGGTCTGCCAGAATGAGTGTCTTGCCATCGAGCGTAGGCGACGAAATATACTCGACATGGATGTCGAAATTGAAGTCCTCGTCGTAGTTGCGATAGGCCGACACGAAGGCATTGTCGGCATCGTCGAACACGTTGAGCAGACCCTGATGCAGCGGGAGGCCTGCACGCAGGATGGTGGCCAACACCAGCGAATCGACAGGCACGGAGACCTCGGCCACACCCAAAGGTGTGGTCACGGACTGTTCCTCGTAGTGGAGTCCCTTGGAAATCTCATACCCGATGACCTCACCTATCCGCTCGATGTTGCGGCGGAAACGCATTTTGTCATTCTGGATGTTCACATCGCGCAACTCGGCGATGAATCTGTTAACCACTGTGTTGGTTTTTGAAAAATCGACTACCTTCATTATGTTTTTCGTTAAATATTGGGGCAAAGATAACAATTTTATTTGATTTGAGAACAAAAACTTGCAAAAATATTTGTTTTTTCCTCCAAAAAAGCCTATCTTTGCCGCAGAAATGAGCAAAACAGCAATCAATTGACAACGACATAATGAAGAAAATTCTTTATATCCACGGTTTCGCAAGTGCCGGTTCAACCGGTACGGCTGTCTCCCTCCGCAACCTCCTTTTCGAGAAGGACGTGCGTGTAGTCTCTCCCGATGTTCCCGTCTCTCCGGCGGCGGCCCTCCCCTTCCTCCGTCAGGCGGTTGCGGACGAACAGCCGGATCTCATCATCGGCACCTCGATGGGCGGCATGTATGCCGAGCAACTCTATGGCACGCCACGCATTCTGGTCAATCCATCGTTCCACATGGCACGTCTCCTCACCTTCCGCGGTCTCGGCAACCGCGAGTTTCTCAACAAACGTGCCGATGGGGCTGTCTCCTTCAAGGTCGATAAGCAGATGATTGCCGAGTTCAAGGAGATAGAAAAGGGTTGTTTCTCGGGAGCCAAGGGCGATGAAATCGACCTCGTCTGGGGTCTCTTCGGCAAGAACGACCCCACGGTCCACACCCAAGACGACTTCACGCGCCACTACGGCAAAGCCCACTTCACGGTCTTCGACGGCGAACACCGCCTCAACGACAAAATCCTCAAGAACGTGGTTGCTCCCCTCGCGGCACAAATTCTATCGATATCCGATGGCGGCTAAAAAAACTTTTTGCGGGTCCATCGATATCCGATGGCGGCTTAAAAATATTTTTGCGGGTCCATCGATATCCGATGGCGGCTCAAAAAACTTTTCGCGGGTCCATCGGAGTCCGATGGCGGCTTAAAAAAAATTTTGCAGGTCTATCGGAGTCCGATAGGGTCGTCAACGCCCCTTTTGGGTTTCTTTCGATTCGGATGGAGCCCTGACAGGTCGTTGATGCCCCCCATCAAACTATTTTCGCACACAGGGTTTTGCCGGTGAGCCTGTTTTCGGGGGTGTTTTTGCCGGGTTCCAATCACGATTCTCTACAAGATTGAACGGATTGGTTATGCGCCCCAACGGACAGCTTCTCCTCAGCCCTTGTGCCGGGTTATTTGACCCCGACGGGGTCACAAAAAAACCGGACTGTCGATGGAGGCAGCCCGGAAGGGGAAGAGGAGCGAAATACGGGACTCGAACCCGCGACCCTCGGCTTGGGAAGCCAATGCTCTACCAACTGAGCTAATTTCGCATTGAACAGCCAATCGCGGAAGGACTGGCTATGGGAGGATCAGGAGTCTGTCATCAGACCGGACATCATGTTGACCATCTTGAGGGCCGTCTCGGCACAAGTGCTTCCCTGAGTGGCAAGGTCGCCACGGGAAATCTTGAGAGCCTGTTCACGACTGTCAACCATGAGAACACCATCGATGAAGGGGATATCGTGGCGGAGGTTGAGATGGTTGAGCGCACGTGCCACCACATCGCAAATGCAGCGGAAGTTGGGCGTACCGTCGTCGATAACGCAACCGAGCATGATGACAGCGGAGGGCTCTTTGATGATAGCCAACTGGCGGGCTGCGAACCCGAGTTCAACGGCTCCGGGTACGTGGATGATGTCGATGTCTTCGTCGCAGACACCACACTCTTTCAACCGACGGACGGTGCCCTCGAGAAGGGCGGCCGTGATTTCTTCGTTCCAATCACTGACAACGATGCCAACGGAGGCGTCAGTGACATTGAGGGGACTTAAAGGCGTGGTATCCCTGGGATCCGCCGCCGCAGGAGAATCTGATGACATGATAATCTGATATTCTGATATTACTGTACTCTGACGATGTACTTGTCGATGTTCTGACCGATGACCGTCTCGCGCCAATTGTCCTTGATGGACTGATAGACCTTGAGGGCAGAAGCGTTGTCGCCTGCCTTTTCGTAGGCAAGACCGGCTTTCTTGAGGTAGAGGGGGGAGTAGTTGGCCGTATTGCTGGCTTTGGCAGCAGCCTCGAAATTGCGGGCAGCCTCCTTGTAGTCGGGGTTCTCGCCGTTGACCATGCAGTCGCCGATGGCTGCGGTGACAGCAGGAGCCACTACAGCGTCGTTGCCGGAATACTTGCGCAGGAGGGCAATAGCCTCCTCATAGTTGCCGAGTTCCTTGTTGCAGAGACCTGCATAAACCTTGGCGAGATTGCCGGTCTTGGTCGAACCATACTCATCGATGACAGCCTCGAAAGCTTCGAGAGCCTGCTCGTAGTCACCGTTCTCGAAGAGGAACTGGGCGCTCCAAATTTCCTCCTGAGCCTTTTGGTTCTGTTTGTTGCTATAAGCGTTCCAGCCCCACACAGCTGCCACAAGCACGATGATGCCGACGAGACACCAAGTGATGATGTTCTTGTTCTTCTCTACAAATTGTTCACTTTTTGAAAGGGCTTCGTCCACGTTCTGAACCGTTGCGTCAGCCTGCTTTTTGTTGTTTGCCATTTTGTTTAATTATGCTTATTTTTTTATTAAATTCGAAAAAATGCGGTGCAAATTTACAAAAAATCCGATAAATAACAAGAGAAAACCGAAAAAAAATTCATTTTCGGTGTTTATTTCATTATTTTTCACTAACTTTGCCACCCGAAAGGTTCAAAATATGCAACTGAAGCATCTGAATATACTCAATTTCAAGAATATCGCCGAGGCCAATCTTGACTTCTCGCCGAACGTGAATTGTCTGGTGGGCAAAAACGGCATGGGCAAGACCAATCTGCTGGATGCCATCTGGTACCTGAGCTTCTGTCGCGGAATGACCAATCTGCCGGACAAAGAGACCGTGATGCACGGAGAAGAACTTTTCATGCTGAAAGGGGACTACACCCTGAACGGACAGGCGGAGACGATACAATGCGGACTGAGAATCGGGTCGAAGAAGAGTTTCAAGCGGGACGGCAAGGAATACCGCCGGCTCTCGGACCACATCGGTCTGTTGCCTCTGGTGACACTGACCCCTGCCGACAACGACCTGATACGGGGCGGGAGCGAAGAACGCAGAAACTTCATGGACCGGGTGATTGCCCAATTTGACAAGAACTACCTCAATGCTCTCATCCGCTATAACGCAGCCCTGTCGCAACGCAATGCCCTGTTGAAGCAGGATCCGCAGCCCCGCGACACAGAGCTGTACCGTCCGTGGGAAGAGCAGATGGACTTCTACGGCAGACAACTGTACGAAGCCCGCAAGAAATTCACCGAGGACTTCGAGCCCGTGTTCCAGGAGTTCTACGAACAAATCTCGCTGGGTCGGGAAAAAGTGTCGCTACGCTACACCTCGCACTTCGAGCGCGGCTCTCTCCTCCCCCTGTTGGACGAAACGAGGGTGAGAGATTGGGCGGTGGAATACACCACACGCGGAGCCCACAAAGACGACATCGAGATGCGGCTGGGCGACTGGACGATGAAACAAATCGGTTCGCAGGGTCAGAACAAAACGCTGACGGTGACCCTGAAGCTGGCTCAATGGGACTTCCTGAACCGCGTGGGTCACACGGCTCCGATACTGCTGCTGGACGACATCTTCGACCGACTGGATAGCGACCGTGTGTCGCAAATCGTGCGGCTGGTGGCCTCGTCGCGCTTCGGACAAATCTTCATCACCGACACCAACCGCGAAAACCTCGACTCCATCGTGGCCTCGATAGACGGCAGCTACAAGATGTTCGGGGTGGAGAACGGACATTACAACGTGACAGACGAAAGGTAAAAACAATGATAGAACGCCAAGAAGCAAAGTCGATAGGCGAAATACTGCGCCAATATCTGAAGGTCACCCAGCTGGAGAATCTGGCCTGGGAGGAACGAATAGCGCAGTCGTGGCAATCGCTGCTGGGAGACGAAGTGACCCGGGAGACAGAACGGCTCCGTCTGGAGGAGGGAACACTGTATGTGACCCTGCGGTCGCCCAGTCTGAAAAACGACCTCATGTACAATCGCCGGCAAATCATAGAAGAGGTGAACCGCATGCTGGGGAGCGAGGCAGTGAAAGCCATTGTTATCCGATAACAGGGACAAAGAACAATAAAACCCGTCTCACGCGCGTTATTATTAATAATGTATAAAATCATTCGATATATACGGACACTCTGTCTGCTGGCCCTCACAACGACGGCGAGCGCCGAGTCGGTGCGCATCTACGGCACAGTGAGCGACCCGAAGGGCAATCCCATCGAAATTGCCCACATCCGGACATCGAGGGGGACGCTGGGAACACTCTCCAACTTCAAGGGGGAATACGAGCTGTCGGTGCCCGAGAGCGACACGCTGAGGCTCATATACACCTCGCTGGGATACCGCCGGGTCGAGAGAGTGTTCAACACACGTGCCGTGAAGCCCAACGAGAAAGGCGTGCGACGGCTGAGAGCCGACGTGGTGCTCGTGCCCAACGAAGCCTACATAGGCGAGGTGGAAGTGGTGACGGAACGGCAACAGACCAACACCCTGGAACGCATCAACAGCCGCGAGTTGGAAAACATGCCCTCAGCCTCGGGCAATGCCGTAGAAGACCTGATAGGGACGATGGCTGGAGTGACGATGAACAACGAACTCTCGTCGCAATATTCGGTGAGAGGAGGTTCGTTTGACGAAAACCTGGTCTATGTGAACGGTATCGAAGTCTATAAACCCCAGCTCATCAGTAGCGGGCAACAGGAAGGTCTCTCGTTCATCAATCCCGCGATGGTGGCTTCGGTCGATTTCTCGACAGGCGGCTTTGCACCCGAATACGGTGACAAGATGTCGTCGGTGCTGGACATCGCCTACAAGGTGCCGGAGAGATTCGAGGGACAAGCCGAAGTGTCGGTACTGGGTGCCTCGGCTGCCCTGGGACAGCGAACGGCTCGGTTCAGTCAGCTGCACGGGGTGCGTTACAAGAGAAACACGTCGATGCTGCAATCGCTCGACACCCACGGAGAATACGACCCGCGTTTTTTCGACTACCAGACGTACCTGACTTGGGCTGTGAACGACCGATGGGCAGTATCTTTCCTGGGCAACATCGCACAAAACACATATAAATTCGAACCCGAAAGCCGAGAGACCTCCTTCGGTACGATGGAGGACGTGAAGCGGTTCAAGGTCTATTTCGACGGCAAAGAGTCGGACGAATTCGACACCTATTTCGGAGCCATGACACTTCATTGGAAAGGTTTGCCCCGCACAGAACTGATGCTGCAGGCCTCGGGATTCTTCACCGACGAGAAAGTGACCTATGACATCTCGGGCGAATACTGGCTGGACCAGGCCACCGACGGCGGACAGGGTTCGCTGGGTGTGGGCGGCTACCGCGAACACGCCCGCAACTACCTGCGAGCCTCAGTGATGGCCGTGAGCCTGAAGGGCAAGACCCAAATCGGACACAACAAACTGGGCTACGGCATCCATTTCCAAAGCGAAAAGACAGATGACCGCATCGCCGAATGGGAGATGCGCGACTCGTCGGGTTACACCCTGCCCCACACGGGCACCACGGTGGAGACGATAGAAAACCTGCACTCCTTCTACAACAAACGGACCGAAAGGCTGAACTTCTTCGTCCAAGACACCTACGGCTGGGACATGTGGGGAGGAAGGTTCCTCGTCATCGGAGGCCTGAGGCTGAGCTACTGGAACTTCAACCGCGAGTGGCTGCTCTCGCCCCGTGCAGCCCTGCGCTACAAAGCCGATGCCCGTCCCGACATTGTCTGGCGACTGGCCACAGGCATCTATTATCAGGCTCCCTTCTACAAGGAATACCGACTGCCGGTGAAGGATGCGGAGGGCAACAGCTATGTGGAGATGAATAAGGACATCAAGTCGCAACGGTCGTTCCAAATCATCCTGGGGATGGACTGGACGTTCCGGGCTTACGGACGTCCGTTCAAATGGACCACAGAGGCTTATTACAAACACATCTCGAACTATATCCCCTACGAAATAGACAACGTGCAGATACGCTACTACGGCGACAACCGGGGAACGGCCTACGGTTTGGGCATAGACACGAAACTGTTCGGCGAATTTGTGCCGGGCACCGACTCGTGGCTTTCGTTCTCGCTGATGAGAGCCCGGGAGACCTTCGACGGCCTGACCACCGCACGCCCCACCGAACAACGTTATTCGCTGGGACTGTTCTTCTCGGACTACTGGCCTGGCAACGACAGCTGGAAGGTACACCTGCGGGGCGTGATGAACGACGGGTTGCCCTTCTACTCCCCCATCGGCGGCAGAGCTTCGGGCATCTTCCGCACGCCGGCCTACAAACGCGTGGACTTGGGTGTTTCGTACGCATGGAACAAAAAGAACTCCGCATTCATGTCGCGCAAGGGGTGGCGACGGCTGAAGGAAATCAATGTGGGCGCAGACATCTTCAATCTGCTTGACATCGACAATACCAACTCCTACTACTGGGTGACGGCGGTAGATAACATGCAATACGCCGTACCCAACTATCTCACGGGCAGAATGCTGAATGTAAACGTTTCAATCAAGTGGTAATATGTTCAAAACGCTACTACGACAAGTCAAGCAGTTCAAAACCGCGTCGATACTGACGCCCGTCTTTACCGCCGGCGAGGTGGTGATGGGGGTGCTGATACCCTACGTGACGGCTTGGATTATCGACTGCGGCATCCTGGTGGGCGACATCCAAGGCGTGTTTCGCTACGGCATGATACTGTTAGGACTGGCGGCCATCACCTTCGTCTTCGGACTGCTGAGTGCGCGCTTTGGTGCCATAGCAGCTACGGGCTTTGCCTACAATCTTCGCGAGGCCATGTTTCGCAACATACAGACCTTCTCGTTCTCGAATATCGACCGTTTCTCAACAGCCGGCCTGGTGACGCGCTTGACGACGGACGTGTCCAACCTCCGCCGCGCCTATCAGCAGTTGCTTCGCGTGTCGGTGCGCGCCCCGTTGAATCTGGTGACCTCCATCATGATGTGTCTGTGGATCAACAGCCGTATGTCGCTCATCTTCGTCATCGCCCTCTTGGTGTTGGGGACGATGGTTGTATTCGTCATGAGCCGCACAATCAAACTCTTCGCCCAAGTGTTTGAACGCTACGACGACCTCAACAACAGCGTTCAGGAGAACGTAGCCGCCATCCGCGTGGTGAAGGCATTCGTGCGCGAGGACTTCGAACGGACGAAGTTCTCCGTCGCCACAGGCAAGCTCTACCATCTCTACGTCAAGACGGAGAGTCTGATGGCGCTCAACAATCCCGTGATGAAGCTCGTAGTATATGGTTGCATCATCGCCCTTTCGTGGTACGGTGCCCACTACATCGTGGAGGGAACACTCACAACAGGCGAACTCACCTCGATGTTTGCCTACGTGCTGCTGATATTCAACTCGCTGATGATGCTCTCGATGATTTTCGTGCAGCTGACCATGAGTACAGCCTCGGGCAAGCGTGTGGCCGAGGTCATCAACGAGAAAGCCGACATCACGTCACCCGCCAATCCCGTGAGGGACGTGAAGGACGGCAGCATCGCATTCTCGCACGTGAGTCTGGCCTACGCCACGCCCGCCCACTTCCATTCACACCACCACGAAAACGCCCGAAAGGCCCAAAAGAATGCCATCGAGGACATCTCGTTCGAGATAAAAGCCGGCGAGACGATAGGCATCATCGGCGGAACGGGTTCGGGCAAATCGTCGCTCGTCAACCTCATCTCACGCCTCTATGACACCACGGAAGGAACGGTGAAAGTAGGAGGACGGGATGTGAAGGAATACGACCTCGAGGTGCTACGCACCAACGTGTCGATGGTGCTGCAGAAGAACCTGCTCTTCACGGGCACCGTGCTGGACAACCTGCGGTGGGGCAAGCAAGACGCAACGCCAGAGGAGTGCCGGGAGGCCTGCAGCATCGCCTGTGCCGACGAATTCATCTCCCACATGCCGCAGGGCTACGACTCCATCATCGAACAGAACGGCAACAACCTCTCTGGCGGCCAACGCCAGCGGCTCTGTATAGCCCGTGCCCTCCTCAAGAAGCCGAAGATACTCATCCTCGACGACTCAACCTCGGCCTGCGACACGGCCACCGATGCCAAAATACGCGAAGCCTTCCGTCACTCTCTGCCCGAGGTGACCAAGATTGTGGTGGCACAACGTATGCTCAGCGTACAAGATGCCGACCGCATCATCGTGATGGATCACGGAAGAATCACGGGCTTCGACACGCCCGCCAACCTGCTCCGCACCAACGAAACATACAAAGAGATTTACCGCATTCAATCAGAAAGCAATGAAGACGCAGATTTCGATAAATAACATAAATATGGGACGCGGTCGCGGCGGCGGCCAGACGCTGGCACGGGGCAAGATGACCAAGGAAGGCTGGCAGACGGCCTTGCGGCTGCTGCGCTACGTTATGAAGCACTACAAATGGCTGCTCCTCGTGGTGGCCATCTGCATCGTGGCAGCATCGCTGGCAACGCTCATCTCGACGCTCTTCACCAAGACGCTCATCGACGACTACATCCTGCCGCTGACGCACCAGGCGGTGCCCGATTTTTCCCCGCTGGCGCGGACGCTGACGAAGCTGGGTGCCGTGCTTGCCGTCGGTACCGGCTGTGCCTACCTGCAGAGCCGTCTGATGATTAATGTGGCTCAAGGCACGCTACGCAGGCTTCGCTACGATGTGTTCGCCCACATGGAGACGCTGCCGCTCGAGTATTTCGACTCCCGCAGCCACGGCGACATCATGTCCATCTATGCCAACGACGTGGACACACTGCGCCAGATGGTGTCGCAGTCGCTGCCACACCTCTTCTCGTCGGTCATCACCCTGGTGGCGACTCTGGTCTCGATGATTGTGCTGAGCCTACCCCTGACACTGCTGAACATCACGACGACTGTCCTGATGCTGTTTTTCACCAAGAAGTTAGCCGTCAAATCGTCGGTTTCGTTCCGAGCCCAGCAGGAACACTTGGGCGAACTCAACGGCTTCGTTGAGGAGATGCTCATGGGACAGAAAGTCGTGAAGACCTTCTGCCACGAAGAGCAGGCCATGCAACAGTTCTCGAAACTGAACAAAGACCTCATGGAGAACGCGCGCGATGCCAACATTGCGGCCAATGTCGTGATGCCCATGAATGCCAACATGGGACACCTCAGCTACGTCCTTTGCGCCATAGCGGGTGCTTTCATGGTGATTGGTGCCGGTCATGAAATCACGGGAGCCACCCCCCTCTTCGCCACGTCGCTCTACACCGAGCCGGGCTTGGCCGACCGGCTATCGGAGAATGCCTCGTGGACAGCTTCGCTCTTCACGCTGACCATAGGTACGTTGGTGTCGTTCCTTACGCTCTCGAAGAATTTCCTGCGCCCCGTGTCGGAGGTGTCAAACCAAATCAATTCAATCATTCTGGCCGTGACGGGCGCCGAACGTGTGTTCCAGCTGCTCGACGAACCCTCGGAGGAGGATGCCGAAGCCAACACGAGGCTCGTAAAGGAGGGCAAAGGGACGTGGGTGTGGCAGACCCCCAACGGCAAAGTGCCTCAGCGCGGCGAGATATCCTTCAAGCATGTGGACTTCAGTTATCTGCCTGACCGGCAAGTGCTCTACGACTTGAACTTAACAGCTTATCAAGGCCAAAAGATTGCCTTCGTGGGCGGCTCGGGAGCCGGCAAGACGACGATAACGAACCTCATCAACCGCTTCTACGACATCCAATCGGGACAAATCACCTACGACGGCATCCCCATCAGACAGATTTACCGCAGCGACCTGCGTCTGGCTCTCGGCATGGTGCTCCAGGAGACCAAGCTGTTCACGGGCACTGTGATTGACAACATACGCTACGGCCGCCTCGATGCCACCGACGAAGAATGCAAGGCAGCAGCCCGTCTTGTGCATGCCTCAGACTTCATCGAACGGCTGCCTAACGGCTACGACACGCCCCTCACCGGCGACGGCGGTAACCTGAGTGCCGGCGAACGCCAACTCCTCGCCATAGCCCGAACCGCTGTGGCCGACCCGCCGGCCCTGATACTCGATGAAGCGACATCGTCAATCGACACACGCACCGAGGCACTCGTCTCGGCGGGTATGGATGCCCTGATGGAAGGACGCACCACTTTCGTCATAGCCCACCGTCTCTCGACAATTCGCAACGCCGACTATATCATGGTGCTGGATCACGGTCGCATTATCGAACGGGGCAAACACCACGAACTCCTCGCCCAACACGGCAAATACTACCAGCTCTATACGGGCGGGAACGTGGTATAAACGTCCGATGGGACAGGAGTAGGGGGGCTATTTTTTGGCGGGATAGACCCAGTTGGTGGAGCGCTGATAAGGCACAAGGCCGAACTCGGGAAGGATGGCTATCATGTGTTCGAGAAGGGAAGCGCCCACGTTCTCGTATTCCGCCCAAACCTTGGTGCGCGAGAAGCAGTAAATCTGAAGCGTCAACCCCTCGGGTCCAGCTTCCACCTGACGACACATGACGGGTCCCATATCCGGATTGACCATTGGATTGCGGCGCAACCATTCACCGAAATATTGGCGAAAGATTTCGAGGTTGGTCTGTTCACCGACTTTGGCCGTTGCGTCCACAAACCCCTGCCTTTTGAAATCGTCGAGTTCCTCCTGTGTGGGGATATGGACACTGCGGATGTCGATGTTAAGGGTCTTGTTGATGCGGCGCCCGGCGGCTTCAGTCATGCCGCGCCAGTTCTGGAACGTCTCGGAAAAGAGGGTATAAGGCTGGATGGTCATGATGGTATTGTCCCAGTTCTGAATCTTCACAGTGGTGAGGGTCACGTCCTTTACGATGCCGTCGATACCCTTGGAGGGCACAGAAATCCATTCGCCGGGACGCAGCATGTCGTTGGCCGAAAGCTGAACACCTGCCACAAGGCCCTTGATGGTGTCCTGGAAAGCCAACATCAGCACAGCCGCAGCAGCACCGAGACCGCCGAGAAGATAGAGAGGCGACCTGTTGATGAGAATCGACACCATGATGATGATGGCAATAATCCAAATGAAGACCTGAATCACCTGGGCTACACCTTTGACCGCTTTACGCTGTCCGGTCTTCTCCATCTGCCGGTATTCGAACACCTCATAACCCGCGCTGATGAAAACATGGACGAAACGCGTGACGGAGAAAGTAATATAGATGGCCAGCACCTTCATCAGAAAGGCTTCCAACCAGCCGGTGGAGACCATGGGAATGGCAGTCAGCATAATGATTGGAGGCAGGATATTGGAGCCTGCATTGCAGACTTTCTCGCTGAGCAGGATGTCATCCCACTTGGCTTCGGTCTTTTCCGTCATACGCTTGATGGCGGGAATAATCAGTTTTTCGAACAACAAATCGACCAGATAGGCCGCCAAAATGACTCCTAAAAAAATCGCCAGACGAATCCAGATATTTTCGATACTTGCAGTGGACTCACCCATGTTTTGTTTCAACCATTCTTCCATAAGATAAACCGGAATTAAAATAAAAGGAAACGGAAAGTACCTCGGAGGGGACTTCTCTGTTAAATAAAATTACGTATCACGCCCCAAAGCAACAGGATGCCGAGGGCAGGGAAAAACACTTTGTCCCGGGAACACCACTTCACCGGGGGCCAGGCAGCAGCCTTGGCCGAAACCCCGCCTGCCATCCACAGCAGCCAATAGGGAGACATTGCCCACAGGCCGGGATTATAGTGCCAAGCTTGGACGAACTGTCCGTTGAGAGCCGCATGCACTCCGCGCTGCAGGCCGCAAATCGGACACTGCCAGCCCGTGAGATGATAGAGCGGACATTGCAGCAGCCAATGCTCCGACATCACATCGCCCAACGCATAGACCGCAAGGAAGGCGACAAAGGCCAGAAGAATCAGAATACGTTTCAAAGAGAACCTTTGGCAATCTTGAGTTTGCGGAGGAATTGTTCAGCCTTGTCGAGATCCTCGGGAGTGTCGATTCCCACGGTCTCGATATCGACCACCCTCACCGAAATACGAACCCCGTTTTCGAGCCAACGCAACTGTTCGAGGCTCTCGGCCTTTTCGAGCGGTGTCTGCGGCATTGCAGTAATGCGGGCCAACACCTCGGGACGATAGGCATAGATGCCGATATGCTTGTAGAAAGTATGTTTCGCGAGCCACTCCTCACGGGGAATGCCGCGCAGGAAAGGTATTACAGAGCGCGAAAAATAGAGAGCCTGCGAACGGGCACCCAACACCACCTTGGGCGAATTGGGGTTCTCAAGCCCTTCGATTCCATCTTCCTCATGGAAGGGACGCACGAGCGTGGCTATTTCGGTACGGGCATCGAGGAAGCAATCTTGGATGGACTGTATCTGCCGTGGGGCAATGAAGGGTTCGTCACCCTGCACATTGATGATAACGTCGTAGGTCTGTCCCATCGCCTCCACAATCTTTGTATAGGCCTCCTGAATGCGGTCGGTGCCGCTCTTATGGTCGGGAGAAGTCATCACCACCTTGCCGCCGAAGGCAACCACGGCATCATAGATGCGAGTATCGTCGGTAGCCACAACAGCCATCGAAACCAAAGGAGACACCTTCTCAAAGACGCGCTGAATGACCGGTTTGCCGCCCAACAGAGCAAGGGGCTTTCCGGGGAAACGTGTGCTCGCATAACGAGCGGGGATAATAGCAATAGATTTCATATATGATTCATCTTGATATATACACACTACTTAAAAAACAGGGCTTTCTCTTCGGGGGAATGAATCCATCCGAAACGGATTCCTGAAATGTCCTAATTCGTTCTTACCTCTTCCACCCCTTTGACCTCCTCAATCGTGCGACAAGCGGCATCGAGTTCGAAAGCGGAGGTCACCAAAAGGGTGACGTGAGTGCAGACGATATAATCCAAAGTATTGGTCTCGAGCGAATTGATATAGAGACCCAGACGGGTAGTGATGACATCGACCACATCACGCAAGAGTCCCGCACGATCGACAGCATCGATGGTGATGCGCGTTTCGTAGGTCCAATAAGGACGCACGGGCAAGGAAACGTCCACGATATTGTCGCCCTCACCGGCCGAAAGCTCGATAGCGAGCGGACAGTTCCGTTTGTGGACTTCGATGAGTCCTTTGCCGTCGAGGGGACGGAATCCCATCACCTCGTCGCCGGGCAAAGGCCGGCATTGCGGACACACTTTGTAGGGAAAAACCTCCTTGGCGTTGGTAGCTTTCTCGAGAGCCACTTTCACCTGACGGCGGGCTTTGTAGCTGTGCACATGGTCAATCCAATTGGGCTGAGGATAGGTTTCCTCGCTGGTGCCCACATCGACACGGTCGCCGCGCTTGAGGGTGGTAAAGATGCTCGAGAGTTTGCCGTTGATGCGGGCGAATTTGGCGTGATTGCCCACGTTGGTATGTATCTCGTAAGCAAGGTCGAGGACCGAACTTCCCTTGGGCAAAACGACCGGAGCCCCCTTGGGCGTGAAGACAATGATGTCGTCGTTGTAGAACGAAGAGACCACAGATTTCATAAAGTCGGAGTCGGCCGAACTGCGGGCGATGTCCTTGAGGATGCCTTTGAACTTCTCCACCCACTGCTCGATGCTCTCGGAGGTATGCTTGACGCAACCCTGCTGAGAGTTCTTGTGCATTTCTTCGGTTGTGATATGCACTTCGCTCCATCCGCCGCGCTTGGTCATCAGCTGTACATGAAGAGCCTGATAACCGTTCTCCTTCGGCTGATCCACATAATTTATCATCGAGTAGGGACGTTCCTTGTAGAGGTCGGTGATGATGGAGTAAATCTTGAGACATTGATCCTTGTCCGAACCTTTGCTTTTGTCGCTGGCGAAGACTATTTGGACAAGGTGGACGTGTTCGAGTTGTTTGAAACTGAGGTGATTGGACTGCATCTTGCGCCACAAAGCATAAACCGAACGCGGTCGGGCATAGACAGTAGCACGGAAACCGGCTTTGGCCAGTTCCTGACGTATGGGTTTGAGGAAATCCTCAATATCCCTGCGATAAAGATTCATGTAGCTCTGAATCTTCTTGTCGATGCGGTCGTACTCCTGTGGCGAACGGAACTTCATGGAGAGATTCTCGAGCTCCGACTTGATTTCGTAGAGACCCAGGCGGTTGGCCAAAGGTGCGTAGAAATAGTCGGTCTCGGATGCTATCTTCATCTGCTTGTCGGCACGCATGGAGCCGAGGGTTCTCATATTATTGAGACGGTCGGCCAGTTTGATGAGAAGGGCTCGGATATCGTAGTTGATGGAGTTGAGCATCAGACGGAAGTTGTCCACCTGCTTGGAGACTTTGTAGGTCTCGGACACCTTTTTGGTCAGCACGCTCACCAGAGTGGCTACGTCCTCCCCGTAACGCTCGCGGATTTCGTCGAGTGTGTGGTCGGTATCCTCCACCACGTCGTGGAGCAAGGCTGCTTGCACCGAATGGGTCTTGAGTCCCAACTCCTCGAGGGCTATCGTAGCCACTTCGACGGGATGGACAATATAAGGAAGGCCGCTTTTGCGCTCCTGATTCTTGTGGGCATCGGCGGCAAAGAGATATGTATCGTGAATGATATCCCAATCTTCTTTGGGAAGCAGTTCTTTCACTTTTTGGGTGAAGTGGTCGAGCTTTTCGTTCAGTATTCGCTTAGCATCTGCGGGGGAATATTTTTCCATTTCGGTCCTCCTTTCTTTGATTATTTGTTATTACATAAACCTTTGATTAGCATCATCTTAATTTATCGAGTTCGTTAACGATATCCAACAATCGGGACTTGACTTCGCGCAGGGTGTTTATCACCTCCTGTGTTGTTTCTTCTTCGCTCTGACGATTGGAGAGCTGGCGCTTGGCCCCGCTGACGGTCATTCCCTGAGTGCGAAGGAGGCGGTAAACCATCGCCACCTTCTCCTGCTGACGGGCATCGTAGAGACGGTTGCCGCCGCTGGTCCGAAGGGGATGGATGACTCGCGGGAAATCGCGCTCCCACTTACGGAGCACCTCGACCGTAACGCCGATTTCTTTGGCCATCTCGCTTATGGACAAGTACTTTTTGCCCGATGTCTGATGTTCGCTTTTTATCGGTTCTTCCATACTTCGTCAGTCCATTACTTGTCCTACATTTTCCGACTTTTCTATCATCTCGGCATACTGTTCGGGCGTGAGGTCGAAATAATAGTACCGGGCAGGATTCTGGGGCACATCGTTGAGATGCACCTCATAGTGACAGTGCGGACCGGTCGATTTGCCCGTCGAACCCACTTCGCCTATCTTGTCCCCGCGATGCACTTTCTGTCCGCGGCGTACGAGGATTTTGCTCATGTGTGCATAGACCGTCGTGTAGCCGTAGCCGTGACTGACGGTCACCTTCTGCCCATATCCGCTATCCCATCCGGCCTGAATGACCGTACCGTCACCTGTGGCAAAAATATCGGTACCTTTGGGAGCCGAGAAATCCATGCCCTGATGGTAACGCATCACATTATAGACAGGATCCACACGCCATCCGTAACCCGAAGCCATATACTTCAGGTCTTTGTCGGAAACGGGCTGAATGGCCGGGATGTGTTTCAGACGGTCCTCCTGATTGCGAGCCAGATTTACCAGTTCGTCAAACGACTTTGACTGGACATACATTTCTTTCTCTATGAGATCCATCTTTTGGCTTACGGCCACTGCCAGGTCTGCGTCCGTGAGATCCATCAGGGAATCGTATTTGTGGGTCGCTGCTTCAATGCGACTGCGGATGCTTTGACCTATGGGTTCGCCTTGAAGGATGACGCGGTACATGTTGTCATCCCTTTCGCCTATATCCTGCAGGATGCCCATGGCCTCGTCCAACCTTTCGTCGAGCAGTCGGTACTGCTGTTGCAACCGTTTGTGGTCGCGCTGCAATTTCCACTGGCCGGGCGAGCCGATAAATACCACAAAGACATAGAGCAGCAATGCCCCGATGATGGTGCCCGACAAAAGATGCTGGGCAGCGGTCACGAGGTGACGCCAGCGTGAGGGCTGCTTACGTTCGTAACGACCCTTGTCCTTGTTGTATTTATAGTGTAACCATTGAGCCATCTTTCGACTTCATTAGCTGTTACTTTATACTCTAATTTATCATTTCGATTTTGCAAATGTAAAGAATCGGCGCGTATTTCCAAAATATTTTCCCGAAAATTTTCTGTTTTCGGTTAATTTTTTGTATCTTTGCAGCCAAAAAGCACCCTCGCGGTGACAATTTTGAACAAAAAAAACAATAAAATCAGATACATATACAAAAATGATGACTGCAAAAGAAATCCGCGAATCATTCAAGCAGTTTATGGCATCCAAGGGTCACACCATTGTGCCTTCTGCTCCGATGGTCATTAAAGACGACCCGACGCTGATGTTCACCAACGCCGGCATGAACCAGTTCAAAGACATCATCCTCGGCAATGTGGAGCGCAAGTGGAAGCGTGCCGCCGACTCGCAGAAATGTCTCCGCGTCTCCGGCAAGCACAACGACCTTGAAGAAGTGGGAATGGACACCTATCACCACACAATGTTCGAGATGTTGGGCAACTGGTCGTTCGGCGACTATTTCAAGGAGGGTGCCATTGACTTTGCCTGGGAATATCTCGTCGATGTGCTCCACCTCGACCCCAAGAACCTCTATGCCACTGTGTTTGAAGGCTCGAAGGAAGAAGGTCTTGAGCGCGACGAGGAAGCCTATAAGATTTGGCTCAAACATCTGCCTGCCGACCATATCCTCAACGGCAACAAGCACGACAATTTCTGGGAAATGGGCGAGACGGGTCCCTGCGGTCCCTGTTCCGAGATTCATTTCGACTCACGTTCCGAAGCCGAAAAGGCCGAGAAGGGCGGTGCCGAATTGGTCAACAAAGACCATCCCCAAGTGATTGAAATATGGAACCTCGTCTTCATGCAGTATAACCGTAAAGCCGACGGCTCGCTCGAAGGTCTTCCCTTCAAGGTTATCGACACAGGCATGGGCTTCGAACGTTTGGTTCGTACGCTCCAAGGCAAAACTTCCAACTACGACACGGATGTCTTCCAGCCCATCATCGGCACCATCGGTGCTCTCTCCGGCCATACCTATGGACAGAACGAAAAGACCGACGTGGCCATGCGTGTCATTGCCGACCACGTGCGTACCATCGCCTTCTCCATCACCGACGGACAACTTCCCTCCAACGCCAAAGCCGGCTATGTGATTCGCCGCATCTTGCGTCGTGCCGTTCGCTATGCCTACACTTATCTCGGCCAGAAGGAAGCCTTCCTCTATAAACTGCTCCCCATCCTCATCGAAACAATGGGCGATGCCTATCCCGAGCTCAAAGCCCAGCAGGAACTCATCCTCCGCGTCATGAAGGAAGAGGAAGAAGCTTTCCTCCGTACCCTCGAAACGGGCATGAGACGCATCTCCGACGTGATGGAGCAGACCCGCAAAGCCGGCAAAACCGTTGTCAACGGTGCCGAGGTCTTCACGCTCTACGACACCTACGGATTCCCCCTCGACCTCACCGAGCTCATCTGCCGCGAGAACGGCCTCTCGGTCGATGAAGAAGAATTCAACGTCAATATGCAGGCCCAGAAACAGCGTGCCCGCAATGCAGCTGCCGTCGAAAACGGCGACTGGGTCACCCTCAAGGAGGGCAACGAAGATTTCGTGGGCTACGACCTCACCGAGTGTGAGACCGAAGTGCTCCGCTATCGTTCCATCCGTCAGAAAAACAAGACTTTCTACCAGATAGTGCTCGAACGCACACCTTTCTACGCCGAAATGGGCGGTCAGGTGGGCGACAAGGGTTGGCTCGTCTGCGGCGACGAGAAGACTCCGGTCATCGACACCAAGCGCGAGAACAACCTCGCTGTCCACATCGTGGAGAAACTGCCCGCTGACATGTCGGCTACCTTCACAGCTCAAATCGACACCGAGGCACGTCTCGCTACGGCCAGCAACCACACAGCCACCCACATTCTCGACTATTGCCTCCGTCAGGTGCTCGGCACCCACGTGGAGCAGAAGGGTTCCTACGTGTCGCCGGAGAGCCTCCGTTTCGATTTCTCCCACTTCCAGAAAGTGACCGACGAACAGCTGCGCGAAGTCCAGACGATGGCCAACAGAATGGTACGTATGAACATCCCCCTCGAGGAACATCGCGACATGCCCATCGCCGAGGCCAAAGCCCTCGGTGCCATCGCCCTCTTCGGCGAGAAGTACAGCGACCGTGTGCGCGTTGTCAAATACGGTCCCTCCATCGAGCTCTGCGGCGGCACACATGTGGCTTCTACCGGACAAATCGGCATGATTCGTATCGTTTCCGAGTCTTCTGTCGCTGCCGGCGTACGACGTATCGAGGCCATCACGGGAGCCAAGTTGGAAGAGATGCTCAACGTGCAGCAAGACATGGTGGTATCGCTCCGTCAGCTCTTCAATAATACCCCCAACCTCGTCTCGACCATCGAGAATCTCATCCGCGAAGATGCCGACCTCAAGAAGGAAGTCCAGGATTTCCGTCGACAGCAGGTGGCCATGCTCAAGGAAAAACTGGCCGACATGGCCCAAACCGTCAACGGCCACGAAGTGATTCGTTACGTGGGTATGGCCAAACCCGATGATGCGAAGGATCTCGCCTTCCAGCTCCGCGCCGAGGCTCAGAACCGCGTCGTTGTGCTCGGCACCACCTACGATAACAAACCGCTCATCACAGTAGGTATCTCCGATGACCTCAAGGCCGCCGGACTCAATGCTTCTGCGCTCGTCAAGGAAGCTGCTCGCTTCATCCAGGGCGGCGGTGGAGGTCAGCCCCATTTCGCACAGGCAGGCGGACGCAACTCCGACGGACTGAATGCTGCCGTAGATACCGTTATCTCCAAACTCTGAAACCTCATGCCCAGATTTCTCAACCGTCATCTCACAGCTCTCCTCCTCTGCCTTTGCTTCGGTCTTGGAGTTTTTTCGCTCCAAGCCCAGCCCAAGGCCGGATGGGAAAAGACACAGCACGATTTCGGCAATATTCAGGAACAGGACGGTGACGTAACGGTCGATTTCAAATTCACCAATACGGGCGACAAACCGCTCATGATATTGCGATGCCAGGCTTCGTGCGGGTGCACCACTCCCAAATATACCCGCAAACCCCTGAAACCCGGCGAAAGCGGTACCATCCAGGTCACCTACCACGCCAAGGGACGTCCCGGCGTATTCCAAAAGTCGGTCTATGTGTACGACAACTCGGAGCCCAACCACAAGTCAATGCTCCTCATCACGGGAAACGTCCTTTCCAATCGGCTTCCCGAGGAGAGTTTCTCCCACAGCATGGGTGCCGGACTCCGCGTCAAGAACCGTGCCCTCAATTTCTTCGATGTCTATCCCAACCGCGCCAACCGCACCCGTACGATGGATGTCTATAACGAAGGGACCGAGCCCATCCGTCTCACCTTCCGCAATGTGCCCAAGCACATCGCCATAGAATGTGAGCCCGAGGTGCTCCAACCCAAGACCGAGGGCAAGGTCATGGTCACTTTCCTTACCTCACGCTGCAAGGATTGGGGACTCCATCGCGACCGTTTCGAAGTCTATGTCAAAGGTCACGAGACACAAATGGAAGACAACACCATTGCTGTATCGGCCGACATTTGGGAAGATTTCTCCACGCTCTCACGAAAGGAACGCGATCAGGCTCCCCAGATTGAGGTTGAGGGCACATCCCTCGATTTCGGCGAGAACGATGAGCCCCGCTCTCAGGAGGTGTTGATTACCAACACAGGACGTTCGAAACTCCACATCCGCAAGATTCAGAACGACCTCCCCAAAGTGTTTGTCACCTCTGTGGCTGATCAGGTGGTCAAGCCCGGAGAAACAACGACGCTCTCCATCCGCTTTGAACCGTCTCAGACTACCCTCCTCACCATCAACCACCACATCACCGTCATCACCGACGATCCCTCCAACTCGCGGGTTATTGTCAACATGACGGCTTCAAAATAAGGACGGATAAGTCGATTCAAATTGCAAACTCAAACTTGCAAGCAAACCTATTTCAGAACTTTTTTCCCCCGTTTTGGAAAAAAGTTCTGTTTCTTTTGTATAAATCTCCCATAAAAGACGTATCTTTGGGGTGCTGATTGGAAAAAATTATGCCTACTGCACTTTGCAATTCGCGTTTTTTTCCGGGCATCAAGGATTGAACGATAAATCAACTTAAAATATTAAAATAAATGGCTTATTTAACGAATGACAAATTGGTGATTGTCGGCGCAGCTGGCATGATTGGTTCTAATATGGCTCAGACAGCCCTCACGATGAAGCTCACCCCCAACATCTGTCTCTATGATGTCTATGCTCCCGGTCTCGAAGGTGTAGCCGAAGAAATGCGCCACTGTGGCTTCGAGGGCGCTAACATCACCGCTACTGTCAACGTCGAGGAAGCTTTCCGCGATGCCAAGTACATCATCTCTTCCGGCGGTGCTCCCCGCAAGGCCGGTATGACACGTGAAGACCTCCTCAAGGGCAACTGCCAGATTGCCAAAGAACTTGGCGAGAACATCCAGAAATATTGCCCCAATGTGAAGCATGTGGTTATCATCTTCAATCCCGCCGACCTCACCGGTCTCGTAACCATTCTCTACTCCGGCCTCAAGCCCGGACAGGTGACCACCCTCGCAGCGCTCGACTCCACCCGTCTTCAGAGTGCTTTGGCCAAGAAGTTCAACGTTCCCCAGTCCAGCATCAAGGGCTGCCGCACCTATGGCGGTCACGGCGAACAAATGGCTGTCTTCGGTTCGCAGGTGGATGTCAACGGACGTAAACTCTCCGACCTCATCGGCACTCCCGAGTTCACGGAACAGGAATGGGCCGACATGCGTCAGGCGGTCAACAAGGGAGGTGCCAAGATTATCGAACTCCGCGGCCGTTCTTCCTTCCAAAGTCCTTCTTACTGCTCGGTTGAAATGATTCGTGCCGTCATGGGTGGCGACGCTTTCCGTTGGCCCGCCGGAACATACGTCAACACCGGCAAGTACAACCACATCATGATGGCTATGAACACCGTCATGGATGTCAATGGTTGTCACTACGAGGAACCTCAGGGTACTCCCGAGGAAATCGCAGCACTCGATGCTTCCTACGAACATCTCTGCTCTATGCGTGACGAGCTCGTAAGCCTCGGCATCGTTCCTCCCACGACCGAGTGGAACAAGATTAATCCCAACCTCTGATTCTATCGAGGCGATTCCGATAATTCATACGTGCGCTTCCCCGTCGAGGCGCACGTTTTTTAACATAAAAGGTTATGAAAAACAAAACTCTCCTATTCGCTGTCATCGCTGTGGCTGTCGCCGCTTTGGCTTTCCTTGCCTGGAAAGTCTGGGACCAAAGCCGCACCATTGATGTTATGTCCGCCACTTTCCAGATGGAGAAAGAGGAGATGCTCGACGAGTACTCCGACCTCGCCATCCAATATGAAGGCTACAAACTCAACGTCAACAACGACTCGCTCGAACAGAAACTCGAAGACCAACGCATCAAAATTCAGCGCCTCGTCGATGAACTCAAGCAGACCAAAGCCGACGATGCCCGCAAGATTGCCGCCCTCAAGAAGGAACTCAAGACCGTGCGCGAGGCTTTGCGATACTACGTTGCCCAAGTCGATTCGCTCAACAAGATTAACCAAGCTCTTGTGGCCGAAAATTCCGAAGTGAAGGCACAGATTCAGCAGGTTCAGACAGACAACCGACAGATACGGCAGCAAAACCAGCAGCTCTCCGAACAGGTGTCTTTGGCCGCTCAGCTCACAGTCTCCGGCATTCGGGCCATAGCCGTCAACAGCAAGTCCAAGACTGTCGAAAGCCTCAAGAAGACCGAAGCTTTCCAAATTGATTTCACCATCAACGCCAACGTCACAGCCGAAATAGGCTCCAAGGACATCTACTGCTGCATCATCAAACCCAACGGAGACCTCCTCGTCAACGACCGCAGCGGCAAGTTCTCGCTCGACGGTTCAATGATATCCTACTCAATGAAGAAAACCATAGAGTTCGGCGGACAGGAAACGCCCGTCACCCTCTATTGGAAACGCAACGAGGCTCTTTCTCCTGGCACCTTCGAATTCCACGTTTATGCCGACGGTTCCGAGATAGGTTCCACCACTCTCACTGTCAAGAAATGATTTCACCCGTATCGGCCGCCCAACGCATTTGGAGGTTCCTCACCCACGACCTCTGGCATCTCACCCCCGATGACCTGCGGGGCATTTGGCGCGTACCCGTCAATATCCTCAAGGCCCTCATCCTGAGCGTCAAGTTCTTCGTGCGCGACAACATGAGCGATAAAGCGTCGGCGCTCACCTACTACACCATCTTCGCCGTTGTCCCCCTCATGGCGCTTCTGTTGGCCATAGGCAAAGGTTTCAACTTCCAGGAAGTGCTCCAGCAGAATGTGCGCGACTACTTTCCCATGCAGCAGGAACTGGTCGATCAGGTCTTCGGCTTTGCCAACCGCTATCTTCAGCAGACCCACACCGGACTCATCATGGGCATCGGCATCGTCATGCTCCTTTGGGTGTTGATTTCGATGATAGGCAACATCGAGAATGTGCTCAACGGAATTTGGCAGCAGAAGAAGAGCCGTTCCACGCTGCGCAAGATTACCGACTACATCGCCATCATCCTCACCATTCCGCTTCTCATTATTCTCTCCAGCGGAGCCCAGATTTTCATCCAGGGCTTCCTCCGACAGGATGACGATGCTTTCCGTTTCATATCCACCGGACTGGTCACGGCGATACAATGGACACCTTGGGTTGTCACGATTCTGCTCTTCACAGCCCTCTACATCGTGATTCCCAACACCAAGGTGCGCTTTGTCAATGCCCTCATCGCCGGCACGATTGCCGGCATCGGATTCCAGGTTTTCCAAATGCTCTACATCAACGGCCAAATTTGGGTATCGCGCTACAACGCCATCTACGGATCTTTTGCCGCTGTACCTCTGCTCTTGCTGTGGATTCAGATGTCGTGGATTATCTGTCTCTACGGTGCCGAGCTTTGTTATGCGGCCCAAAATATCCGCAACTACGACTACGAAAGCGATGTCCAGAACATTTCCCGACGTTATGCCGACTTTGTGACCATCCTCATTGCAGCCAAAATCTACGCTTCCTTCCGGGGAACGGCTGCCTCTGCCGACACCTCCGAAGAAGCCTTGCTCACTACCGAGAATATCGGCAACCAGCTTCACCTGCCTTCCCGTCTGACCCAAATGTGCATCTCTACCCTCGCCGACAGCCACATCATTTGCGAGACCGTCAATCCCAACCATCCCGACATCCATGAGTGGATGCCCCGCAAGGACATCTCCGCCTATACCATCGGTGACCTCCTGCGCGACATCGACGAGAACGGCATCGAACGTTTCAACTACGGTTACGAGGAAACCTTCCCCCAGGAGTGGAAGACTCTCTTGAGTATGCGCCAAGCCCAATACGAGGCCGGTTCCGAAGCGCGTCTCTGCGATGTCCAGCTTCACGCACAGGAACTTCTCGACGAGACAGACAAAAAATAGGCTGCCGTTTTCCCGCCCCAAGGTTATCTGTTATTACTATCATCTGTCATCGTGTTATTTCCCATTTCAGACACCCTTCTCCACAAGATTCTCGCCACTGCCCTTTCGTCGGGCGGTTCCTATAGCGACATCTACTTTGAGCACAGTCGCGTAGGCTCTCTCGTCATGCAGAACGAAAACGTCAACCGAGCCGTCCTCAACGAAGACTACGGAGCCGGCATCCGTGTGGTCGATGGAGACCGCACAGGCTATGCCTACTCCGAGGTGCTCTCGCCCGAGCAACTCCTCCGGGCAGCCCGTACGGCTGCTGCCATCTGTGCTTCGGGCTCCCCTTCCCCTGTAGCCGCTGTCGGCTCATCGGGAGCGTCGGTGCCCTTCGGTCTCTATGGAGCCCGTCAATCCTGGTTGGAGGTCGATCCTTCGGTCTCTGTCATTCCCTGGATGCAATCACTTCGCGAGAAAACGCTGACCCTCGAACCACGTATCTCAACCCTCCAGATTTCCGTTTCGTGGCGCACCCAGCGCATCGCCCTTGTCAACAGTCTCGGCGACTTCATGGAGGAAGAGCGTCCTATGGCGGCTATTTCTGTCAATGCCGTCATTCGCGAGGGAACACGCACCGAGATGGCTGTCACCTCACGTTCCCTGCGTCAGGGCCTTGAGATTCTCTCCGACAGTCTTCAGGAGGAACTTTCCTCCCGCCTCATAGACAAACTCCGCTTCGCTCTCACTGCCATTCAGCCCCACGGAGGCGAAATGCCCGTAGTGATGGCCGCAGGAGCCTCCGGCATTCTGCTCCACGAAGCCATCGGACACGCCTTCGAAGCCGACTTCAACCGGCGCGGCGAATCCGTCTTCTCCGACCGCCTCGGACAAATCGTCTGCGACCCAGACATCTCGGTCGTTGACGACGGTACCGTACCTTCTGCACGGGGTTCCGTCCATTGGGATGACGAGGGTGTGCCTTCCCAGAAGACATTCATCGTGCGTCAGGGATGCCTCGAAAGCTTTCTCCACGACCGTATCTCTGCAGCCCACTATGGTGTAGAACCCACCGGAAACGGGCGGCGAGAATCTTTCCGTACGCTCCCCCTCCCGCGCATGCGCAATACTTATATGGAGGCAGGCTCTGCCACCGAATCCGACCTCATCGCCTCTGTTCCCCAAGGCATCTACGTCAAGGACTTCTCCAACGGACAGGTCCAAATCGGTGCCGGTGACTTCACCTTCTTTGTCAAAAGCGGCTATCTCATCGAGAACGGCCGACTCACCCAACCCGTCAAGGACATCAACATCATAGGCAACGGCCCGCAAGCTTTGGCCGACATCCACGGGGTGGCCGACAACCTTGTCATCGACCACGGAACCTGGATTTGCGGCAAAGCAGGGCAGTCCGTCCCCGTCACCTGCGGAATGCCGTCCGTCCTCGTCTCCCGCCTCAATGTCGGCGGTATCTGACACGGGGAGCCCCTCGAAATGACAACTTATCGAGATATCGTGATATCGAAATATCAAAATCTCGAAATATCAAAATCTCGAAATATCGAAATAACAAAACTAAAAACCATCGTGAATCCCACCACTCGCGACATCACCCTCTCCGCACTCCGAACAGCGCTGTCGAGCGGAGCTCAGGCCGCACGAATCGAATATCTTTGGATGGATCAAACCACACTCCAGTCCACCGACCTCACACTCACACAGCTACAGCGCAGTTCCGCGTCGGCCCTCCAGATGACCTTATGGGTTGACGGACGTGTAGGTTCCTATTCCACCAACCGGCTCGATGCCGACAATCTGCGTTCCTTCATAGCCGGCAGCATCGCCAATACGCGGCTGCTCAATCCCGACCCGGACCGCACCTTGCCCGACCTCTCGCGCTGCTACAGCCTCAAGCCGAATCTTGCGCCCTCGCTTGGCAACTACGACGGCACCTTGGCCGACCTCGACATTGAGACCCGCAAACGCATCCTCGCTGCCGTGCCCCATACTCTGCTGGGCACAGACCCGCGTATCATCAACGTCACCGCCAATTGGAACGACCGTGTGGGCGGACGTTATGTTGTCGATTCTCAAGATTGGGAAGGACTGCAGCTCATTTCGAGCATCGAACTCGACTGTCAGGTGGCTTGCTGTGTGCCGGGCACAGACCGAAAGCCGTCCGATGACTGGTATGAGATGTCCTTCTCGCCCACCGGTTTCGACGAGGCGCTGGCATCCTCCATTGCACGCAATGCCATGCGGCTTGTGCTGCCCAAACTCGAGCCCGACGCAGGTCCAGTACCTGCCGGACGCTACAAAGTGCTTATGCGTCCGCGATGGGTGTGCCGCATCATCGACCCTTTGCTCAACGCCCTGACGGGCACCGCCCTTTTCATGGAGCGTTCCTTCCTCTTGGGCCGTCTCGGCCAGCGCATCACCTCTCCCCTGCTCACACTCACCGACCGGCCTCATCAGCAAGGAGCGATGGGTGCATCGTGGTTCGACTTCGAGGGGGTGGCCACATGCGACCTCGACATCATTCGCGAGGGCGTGCTCTCCACCTACTACATTTCGACCTACAATGCCCGCAGACTGCACACTGCCCCCACTGTCGGGGAACCCATGGTAGTCTGTATGACACCGGGGACAAAATCTGCCACAGACATCGCAGCCTCAGCCGGCGATTTCATCGACATCACGGGATTCCTGGGCGGTAACCACAATGACGTTACGGGCGATTTTTCGTTCGGGATTGAAGGCATGCTGTGGAAGCAGGGGAAACCCGTTCGGTCCGTCTCCGGCATCAATATCACAGGCAATCTTCTCGACCTTTGGCAGCATGTCCTTGCCATCTCTTCCGACCGTGAGGAAATCAACGACTCCTTTCTGGCAACCGTACTGTTCGATGATGTCAGCGTAGGTTGAGCGGGGTCTGCGGCCCGAAGTTTTGTCACCTCGGCTTTCCAAAACTCCGTTTTTGGCGTTAAAATACGGCCTTTATTGCATTTTGGAGCCGTTTCGTTTGGCCGTCTCCGCTTTTTTGTTTATCTTTGCACCCGCAAAACAGAAAAGAGCCCTCACGGGCATCTCTGCAATGCGCTTACGATCGGGATTTAGCTCAGTTGGTTAGAGTACGCGTCTGGGGGGCGTGAGGTCGTGCGTTCGAGTCGCATAATCCCGACCAAAAACAAGAAAGTCGCTGTTTCCACAGCGACTTTCTTTTTCCCTCCCTGTCCTTTCCAAATATAAACAGCTCCGTGTGGGGCATGAGTCCCCGGAGGCGGTGTCGAATTGAAACTTTGAGCTTATTCCTCCACTTCGTCCAGATGGAAGACTTCGTTGAGTTCGACGACATTGTAGGCCGAAAAATAGCCGAGACAGCCGCCCGAGAAATTCTGAATGGGATTGGTTCCGGCGCTTGACATGGTCTGCATGGAATAGAAATAATCGTAGGAGCGGCGGTCGATGGAACGGATTTCCACCGTCACCCGCGTGTTTTCCTGCAAAGCATCGGAATCGCCGTCCTTGATATCGTCCTCCGAACAGCAATGGAAGAGTTGCTGCAACTCCTGTCCCGGGCCGTGTTCGTCACTGAGCACTGCCCACCTGTAACCGATTCCGTTGCGGTAAATATGCATGAAATAGTAGTTCACCTCTCCCGGAATATCGTCAATCTTGAGTTCTGCAAAAAGGATTCTCCTTCCCACCATTTCTTTCCATACAAAACGGAATCCGGAAGGCCGGGGAGCCCGCTGCATCGTGCTTTGCGATGAAAACCGATGGCCTTCTACTTCGATGTCGAGGGTGTAGGTGTTGGGAAAGATGCCTTTCACCTTCGAGAAATATCTTCCTCGCCCTTCGTAGCTCAGTGTATCGAGAACCTCGCCGTCGCTGGAGAGCACCATGACTGCGCCTGCAACCTCATACTGATAGGAGTCGTTATCGGTGACAGGCTGTGTAGTGCTGAGCCTCACTATGGTGTTGTCCTGCGTCATGCGGGCTTCCACCACATACTTTTCGGCGGTCTCGTGATAGTCGAGATTGATTTCTTTTTCGCAAGAAACCCATAGGAGGCCTGATATATATAATAAGGAGAGACGGGATGTTTTCATTTTCGCTACCATTTGAGATTGAACGACACGGAGGGTACAATTCCGAAGAGGCTGTATTGTTTGGCTTTGGTTCCGCGTCCGTAGGTACTGTCCTCGAAACGGATGAGCCACGGGTTATAACGGTTGTAGAGGTTGAAGATGCCGAAATTCCATTCGCGCGTCAACTTTCCTCCGGCCATCTTGCGACTCCACACGGCACCGATGTCCAAGCGATGGTAGTCGGGCGCGCGATAGCCGTTCCTTTCGGCATAATAATAGATATAGTTGTCGATGAGCTGATACTTGGCACTGGGAGCGGTGAAGGCCTGTCCGGTATTGAACACCCAGGTAGCGCTCAGTGTCCAGGCGGATGAGAGCCTGTAGGTGAGTACTACATTGATGTCGTGACGCCTGTCGTTGTTGGCATCGTACCACTCCCCTCCGTTGATTCCGTCGATGCGAGTCTGACTCCAAGCCAGTGTATAGGACAGCCAGCCTGTAAGACATCCGGTATTCTTGCGCACACACAATTCCACGCCGTAGCTTCTGCCCTCACCGGTGAGGAGGAGACGCTCGATTTCGATGGCAGACGCAAAGTTGACTCCGTCGCGATAGTCGGGGACATTGTTCACATGGCGATAGTAGCCTTCGACCGAGACATCGTAATCCTGCCCTTCCGTCATCCAGAAGAATCCGGCACCCACCTGATCGGCATGTTGCGGACGTAGCAGATTGGTGCTGATTGTGTAGCGGTCGAAGGGCGTGGATGTATCTTGATTTCTGAGGGCGTGGATGTTCTGCGTCATGCGGCTGTATCCTGCCTTGAGGCTCCACTGCGGCTCCGCTTTCCAAAGGAAAGAGACACGGGGCTCGAGACTGACCCAAGTCTTCACGGGACGGTACTCCTTGCGCTGGTGGAGCCATGTGATGTTGCCATCCTCGTCGATGTCGTAATAATATGTGCCGCCAAGGGCCGAGAAAGCATTGAGCCGCATACCTGCCGACAAGGTGAATCTCCCGTTTGGGGAAACCCAGAGCCAGTCTGCCCAGGCACTGTTGTCCCACCCCTTTCTCTGCTCCTTCTGATGGTCATCCAAAATTTGCCACTCGGCCGACATCACGTCGCTGAGCATCGTCTGTGCTCCCAGGTTGATTTTTTGGCCGAAAGCTTCTATTTGGGCGTTGTGTTGCAGTCCGTAGTGGCGGATGTGGCCGCTGTAAGCCTGATCCGTATCCATGAGACGGATGCTGTTGTCCATGTCGTAGGACGAAGCGAAGAACGAGGTTCGCGACTCGGAACGCTGTCCCATACGATGCATCCACTGGAGGCTGGCCGTCATGTTGCGCCATTCGACAGAGACGAGGTCACTCAATGCCGTCTTGTCCTTGCTTATGAACCCCGAGAGTTGCAGACGGTTGCGTCCGTCGATTTCCCAATTGAGTTTCAGATTGGTGTCATAGAAATAGAGTTCGTTGTTGCGATAGTCGTCAAACATCTTGAGGAAGAGGTCTGCGTATGAACGGCGGGCATTCAGGAGGACGCTCAGTTTGTCACGGACGATGGGGCCTTCTGCGGACGCTTTGGCCGAGAGCAGTCCGATACCCACATTACCACCCCAGGCGTCAGCCCGTCCGGCACGGCCTGTGATGTCGAATATGGCCGATGACGCGCCGCCGTATTGGGCGGGCACAAGCCCCTTGTAGAGGGTGGCGCCCGACAGCGCATTGTCGTTAAAGGCCGAGAAGAGACCTGCCAAATGCCCCACACTGTAAACGGGAGTTTTGTCGAGCAGGATGCTGTTCTGGGCTGCTGTACCGCCTCTGACTTGGAAGTTGCTCGAAGCATCACTCTCGGCTTTCACGCCGGGCAGGAGTTGCAGCGAACGCATCACATCGGCCTCACCGAAGAGCGCAGGGCGGCTCGTGAGTTCCTTCACCTGCATCTGTTCGGTGCCCAGTTGCAGAGAACTCACACGCTGCTCGGCCGTATGAGCCGTGACAATCACCTCCTGCAGCTCCTCTTCCTTGACCTTTGTGGAGTCGGAAGGAGCTGTAGCAGACATTGCAGTGAGTGCTGTCAACAGTAAAAACAAGCCGTTCATGCTGCAAAGATACACCATATTTTCGAACAATCCAAATATTTTGGCCGGAAAAATACATGTTTTTTATCTTTTTTCCTCAAAAAAACGAGACTTTGCGACTGAGTTGCAAAAGATTTGCCCTATCTTTGCCCCGAAAAATGAAATTAAACAAGTCATGTCATGGATAAAAATCAACGAATCAAAACGGGACGTATCTTCGCAGCTGCCCTCTTGCTTGCTGTGGCCGTAGCCATCGAAAAGACAGTGTCACTGCCTCTCTGGCAAGTGCTGCTCATCTATCTTGTGCCCTATCTCACGGCAGGCTACGATGTGATAGCCGAAACGCTGGAAAACTTCAGCGGAGACTCAGGAGAAGGACATGCTCACGACGAAGAGGAAGCGGAGGGCAAAAGCTGTGACCGAGAAGAGGGTGGACATTGCCACTGTCACGCTCACGGCGAAAGCTGGTGGAGGGGGATATTCGACGAACATTTCCTCATGACTGTAGCCACAGTAGGAGCACTCCTGATAGGGTTCCTACCGGGTGCCGAAGCCCAGTTTGCAGAGGCCGTAGCCGTTATGCTTTTCTTCCAGATAGGCGAACTGCTCGAAGACTTTGCCGAAGACAACAGCCGGCGGAGCATCTCCGGACTGATGGACATCCGTCCCGACATTGCCCATCTGGCAGGTCCCGGCGGAGCACTCACGGACGTAGCTCCCGAAATCGTGAAGGCCGGCGACACGGTGCTTGTGAAGCCCGGCGAACGCATCCCTCTCGACGGGACGGTGACAGAAGGCGAGACCACTGTCGATACCGTTGCCCTCACGGGAGAAAGTGTGCCACGGCGTGCCGTTGCGGGAGACACCGTTCTGTCGGGATGCGTCAACCTGAGCGGTGCCGTGAAAGTGTGCGTGACAAAGGTTTTCGGCGAGAGTACCGCATCCAAGGTGCTCAATCTGGTGGAGAATGCCGCCGAACACAAATCGAAGAGCGAACATTTCATCACCAAGTTTGCACGTATCTATACGCCGGTCGTCGTGGGCCTAGCTCTGTTGACGGCTGTCGTGCCTCCCCTGATAGCGGGCGGAGGGGGATGGAGCGTCTGGCTCTACAGGGCACTCACGTTCCTGGTGGTGTCGTGTCCGTGTGCATTGGTGATTTCCGTACCGCTCACTTTCTTCGGCGGCATAGGCGGAGCATCGCGCAAGGGTATATTAATCAAAGGAGCAAACTATATCGAAACGCTGTCCAACGTCAAAACCGTTGCCCTCGACAAGACCGGTACCATTACTCACGGTGTGTTTGAAGTGTCGGCTGTCCACGGCAACAAAGGATGTCAGCCGGAAACCGGCGACAAGAAACTGCTCCACATAGCTGCTCACGCCGAACGCTACTCCACCCATCCGATAGCACACAGCCTGCGCGAGGCATATCCCCACGAGTCTGACGATTGCCTTGTCGAGGACATAACGGAGGTGGCCGGCCAAGGCGTGAAGGCAAGTATCAACGGGGAGACCGTGAGCGTAGGAAACAGCCGCCTGATGGAGGCTGTCGGTGCAGATTGGAAGGCGTGTGAAAAAACCGGCACCATCGTCCACGTGGCTGTGGGCGACCGATATGCGGGTCATATCGTGGTGAGCGACCGCGTGAAGGAAGATGCTGCAGCGGCTGTCGAAGCCTTGCGTCGTGCCGGCGTGCAACGTCTCGTAATGCTGACGGGCGACAAAGCCGACACGGCTGCCGACATAGCCCGGACGGTGGGAATCACCGAATACCGTGCCGAATTGCTTCCCGGCGACAAAGTGGCGGCTGTGGAACAACTGCTCGCCGAACGCAACCACGAGGACGAGGCGGTAGCCTTCGTGGGCGATGGTATCAACGATGCCCCCGTGTTGGCTCGTGCCGATGTGGGCATCGCAATGGGCGCGCTGGGGAGCGATGCGGCCATCGAAGCTGCGGATGTGGTGCTCATGGACGACTGTCCCTCCAAGATAGCCACAGCCATTGACACTGCACGCCGCACAATGGCTATCGCCCGCCAGAACATCGTGTTCGCCATCGGCATCAAGATTATCGTTCTGCTGCTCGCCTTCGTCGGAATGGCCAACTTATGGATGGCCGTATTTGCCGACGTGGGTGTTACTGTCCTCTGCATTCTCAATGCTACTAGAACGCTGAAAACCTGAAACCTGAAACTTGAAACCTGAAACCTGAAACTTGAAACCTGAAACCCCGCCCCCTTCCCAGCCTCTCCCCAGCCCTCCCCTAAAGGGAAGGGAGTAGGGAGAGGCTGCTTAATATGTGTCGTTTTCCGGGAGGAAAACTTCAAAATCGGACATATTGCAACCGATTTTGACAAAAAAAGCGGAAAATATTTTGACATTTGAAAAAAAAACATTATCTTTGCATCGTTTTTCAGAAAACGCATTATTATAAATCCAATCAATTTATCTATGGTTAAACTCTTCTCATTCGAATGGGTCAAGAGGACGACTGTCTTCCTGACAATGCTTGCGACCCTCTTGACAGCCGCAGCCCAGACGAAGACCATCAAGGGTACGGTAACCGATGCGGAATTCGGCGATCCCCTCACGGGCGCTACCGTCAAAGCGGTAAGCTCGACCGAAGGAACGACAACCGATTTCGACGGCAACTTTACGCTCACCCTTCCTGCCTCCGTCAGCCAAGTTACAGTATCATACGTGGGATATGTTGCCCAAACGCTTCCCGTAAGCAGCACAATGAAAATCAAGTTGTCGGCCAATCAGGAAGTGCTCGACGATGTAGTGGTTATCGGCTACGGTACCGCACGCAAGAGCGACCTGACAGGTTCGGTGGCAACAGTCACGGCCAAGGACTTCAACAAAGGCCTCGTCACCTCTCCCGAAGGTCTTATCAACGGAAAGGTGTCCGGCGTGCAAATCATGACCAACAGCGGTTCGGTGACGGGCGGCTCGACGATACGTATTCGCGGCGGTGCGTCGCTCAATGCGTCCAACGATCCCCTCATTGTGCTCGACGGCGTACCGTTGGAACAGGGAGGCATCTCCGGTAACTCGAGCAATTTCCTGGCACTCATCAACCCCGCCGACATCGAGTCGATGACCGTACTCAAAGACGCTTCTTCGACGGCCATCTACGGTTCGCGCGCTTCCAACGGTGTCATCATCATCACGACAAAGAAGGCATCGGAGGGCAAGGTGAAATTCTCTTTCAATACTACCGAATCGTTCTCGACCCTGACCCGCACGCCCGACATGCTGTCGGCCTCGGACTTCAGCCGTGTAATCCGTCGCGACGGCACAGCCGCCCAACAGGCGCTCCTCGGCACCTCCGACACCGACTGGAACGATGAAGTTTATCACACCGGCTGGGGTACCGACAACAATATTTCGGCCTCGGGCAAGATGGGCTTTCTCCCCTTCCGCGCCTCGGTGGGCTACTCCCAACAGAGCGGTCTCGTGCGCGGTGACGAGATGAAGCGTGTCACAGGCAACATTGTGCTCTCGCCCTCCTTCTTCCAGGACCACCTCAAGGTGAAAGTCGATGCCAAGGGAACCTACAACCGCAACTCGTTCTACAATGGTTCGGCCATTTGGGCAGCAGCCGCTTTCAACCCCACGATTCCCGTCTATGCCGACAACGGTAGCCTCACCTACACAGATGCCAACGGTCAAAGTCGCACGGTCAAGGCCTTCGGCGGATACAACGAAGCCCTCGACAACACGGGAAATCCCGTCAACGGTTCGGTCAAGAATCCCCGGGGTCTGGTCGATCAGTATTGCTCCAAGTCGGACGTGTCCCGCTTCATCGGCTCCATCGACCTCGACTACAAGATGCACTTCCTCCCCGACCTGAAAGCCCACGTCACCGCAGCGTTGGATTGGGCCAAAGGCAAGGGTGATATCTATGTTCCCTACGAGGCAGCATCCGGCTACACAACCCACGGCTCGGACTACAGCTACGGTCCACAGAAGAGTCAGAACCGTCTCCTCACGGCCTACCTTAATTATAATAAGATGTTCGATGCCATCAAGAGCAACCTCGATGTCACGGCCGGTTACGACTATCAGTACTGGAAAACAACGACGCCTTTCTACGAGACCTACAATACGCTCCATGAGGTGCTTTCCACTTCTGCCGCTTCCGACCAGCGTCATACCTTGATATCGTGGTACGGACGTCTCAACTACAGCTACGACGGACGCTATCTCCTCACCGCTACCATACGTCGCGACGGTACCTCCCGCTTCTCCAAAGACAATCGCTGGGGCACCTTCCCCTCTGTGGCCCTCGGATGGGTAGTCTCCCAGGAGAAATTCCTCAAGGAGAACCCCGTGCTCTCCAACCTCAAACTCAAAGTTTCCTACGGTGTGACGGGTCAGCAGGACCAGATTGGCAACTATGCCTATCTCCCCGTCTATACGCCTTCCGTGGCCGGTTCTGAGGCTCTGATGGGCAACAGCTGGTACTATACCTATCGTCCCGAAGCCTACGATGCCAACCTCAAGTGGGAGACCACCAAGTCTTGGGATTTCGGTTTCGACTACGGATTCTGGGACAACCGCATAACCGGTTCGTTCGATTTCTACACCCGCAAGACCGAAGACCTGCTCTCGACGGTTCCCTCGGCTGGCGGCACCAATTTCGCCAAATCCATTCTCACCAACGTAGGCAATGTGGACAGCCGGGGCGTGGAATTCTCCGTCAACCTCACGCCCATACAGACCGACAACTGGCAGTGGGACCTCTCCTTCAATGCCACCTGGCAGGATGTCAAGGTCAAGAACCTCTCCCTCTTCGAAGGAAACGGTGTAACGTCTATGGCTGCGGGACCCTGGATTGACTCCTATCAGTTCCAGCGCCTCACCGAGGACTATGCTCCCTACACTTTCTATCTCTATCACCAGCTCTACAACGAGGATGGCAAGCCTATCGAAGGTGCATACGCCGACATCAGCGGCGACGGAAAAATCGACTCCGACGACCTCTACCATTGCCACAGCATTGCTCCCGACTGGATTTTCGGTCTCTCCACTTCGCTGCGCTGGAAGAAACTGAGCCTCAGCACCTCCTTCCGTGCCAATGTAGGCAACTACGTCTATAACGGCATGGCCATGAACACAGGTGCCTGGGAGACGGTTTCCTACAACTCCTTCCAGCTCAACAACCTCAATGCCAGCTATCTCGACACACGTTTCCAGAAACGTCAGTATCTCTCCGACTACTGGCTCGAGAATGCTTCGTTCCTCAAGTGCGACAACATCAACCTGGCCTACGATTTCGGCGAAATCGGAAAACGTGTACGCCTCAACGCCAGCGTGATGTGTCAGAACGTGTTCACCGTTACCGGCTATTCAGGCACCGACCCCGAAGTCAGCAACGGCATGGATGTTTCTTTCTATCCCCGTCCGCGCACTTGGTCGCTTTCCATCGGTCTTCAATTCTAAACGATATTAACAATGAAACTCAGATATTCATCCATTCTCTTAGCAACGTTGGTCGCCATGGGCTCCTGCACCGGAGACCTCGACCAGTTTCCTCATGAGGAGACTACGTCCAACGATGTTTACACCACACTCGACAACTATCGTGCGGTGCTGGGCAAGATTTACACGTCGATGACGGTGAACGGTCAGGGCAAGGGCGGTGACAATGCAGACCTGTCGTCCAACATGGGACAGGACTACATGCGCTCCTATTTCAACCTCCAGGAATGCGGCACCGACGAGATGGCCTCCACCTGGCTTTCGGGCGACAAGGTGAGCGACCTCACCTATCTCTCGTGGGATGCCAACGACCCCTGGGTAGCCGACATGTACTACCGCATCTACTACAACATCACGCTCACCAACGAGTTCCTCCGTTACTGCACCGACGACAAGATTCAGTCGCTCGGAGCCGAGGAAATGAAGCATTTCAAGGCCGAAGCCCGATTCATGCGTGCCCTTTTCTACAGCCACGCTCTCGACTTCTTCCGCAACATTCCCTTTGTGACCGAAGCCGACCCCATCGGCTCCTACACGCCTCCCTGCTACACGCCTGCCCAGACATTCGCTTTCATCGAGAGCGAGCTCAAGGAGATTGTCGGCGACCTCTACCCCGCTGCCGAATGTCCCTACGGACGCGCTTCCCAAGGCGCTGCCTTCACCCTGCTGGCCAAGCTCTACCTCAACGCAGAGGTTTATATCGGTGAGTCCAGGTACAACGAGTGCATTCAGGCCTGTCAAGAGGTGGAAGGTCAGGGCTATACCCTCCATGCCGACCGCAAGCAGCTCTTCAACGCCGACAACCACCTCCGCACCGACGAGATTATCTTTGCTCTCCCTGTCGATGCCGAACACAACGTGTCATGGGGTGCCACAACCTATTTGGTCTGCGGACAGGTGTCCAACACATCGACCCTTCAGGTACCCGCCGATTACGGCATTACCTCCGGCTGGGGTATGTTCCGCGTTCGCGGAGAATTGCCGGCCAAGTTTGCCAATGACGATCCCCGCGCCGAGTTCTTCACGGACGGACAGACTCAGTATCTCGATGTGATTGACGACCAGAGTCAGGGCTATTTCTGCGAAAAGTGGAGCAACCTCACCGATGCCGGCGAGGCAGCCTCCAACACGGCTGACGGCGGTGTCAACACCGACTATCCTCTCTTCCGCCTCGCCGATGTCTATCTCATGGAAGCCGAGGCCGTGCTGCGCGGCGGCACAAGCATGTCTTCCGATGCTGCCCTTGCCAAGGTCAACGCCCTGCGCGAACGTGCCTGGGGCAATACCGACGGAAACATCGGAACCTCCGAGCTCTCGCTCGACTTCATCATCGACGAACGCGCCCGCGAACTTTATCTCGAGGGTTATCGCCGTACCGACCTCATCCGTTTCGGTCTCTTCACCACCAATGCCTATCTCTGGCAGTGGAAGGGCGGTGTCAAGAACGGTGCCGCTGTAGATAACAAGTACAACATCTACCCCATCCCCTTGACGGAACTTACGGCCAACCCCAATCTCTCCAACCCTAACTATTGATGGCTATGAACAAGATATTTTCTTTCCGCAATGTCTTCAACTCCCTTCTGGCGCTCATCGCTGTTCCGGGTCTCTTCTCGGCATGTGATGACGACTTGGAACAGGCTCGCGTCACAGGATTCGAAGCTTCCCAACTCATCGCTTCGGCCTCGGAGGTGACGCTTTCGCTCGAGAACAGCAACCAGGTAGTGCTCTCCTTCGCTTGGAACAAGCCTGAACTGCTTTCTTCCGACCGGACGCTGCCCGTCACCGACGGCCTCGTTTCAGCCGCATTGCAGGCTTCTGCCTCGCAGTCCTTCGACTCCTATCAGGAGACTGTGACCACCTCTCTCTCGCTGGCCTATACGGGCTCTGCCCTCAACACCCTGGCCAAGGATCTCGGCCTACCCGCCGACGTGGCTTCAACGGTCTGGTTCCGTCTCGCCACAACCGAAGGTGCCAATCTCGAACCCGCCTACAGTAATGTATGCGCCGTAGAGATAACTCCCTTCACCATCTATATGACCGACCTCCTCGTGCTCAATGCCTCCAAGACTGATACTTTGGCTGTGCTCCATTCTCCTGACGAGAACGGTGTCTATACCGGCTGGATGCATGCCACCGCATGGCTCAACTGGTGGGGCATAGAGAACGACGGCACCGTTTGGGGCAATGCTCCCGTGGACGGACAGGCCTTCAAGGCTGCCACCTCCTCCGAAGGCGCCTGGAACTTCTGGTTCCCCGACGGCGGAGGCGACTATTATGTCACCCTCGACACCAAGCAGAAGGAGTGGTACTGCACCCTCATCACGGCCATCACCGTCAACGGCAATGACCTCAGCTACGATGCCAAGCACGACCGTTGGACTTACTTCGGCACCTTCGCTGCCGGAACATCGCTCAGCCTCGCTGCCGAGACCAAGTCGTGGAACTACTCCACCCAGACTGCCGCCGATGCTGCCCAAGCCGGACAGATGGATATTGCCTTCACCGGCTCCATTTCTGCCGACGGCGAATACACTGTTGTCGTGGCTCCCGACGAGGAAGGCGACCTTCTGGTAAGCATCGTGGAAGGCGAAATCAAGGATGAACCTCAGGGCGGAACACCCATCCCCGACGAACTCCTAATCTATCAGACCGACCAGACGACCTTGCTCGCCACCATGAAAGCCGGCGAGAGCGGTGTCTATACCGCCAAGATTGTGGCCTCCCAGTGGCAGAACTTCCTGCTATACGATGCCGAGAACGACATCTGGTACGGCTCAGATCCCGCCGACCAGTACGGACTCACCGACTCCGGCTACTGGAACATCTGGACCAACGATGACTACGACAACGGTTCTGTCATTGAAATCACTGTCAACCTCAACACCCTCAAGTGGAGCTACGTACCTGTCACGATGCCCGCTACGCTGGACCTCTACGACAGCAACAAGGCTGAACTCAAGGTGTCACTCCAGCCAGGCGACAAAGCCGGCGTTTACACCGGTGTCTATGCGGCACAGCAGTGGGAGAATTTCCTCGCCTACGATGCTGCCAACGACATCTGGTACGGCTCAGACCCCGCCAACCAGTACGGCCTCGCCAGCGCTGACTACTGGAACATCTGGGTCAACGACGACTTCACGTCGGGCGACAACATCACCCTCACGTTCGATATCCTCAACCTCACGTGGTCCTACACCGTCGGAGGTCAAGATACGCCCGACAATCCCGACGAACCCGATACGCCGGATGAGACTCCGATTCCCTCCCGTCTGTCCATCTACAACACCGACAAGGAGACGCAACTGGGCGAGATGTGGAGCGCCGGCGAAGGTGTCTTCTACGGACGCATCGTCGCCTCCCAGTGGCAAAACTTCCTACTCTACGATGCCGAGAACGACATCTGGTACGGCTCCGATTCGTCCAACCAGTACGCCCTCTCGTCTGCCGACGGATTCTGGAACATCTGGTCCAACGACGATTACGAAGACGGTGCAGTCATTGGCATCACAGCCAACCTCAACGACCTCTCGTGGTCCTATGCAGCCATTTCCATGCCCTCCGTCGTCTATATCTACGACCAAGGTCGCGAGAACCAGCTTCTCGCCTTGGAAGCCGGTTCGGCTACGGGCATCTACACCGGTTCGATGTCACCCACAGCCTGGCAGAACATCTATTTCCGCGATGCAGACAATGATCTCTGGTACGGCTCTCATCCCACGTCCGAGGGACAGTACAAGCTCTCGCCCTTCGAGGGCTTCTGGAGCATCTGGTTCAACGACGATGTCGATGGCTCCACTCCCGTCACCGTGAGCGTTGACCTTCTCAATCTTTCATGGTCTTATTCTAAATAAAGTATGGTATGAAACTTATGAATATTTTCTCTACAGCTCTTGCAGTGCTCGCCCTCGCGGTGAGCCCTGCATGCAGCGATGACAATAATGTGCAGCCCCAAGAGTCACCCTCCTACGACATGACGGGCTTTGCCAAGGGTGCCGACCTGTCGTGGGTCACCGAAATGGAAGCTGCCGGCTATAAGTGGTACAACCGGGCAGGCAGCGAGACCGAATGCCTCGCCCTCATGCGGCAGATGGGCATGAACGCCGTGCGTCTGCGTGTGTGGGTCAATCCCGAAAAGGGATGGTCCGGCAAGGGAGACGTCATCGCCAAGGCCTGGCGTGCCTCCCAACTCGGTTTCCGCATCATGATTGACTTCCACTATTCCGACACGTGGGCCGACCCCGGCCAGCAAACAGTGCCCGCCGCCTGGCAAGACTTCGACCTCAATCAGATGAAGGCTGCTGTGGCCGACCATACCACCGATGTGCTCTCCGCCCTCAAGGCTCTCGGCATCGCCGTGGAATGGGTGCAGGTGGGCAATGAGACACCCGATGGATTCCTTTGGGAACTGGGACGCGCCTCCACCCATCCCGACAACTTCGCCGCCCTCGTCAATGCCGGCTACGATGCCGTCAAGGCCGTCTATCCCGAGGCCCTCGTCATCGTCCATGTGGATAAGGGCGATAACCTCTCCCGCCATCAGAACCTCTTCGACAAACTCAAGAACAACGGCGGCAAGTGGGATTGCATCGGCATGTCTCTCTATCCCTCAGACAACGACTGGGAGACCCTGACCGACAACTGCCTCTCCAACATCAGTGCCCTCGCCTCTCGCTACAACTGCAAGGTCATCCTCTCCGAGATAGGCATGGACTATAATGCAGCCCACGCCGGCGATTTCGTGACCAGGATTCTCAAAGGTGCCAAAGCTCTCGAACCCTGTCTCGGAGTGTTCTATTGGGAACCTGAATGCTACAATTGGAACGGATACGTCAAGGGTGCCTTCAATACCGACGGAACGCCCACAGCAGCCCTCGATGCCTTTACCGAATAAAGGAGACAAAAACTTGAAACTTGAATCCTGAAACTTGAAACCCCGCCCCGCCCCCCCCCTACTCCCTTCCCTTCAGGGAGGGGCTGGGGAGGGGCTGGAGGTAGGCTGCTTGAAACCTGAAACATGAAACCTGAAACCTGCCCCGTTAATAACTTTGACCTTGGATCTTAGACCTTAGACGTTAGACCTTAGACGTTAGA
>FLNY01004557.1_pt1 | contig 43923 bp, 39 predicted proteins | sample 1140381 | NCBI WGS metagenome assembly FLNY01 (sample SAMEA3878172, study PRJEB12797) | bioreactor metagenome | biome: Moose rumen | place: Sweden | collected 2011-10
GAGTGTTACGGGCGTTGCCAAAACTTACGGCGACGGCGAAAAAGTTTCCTTCGCAATTTTGGAATATCCCAAAAATTTAAATCCTAAAAAAATTTCTGTTGCAGATTTTCAAGTTGAAGGCAAAAAAATTGAATCTGTAGACGTCAAGAAAAATTTTGTAGTTTTAAATTTTGCCTATGAAAATACTTCTTTTAGCGGCACTTTAACTCAAAAACCTAATCGCCCCAAAAATGAAACTGCGCGCGCAGGTGATGCGCCCATGCGTTCAGACAGAAAACTGCCAGATTTAAATTTTACAGTTAAACAACTTAACACAATCAAGGCGGTTGACGGTACAGAATTTTTGCCGAGTGAAAAAGCCGTTACAAAAATTGCTGCGCCGGAAATTGATTTGTTTCAGCAATTTATTTACACTGATAAAAACGGTAATTCTATGCCGTATAATTTATATCTGCCGGGCAATTACAACCCCAATAAAAAATATCCGCTGCTGTTTTTCGTGGCTGACGCAAGCGCAAATATTAATGAAGTTACAACGCCGCTCTTTCAAGGCAACGGCGCAACAAGTTTTCTTGATAAAGAATGTATAATCCTTGCGCCTCAATATACCGCAGACTTAGTTGACAAACTCGGAATGATGACGACGGACGAAAATATTTGGACTAACGGCTTGACTTTGATAACCAACTTGCTTTTTGACGTGATAGAAAATTACAGCGTTGACGAAAATAGAATTTACGGCACGGGACAATCTCAAGGCGGTATGACTAACATTGCGATTAGTGATAAATACCCCGACCTTTTTGCCGCGCAGTTGTTGGTGGCTTGTCAATGGAATGTTGACGAAATGGAAATTCTCAAAAATAAAAATTTGTGGATTGTAGTTTGTGAAGGCGATACAAAGGCTTTTCCAGGTATGAATGACGCCGTTGCACGTTGGGAAAAACTCGGCGCAAAAGTTGCACGCAATGAAAATTTTTGGGACAGCAAGGCTCCAATTTCAGAAATTAACAAGCAAGTTAAAAAATTGGAACATCAACACGCAAATATAAATTACACGGTTTTTGCGGGCGGAAATCATATGTACACGTGGTCTTTTGCGTACAATATTTCTGCCCTGCGTGATTGGCTTTTTAAACAACATAAAAGGCAATAGGCAAGAGGCAATAGGCAAAAGGCAATAGGCAAAAGGCAGTAGGCAAAAGGCAGTAGGCAATAGTTTTTTAGCGTCTGTGTAACGCAAGCACAAAAAAATTTTAAAGCGACTATGTGCACGCAAGCACATAAAAAAATTTTTCTAAAGAATCAAAAGGCGGTGTTAAAATGGTAGACAGTTTAAGGAGCGCGCTTGATTTTCTGCGCAAAATTCCAAATCAGCTGATTGAAACTGAAGTTGAGGTAAATCCTGCGGCTGAACTTTCGGGCGTTTATCGTTACATTGGAGCGGGCGGCACTGTTGCGCGTCCAACTACGATTGACGGTCCTGCAATGATTTTTCACAATATCAAAGGTTTTCAAAATGCAAGCGTTGTAATTGGTTTAATGGCAAGCCGCGAGCGCGTTGCAAAACTTTTCGGTTGCAAGAAAGAAGAACTCGGACACTTAATCAAAGACTGCGCAAATAATCCCATTCAGCCGGTTGTTGTCGAAGGAAAAGCCCCCGTTCAAGAAATTGTACACCTTGCAACCGACGCAGATTTTGATTTATTTAAACTTTTGCCCGCGCCTACGAATACGCCGCAAGACGCGGGACCTTATATAACGCTGGGAATGTGTTACGCAACGCACCCCGACACGGGACTTTCAGACGTTACAATTCACAGAATGTGCATACAGAAAAAAGACGAACTGTCAATATTTTTACAGCCGGGCTCGCGTCATATAGGCGCAATGGCGGAGCGTGCAACCGAATTAAATCAGCCGTTGCCAATTTCAGTTTCAATAGGCGTTGACCCCGCAATTTCTGTTACAAGTTGTTTTGAGCCGCCTACAACGCCGCTCGGCTTTAATGAACTTTCAATCGCCGGCGCACTTAGAAAAAAAGCCGTCGAACTTGCACATTGCCTGACAATTAAAGAAAATTGTATCGCAAATGCTGAATACGTTATTGAAGGCGAAATTTTACCGGCAAGCAACAACGTCATTGAAGACCAAAATACACATACCGGCTTTGCAATGCCTGAATTTCCAGGTTATGACGGTCCCGCCTCGCACGAATGCTGGCTGTTGAAAGTCAAGGCTATTACTCACAGAAAAAATCCAATTATGCAAACTTGCATTGGTCCTTCAGAAGAGCACGTCAATATGGCGGGGATTCCGACGGAGGCTTCAATTTTAAATTTGTTGGATAAGGCACTGCCCGGCAAAGTCAAAAATGTTTATTCTCATCGCGCAGGCGGCGGCAAGTATATGGCAATTCTGCAATGTGTCAAAAAAAATCACATTGACGAAGGCAAGCAACGACAGGCGGCGTTATTGGCGTTTTCGGCGTTCCCTGAACTTAAGCACGTTATTTTGGTTGATGAAGACGTTGACATTTTCGACACAAACGACGTACTTTGGGCAATGAATACGCGTTTTCAAGGCGACAGGGATATTATAACAATCCCGGGCGTGCGCTGTCATCCGCTGGATCCTAGTTCAAATCCGCAATATTCCCCATCAATTCGTGATATTGGAATTTCCTGCAAAACTATTTTTGATTGTACAGTTCCCTTTGATATGAAGGAAAAATTTAAACGCGCACCCTTTTTGGAAGTCGACCCGCGCAAATGGATTCCAGATTATAAGGACTAAGGGTTAAGGGCTAAGGATTAAGGATTTTTTATGGTAGAAAATCAAATTATAGAAAGGCAACTTTCATTTGCCGAATTGAAGATTGAAATAAAATCAGTCGGTGAAGATATTTTAATTTTGGTTATAGGCGGCGATAAACCGCACATTGGCAGCGCAGTTTTGGCAATTCCGCGCCCTTCCCTGCGCGACGATACAGAAATTAGTTGTACTTCATCCGTTTTAAATGTTGTTGGACACAAGGACGAGAAAATTTGCCGGTATTTGGCAGAAAGTTTTTGCAGGAAATACAACGCGGTTACAGTTTGCGCGGGCGGCTTTCATTGCGATAATTTGACGCCTGCACAAATTCAAGAAGTTGTTGACGCTTGCAATTTAGGGAATAGGGGTTAGTGGTTAGGGAGTAGAATTTTGGGAAGGAATTTTTATGAAAAAATTTTTTATGGCGGCAATTTTAACTGTGTCAATTTTCTTTAATACTTGTTTTGCAATGAATCGCGCAGATTTCGGCTTGGGCGGCTTGACTTTAGACAATAATTACAGCGAAGTTATCAAAATTTACGGCGAACCGACAAGCAAGCCCGGCGGTTGGGCGCAACTTGTTTCTGACGTTATAAAATACGGCGACAATATTGAAATTGGATTTTTGGGTAAAAAAGTTCGCTACATTGTAACAACCGCCAACAACGGCTGGAAAACTCCCGCTGGCGTTTATGTTGGTATGCCTATCAGCAAAGTTATTGAAATTTACGGTGACGATTATAAAACTGTAACGCGGGAAAAACCTATAAACCCCAATGAAAAATATTTTTACTACAAATGGAGCGGTACAAAATACAGTTGGTCTGAACCTGTTGACGAAGATACAAAATATATTCTTTCTGTTATTGTAAACAATGGAACAGTTACCGCTATTGAATTAAATCAGCAAACACCCGAATATTAAGGCAAGAGGCATTAAGGCAAGGGGCAAAAGGGAATTGAAAAACTATTGCCTACTGCCTTTTGCCTAATCACTAAATTGGAGGTTAAAAAAATGGAAAAAACTTTGGTACTTATCAAGCCGGATGCATTCGGCAAAAATCACACGGGCGATATTTTGAAACGCTACGAAGACGAAGGCTTAAAAATCGTGGCGGCAAAAGTTATGCAAATGGATAAAAAAATTGCAGCGATTCACTACGCCGAACACGTAGAAAAACCTTTTTACCCCGACCTTGTAGAATTTATGACAAGCGCGCCCTTAATGGCATTGATACTCGGCGGCGATAACGCAATTTCAAAAGTTCGTGAAATTAACGGCGCAACCAATCCCGCTAAGGCGGCTGAAGGTACAATCAGAAAACTTTTTGCTGAAAGTGTTACAAAAAATGCAGTGCACGCCTCCGACAGCCCCGAAAGTGCCGCCCGTGAAATTAAAATCTTTTTCAGCGAAATTGAACAGTTTGGAGCGTAAACAATGAAAATTTATACTAAAACAGGCGACGCGGGCGAAACTTCACTTTTTACCGGCGAAAGAATCAACAAAGATACTCCCCGCGTTGGAACTTACGGCGCAGTTGATGAGGCAAATTCCGCACTTGCAATGGCGCGCGCTTTTTCCGAAATTCCCGCCGTTAAACAAAAAATTTATGACTTACAAAAAATTTTGCCACGCTTAATGGCGGATCTTGCAAGCTTAAACCGCCCCGCCAAAATTACAGAATCTGACGTTAAACAACTTGAGGACGAAATGGACGAAATGGATAAAAATTTACCACCGCTGAAAAATTTTGTAATTCCCGGCGATACAAAGGCGGGCGCAATGTTGGATTTGGCGCGTACCGTAATTCGTCGCGCAGAAAGAAATTTTTATTCACTTGCAAGACTTGAGGCAGTTCACAGCATCGACGGCTTATTTTTGAATCGCCTGTCCGATTATTGTTTTATGTTAATGCGCGTCGAGGAACATTTTTCCGCAAAAAAAGCGGCTGTCTTAGTTTAGGCAAAAGGCATAAGGCAAGAGGCATAAGGCAAGAGGCAAAAGTTTTTCAATTCCCTACTGCCTCTTTACTACTGCCTACTGCCTTAAAAAGGGTGTTCGTTATGGAACAGGAACAAAAGAAAAGTGCCGTCAAAGATTTAACTGAAGGCGAGCCTGCGAAACTGATTTTTTATTTTACGTTGCCGTTATTGGCGGGCAATGTTTTTCAACAACTTTTCGGCTTTGTCGATACGCTGATAGTTGGTAGATTTTTGGGCGTTGATGCATTGGCGGCTGTCGGTTGTACGGGCAGTTTAATGTTTTTAATGTTGGGCTTTGTAATGGGCGCAACGAGTGGTTTTTCAATTTATACCGGTCAATGTTTCGGCGCAAAAAATTACGCGGGTATAAGATACAGCGTCGTTGTTTGTACGGTTTTATCTGTGATAATGTCAATAATTTTGGCGATAATCGGCGTTATTTATTGTCGGGAACTTTTAATATTTATGGATACACCGCCGGAAATTTTGGATAATGCTTACAGTTTCATTGTAATAATTTATGGCGGCGTCGGCGGCTTTGTTTTGTTGCAGATGCAGTCAAATTTAATTCGTGCATTGGGAGACAGCCGCGCCCCGACAATCATTCAAGCAACTACACTTTGTATAAATATTGCGCTTGAACCTGTGGCGATAATTTTGTTGGATTTGGGAATACCCGGCGCGGCTAAGGCTACGATTGTTTCACTGATTCTGGGAAATATAATCTGCGCGATTTACATTAAGAAAAAAATTCCGCTCCTGCATGTACAAAAGGAAGACTGGCACTTTGACAAAAAAATTATTTGGCAACATTTAAAAATTGGCTTGCCAATGGGTTTTCAATCGTCAATCATAGCGATAGGCGCGGTGGTTTTACAAATTGCATTGAACGGCTTGGGACCGGTTGCGGTTGCGTCATACGCGGCGGCACAAAGGGTTGACTCAATCGCCGTAATGCCGATGATGTCATTTGGCGTAGCGATAGCGGCTTACACGGCGCAAAATTTCGGCGCACAAAAATTTGAAAGAATTAATGACGGCGTAAAAAAAACAGTTTGGATGAGTTGTTCATTCAGTTTGGCGGTTGCAGTTTTCAATATCTTTTTCGGCTCGGAAATTATCAAACTTTTTGTCGGCGAAGGGCAAGATCAAATTGTTGAATACGGACAATTATTTTTGACAGTCAACGGCTTAAGTTACTGGGCGTTGGCGTTGCTGTTCATTTTCAGATTTACGTTACAGGGATTGGGACAAGCCTTAGTACCAACTTTCGCCGGCGCGGTTGAATTGGTAATGAGAATAGTTGCGGCTGTAGTTTTGGTTGAGTACTGGGGATTTTTGGGCGCGTGTTTGGCGGCTCCAATGGCGTGGCTTGGCGCGGCAATTCCTTTAGCCGTTGCATTTTGGATAACGCACAAAAAATTAAAACGCTTGTACACGGAGGATTAATGACGCTAAAAAATAAATTCAACATAGAAAATCAAATAGAATTGGCGCGGCTTGAAGAAAAAATCAGCAAACAAAAAGCTATTGAACTTTGGAGCGGCGATTTTTTTAAAAGGCAAAAAGCGGGAACTTTCGACACGCTTGCAAAAATTCACAAAAAATTATTTGAGGATATTTATTACTTTGCCGGAAAATTGCGCAACGAAAATATAAGCAAGGGGAATTTTCGGTTTGCCGCCGTGCTTTATCTTAGTGAGGCGGTTGCAAGTGTCGAGAAAATGCCGCAGTCAAATTTTAATGAAATTTTGGAAAAGTACGTTGAAATGAATGTGGCTCATCCTTTTCGCGAAGGCAACGGGCGAAGTACGAGACTTTGGCTGGATCATATTTTGAAAGTTGAACTGCAACAAGTTATTGACTGGAGCAAAGTTGACAAAAATAATTATCTTCAAGCAATGGAGCGCAGTCCGATTAATGACATCGAAATAAAAAAAATTCTTGCCGCCGCTTTGACAGATAAAATTAATGACAGAGAAATTTTTATGAAAGGGCTTGACGCCAGTTATTTTTATGAAAATTATTTTGCTTATCGAAGTGAGGAATTATGACAACAAAAAAATAAAACGTTTGTACACGGAGGATTAAAAATGAAAGTCGATTTAACTTACGAATTGACACGCGGCAAAATTGAAAATTGGATTAAGCAATTTAACGACAAAGACAAAATTTTAATGTCAACCGGTCATTTGGGAACACATTTTGACGTAATGGGAAAAAGTTTTTCGCTTGACTATACCGAAAGTCGCGGCGTAATTTTTGACGTAAGCAGCGCGGGAATCGGTGAAGTTACGGTTGAACAAATTGACTTTGAAAAAATTCAAGCGGGCGATTTTGTTTTACTGCGGACGAGCGTCAGTGAAAAATATGACTACGGCACGCTGGATTATAACGAAAAATTTCCGCAAATTTCGTGGCAAGTAATTGAAAAACTTGTTGAGAAAAAAATTCATATGATAGGGATTGATATGCGCGGCTTGCGTCACGGCGACGAACATAACAAGGCAGATAATTTCTGTGCGCAGAAAAATGTTTTCGTGGTTGAAAATCTTGTGAATTTGGATAAACTTTTGAACGTGCAAGGAAATTTAACAATTCACGTTTACCCGGTAAATGTCAAAGGCTTCAGCGGCTTACCTGCGCGAGTCATTGCCGAAATTAATTAAATGATTATTCGACAAACTACAAAAGAAATACTTGCCGAATCGCTGAAAGAATTATCTGCAAGCAAGCCGATTGACAAAATTACAATCAAAGAAATTTCTGCAAATTGCGGCGTCACTTCAAAAACTTTTTACAATCATTTTCAGGATAAATACGATTTAATAGCATGGATTTATTCGACGCAGGCAGAAAAAATTTTTAGTAAATTGTATGGCGAAAATTACACGTGGAATAACGCACTTACTGATGTTTTAAATTATTTTCTGGAAAACAAAAAGTTTTTGCGAAATTTGGTACTGAATACGAGCGGGCAGGATTCTTTCATAAATTACGTGTCAAAATTCAGCGTAAAAATTTTTTCAGACTACATTAAACGCACTCAAAATTTAGAAAAAATTCCTCAAGACTTAGAAATTTTAATAAACGTTTACTGCTACGGTGTAGTTTGTACTTTGTGCGAATTTTTAATTTCAGCCGTTCCAATTTCGGATAAAGAATTTGTAAAACAACTTGAAAGGGCTTTGCCTGAACCGCTCAAAAAATATTTTTACAAAAATTAAAATTTGTGAACTAAATTTATAAATTTTCCCGCATTGTTAATTGAAGTGCGGGCTTTTTTATTGTACTTTTAAGTCGAAATTTTTAAATTGGAGGGAAAATTTTTATGTTTGATTATGACGTGGTTTATCTTGGCAGCGGTCACGCTTGTTGGCACGGCGGCAGAATTTTGCAAGCGGCAGGTAAAAAAGTTGCATTCGTTGACGGCGATTTAACCGGCGGCACTTGTACAAATTACGGCTGCAATGCAAAAATTTTGTTGGATTCGCCTTTTGAATTGATTGACGGAATTGAACGCTACAAAAATCTTTGCGTCGATACTGTTCCTAAAGTTGACTGGAAGGCGTTAATGAATTACAAGCGCGAAGTTTTGAAAGATTATCCTATTGGGCTTGAAAAAATTTTTAAAGGCTTGGGAATGAATTATTTTAAGACACGCGGTAAAATTCTTGACGCACACACCGTACAAGCCGGCGACAAAAAAATTACCGCCGAATATATTGTAATTGGCACGGGCGAACGCGCAAAACATCAAGAAATTCCCGGCAATGAATATGTTCATGACAGCAGACAATTTTTAGACCTTGAAGATTTTCCAAAAAGAATCGTGCTTATTGGCGCAGGCGTTATTTCAATGGAATTTGCCTCAATGGCGGCGAAAATGTGCGATGAAGTTTTTGTAATTCAGTACAACGACAGACCGCTTGGAGCTTATCCCAAAAAATATGTTGACCGCGTAGTTAAAAAACTTTCTGATGACGGCGTTAAATTCTGCTTTAATGAATCTGCCGTAAAAATTGAAAAAGTCGGCGAAACTTTCAAAGTTACATTAAAAGGCGGCGCAGTACTTGAATGCGATTATGTTTTTGAGGCGACGGGGCGTCAAGCGAATGTTGACGGCTTGGGGCTTGAAGACGTTGGAATAGAATTTTCTGCACGCGGAATTAAAGTTAATGAATGTATGCAAACGAAAGTTCCGAATATTTATGCGAGCGGCGATTGTGTAGATAAAAAAATTCCGCGCCTTACACCAACTGCAACTTTTGAATCGAATTACATTGCCGAGCATATTTTGGGCAAAAAAGATCCAATTTGCTATCCTGCAATTCCAAATTTAGTTTTTACTTTGCCGAGAATCGCTCAGGTAGGAATTTCGCTTGAAGTTGCCGAAAAAGAATCAGACAAATATCGCGTTGAAGTTACACCCTTTGGGAAAATGTTGCTTTTCGACGCCTTAAACGAGCCTGAAAATGAATTTACTTTTATTTTCGACAAGGAAAATTATTTGGTCGGCGCGGTATTTTACGGCAGTGAGGCGGCGTATTTGGTTAATTTTGTAACTTTTATAATCAACTGCAAAATTACCGGCGAACAACTTGACAAAATGATTTTCGCCTTCCCGAATCAAACTTACGAACTTTGCATGCTCCTTATTCCAATGATGAGTGGACAAAAACTTATGTAAAATTGGAGGTGGATATTCATGGCAATGGTAAAAGATTATCTGCATAACAAATTTAAACACGGAATTGACGCGGGAATTTTACAATACGGCGTTGGTCAAGAAACTGCATCAGCGGAAGTGGCGGAAGTTTTGGCGACTTCAAATTATGATTGGCTTTTTGTTGACGGCGAGCACGGAAGTCACAGCGTTCAATCAATTTTTGAAATTGCGCGTGCGATTGCGGCTTATGATATGACACCTGTTGTACGTATTCCGCAGGCAGGAACAGGAATTTTTAAACAACTTTTGGACGGTGGGATTCAAAATATAATTATTCCGAAAGTTGATTATCCTGAAGAAGTCGAAAAAATTATGTATTGGGCGAGTTATCCGCCGCGTGGAAATCGTGGATTCGGAGCAAGTGCAGTTCGTGCAGGGCGTTTTGGGCGTCACGCTGATTATCTTGAACGTGAAACTCAAGAAATTTGTATAATTCCGCAAATTGAAAGCAAACTAGGCTACAAAAATCTTGATGAAATTGTAAAAGTTCCGGGCGTTGGAGCAATTTTCTTGGGACCGATTGATTTAGCGGTTGATATGGGACACGGTTTAAATATTTTCCACGAAGAAGTTGCAAATGCTATGGACGATATGATTATCAGAATTAAAAATCTTGGAAAACCGGTTGGAACAATCGCATTGACGCCTGAACAAGCTAAACATTTTGCGGATTTGGGCGTAAGTTTTTTGGCAGTCGGCGCGGATACGGCATTTTTGGTTCAAGGCGCAGATAATACTTTGAATACTTTCAAAAGTGCAATACAAAAATAATTGGAGGAATTTTTATGACAGAAAAAATTATCGAAGGTTTACAATTTATCGTTACTCAACTTGACCAACAATCAGACGGACATTTAATCCAGTCCAGAATTTTTGCAAGTCAAGGCTTAACCAAACTTGCCGAAAAATACGCTGAACACTCTGAAGAAGAGCGCGGCTACGTCGTGAAATGTATTGATAGAATTATTGACTTGGGCGGCGAAGTTAAACTTGAAGATAAAAAATCTGCGCCCGTTTGCAAAGACGCTGAAGAATATCTCAAATACGAATTGCAAGTTTCAAAAGACGGCTTGAAATGGCTTGCAGAACTTGTAAAACTCGCGCAGGAAGATTTAACGACTTTTGCAATTTTGAGCGAATACTACAAAGACGAAGAAAAAGATATGTATGAAACTGAACAGCAACTTGAATTGATTCAGCTTATTGGCAAACAAAATTGGTTAGCTAAACAGATTTAAAGGCAAAAGGCAAAAGGCAAGAGGCAGTAGGGATTACAAAATTTTCAATTCCCTCTTGCCTAATGGCTATTGCCTACTGCCTTATAAAAAATACTTTTTAGGAGAAGTAAAAATGAGTTTACACGGATTAACGAAAGGCACGCCGCTTGAAAAATCTGTTGCGGCACTCGCGCAGGCTGAGGCTAACGGCGTAATGATGTATTACGCGCTTGCACGTTTGGCGAAGGAACAAGGACTTGACGACGTTGCAGAAACTTTGATAAATTCCGCTAATCAAGAGGCGGTACACGCGGGATTTTACGCCACTTTAAATGGCAAATATCCGAAAGATTTTTGGGCGTTGCTTGAAACTGTCAAAAAAGCCGAAATTGCGGGCGAAATGCAAATTAAAGCACTTGCCGACAAAGTACGCGCCGCAGGATTTAACGAGGCGGCTGACGAAATGGAAATTTTCGCCAAACAGGAAGGACATCACGGCGTTGTCATTGAAGAAATTTTCAAAAAGTACAATCCGCCAAAAGTCGAAACTGCCGGTAAAAAAGTTTATGTTTGCCCCGTTTGCGGCTATGAATATGTTGGCGATATTGATTCTGAACCTGATAATTGGACTTGTCCACTTTGCGGGCAACCGAAATCTGTTTTCAAGGAAAAATCTAAAATTCAAGTTAAAGCCGTGAAATTTGCTGAAAACGGTTTTATGACTCAACCATTTGCAATGGGCGGCGAAGACGGCGCAGAAAAATTTGACGCCAAAATTAAATATCGCTCCTGCCTGCAAAACTTCGTTATCGACACGGGCGAAGAAGTTATTTTGGTTGATACGGGTTTACCCAATGAATATCCTTATCCAACTTTTGACGAAAAGACTCAAATTTTTCTAGGTACGAAAATTAAAAATTATGTTGACGCACTGAAAGACTTAGGCTACAAGCCGGAACAAGTTACAAAAATTCTTGTAACGCACAAGCACGAAGATCATACCGGCGAATTGCGCAGTTTCCCTAACGCCAAAATTTATATCGGCAGACCTGACGCCGAGTCAATGAAACTTACCGGCGAAAATATTATTCCTGTAGATTTTACTGACGGCGCGTATAAAAATTTTCCCGCCTGTCAAAAAATTGCTGAAGGAATTTATTACATTCAAGCAGTCGGGCATACAAAAGGCAACAGCATTGTAATTGTTGAGGACAGCGATTTAAATTATCTGATTCACGGCGACGTAACCTACACCGACGAGGCACTTTATCAAAATAAATTGTCGGTTGTCTTTGAAGATTTACCGGCGGCGCGTGAAACTTTAAATAGAGTTCGTGAATTTATTCGCAACAATAAAACTGTTTACTGCTCCACACATACGCCGCTAGGCTATGAAAATCTTGAGGCTAAAAAAATTTGCGATTTAGATAATCCGCCTGAAACTATTCCGCCAAAAGAAATTGTTGCAAAGGCGGCAACCGGCAAATATGTTTGTTCAATTTGCGGCTACGTTTACGATCCTGCAGAAAATGGCGGCGTAAAGTTTGAAGATTTACCCGACGATTGGAAATGCCCGCGTTGCAAACAAAGCAAAGATAAATTTAATAAAGCTTAAAAATTATTTCAAAACTAAAAAAGCGGGTTGCCGAAATTTCGACAGCCCTTTATTTTTATGCAGGAAAATATTTTACAGCGTTGAAAAAATACTGCGGTGATTGAATTGGATATAAATTATGAACTTGGAGAATATAAATTTGTTTGGGATTCTGAAAAAGCCAAAATTAACTGGAAAAAGCATAAAGTAGCTTTTGAGGATGCGGCACGAATTTTTCTTGACGAATACCGAATTGATGACTATGATGAACTGCACAGCGACGACGAAGAACGAATTAAAACTGTTGGATTTGTACTAAATGTTTTAGCTGTCATTTACACCGAACGCGGCGACAGAAACAGAATTATTTCGGCTCGTCGTGCAAATAAAAGAGAGAAGGCGGATTATTTTGGACAATTCAAACCATAAAAAAGAAATTCCACCGCTCACCAAAGAGCAAATTTGGCGGCTTTATCAGCTTTCACTAATGCCGGATGAAGAAATTGACTACAGTGATATTCCTGAAATTACACATGAAGAATTTAAAACAAAATTTAAACCTTCAAGACTTCGTAAAAAAAATTTACAAAACGCAAGCTAAAAAAAGCGGGTTGCCGAAATTTCGACAGCCCGTTATTTTTATGCAGGAAAATATTTTACAGCGTTGAAAAAATACTGCGGTGATTGAATTGGATATAAATTATGAACTTGGAGAATATAAATTTGTTTGGGATTCTGAAAAAGCCAAAATTAACTGGAAAAAGCATAAAGTAGCTTTTGAGGATGCGGCACGAATTTTTCTTGACGAATACCGAATTGATGACTATGATGAACTGCACAGCGACGACGAAGAACGAATTAAAACTGTTGGAATTGTACTAAATGTTTTAGCTGTCATTTACACCGAACGCGGTGACAAGAACAGAATTATTTCCGCTCGTAGAGCTGACAAAGACGAGGAGGCGCAATATTATGAACAATTCTACGACTAAAGAAATACCTCCGCTTACTAGGGAGCAGATGAGACGACTTTACGAACTTTCAAAAATGCCGGATGAAGAAATTGACTACAGCGACATTCCAAAAATCACTCCTGAAGAATGGAAAAAATTTAAGCCTGCGCGAATTCGTAAAAAAAATTTACAAAACGCAAGCTAAAAAAAGCGGGTTGCCGAAATTTCGACAGCCCGTTATTTTTATGCAAAAAAGTTTTTAAAAGTTTTGAGTAGCAATCTGAAAAAAGATTTTTGCTCCACGTCAGCAGTTGTCACAACATCGGTTGAGGCAATTTCTCTGCCGTCGATATTGACGCGCACTTTTCCAATAGTTTCTCCGTTTGTAACGGGCGCGTTCAAAACTTCCGGAATATCATACTTAATTTCGTAAGCGTCGTCATTTTTGAAAATTGGTACGATAATTTCGCCCGCAGTTTTAACAGGCATAGATTTTCTACGCCCGGAAATAATCGGCAAAGTTTTAATTACTTCGTCAGATTTTATCAAAGTTTCAGTGCTGATATTTTCAAAGCCGTAATCTAACAAAATAATTGAATCGTTCCACATGTAAAGCCCGTCAAGTACAACCGAAATTAATTGAATCCCGTTACGTTTAGCCGCACAGACAACGCAACGCCCCGCGCGTTCAGTGTAGCCGGTTTTAACGCCGTTACAGCCGTTGTAAGTCCACAGTAACTGATTTTCTGTGCGAATAGTTTTACTTTCATCATCGTGAATCCAGCTAAACGCCATTTCAGTTGTAGTAACAATTTGTTCAAAACCGGGCAGTTGCAAGCCGTGTCTTGTGATAAGTGCAAGGTCGCGGGCGGTAGTGTAATGGTTATCGTCCGGCAAGCCGTGCGGATTAGTGAAATTGGTATTTGTTGCGCCGAGTTCAGCGGCTCTTTGCGTCATATGTGCGGCGAAATTTGGCACGCTGCCATCAATATGTTCAGCTATTGCAACGGAGGCATCGTTTGCTGAAACTAACATCATTCCATAAAGTAAATCTTGCAAGGGAATTCTTTCGCCTGTATCAAGCCAAAGTGTCGAGCCCTGCGCGTTAAAAGCATTTTCACTAACAGTAACAATATCATCAAGCCCGCCGCGTTCAAGTGCAAGTATCAAAGTCATTATTTTTGTAGTACTTGCAGGAAACATTGGCGCGTCGGGGTTGCGTGCGTAAATGACGTGCCCTGTTGACGCCTCAATTACAATAGCTGAAGTTGCAGTAACATTTGGCAAAACGTCGCCTTCAGGAACAGGGCGGGTATTTGGCAACGGTTCAACTGTATAGCCGGGATTTAAGCCGGAATTTTCGCTTGTCCACGTTACATTTTCTGTTGGAGCCGCCTCGACTGTCAACATAAAAATTCCAATTACAATTCCGACAAAAATTTTTCCGAAATTCAATAAAATTCGCTCCTTTAAATTTTAATCTTTGCGTTTTTTTACCAGAGTTTTCATTTTTATAGCGTTTCCGGCGTCGTCCCTTTCGACTTCAGCCTCTTCGGCATAAAAGGCGGCATACTGCATTTTGGGTTTTTGGGCGTCATTTTGCGTGGCAACCGCCGTATCAACATCTTCTACAATTACTTCATCATTTAAATCTGAATATTTATCAAGCGTTTGAACTTCAGTAACTTCATTATCACTTTCTGAATCGCCACGAATTTTTTTTACATATTCGACAACAAATTTTTGAAGTCCGTCGCTTAACATTTGGTTAATTTGCCCCATTGTTTTGGCGTGTTCTTCTTCGATTTGTTTTGCAAGCCCGCTGATATTCTTTGAAAAAGCCTCATTCGCAACTTTAATTTCTTCTTTAGCCGTGCGGAGCTGATTCATTTCAAGGTAAATTTTTTCATTTTCCTCGCGCAAAATTTTATTTTCGTCGCGCAATTCCTCAGTTTCGATTTTCAGCAATTCATTTTCTTCGCGGAGTTGTTCCAATTCCCTTTGAAAATTTTCGCCAATTTCTTTAGCTGCCGCTAAAATCTTTTCCAGTTCTCCCAGTTGTGCCATTGAAAAACTTCCTTTCAATTATTTTTTAGGTAGTAGTTTTTTTCACTTTTGCCTAATGCCTTTTGCCTTATGCCTAATGCCTTTTGCCTAAAAGCTCCCAAATTTTTTTATCGTCAAAATCGATAATTTCAGAATTTTTATCAGAATTGAAACCGCACAATTCGCCGTAGACGCAATATTTGCAAGCGTTACTTTTTACAGTTTTAACGGGTTTAACTTCGATATTTCCCTTCAAAATATTTTCGCCGGTAGTTTGAAGTTTTTCTTCAGCGAATTTTAACAAAGTTGCAAATTGTTCGGCAGATTTTACATTTTTTTTTGTATTGGCGTGAATTGCGCCGTTTTTCAGCAAAGTAACGCTCAAAAATTCCTGCCCTTCGGAGCTGTCAATTTCCTTGATAACTTTTGAATCGTCTAAAGTCCAGCCCGCCATTTTTAACGCCTTATTGACTTCACCTTCAGCCAAATTTGCACTTTCAACAGTTTTAACGGGATATTTCAAAAAATAGTACATCATACCGGCGGGAGTTCGTCCGCCGACAATTTCCAAATTTTTTGCAACCATCAAGTAAGTTAAAAGTTGCAGATTTATCCCCATATAAATTTCAGTCAAATTAAGGTACGCCGCGCCGGTTTTATAGTCGATAATCAGAAAAAAATTGCCGTCTTCGTTAAAGTCTACGCGGTCGATTTTGCCGGTAAGCTCCATTTTAACGCCTGCAATGTCATAAATCAACGCTTGACTTTTTTCGCCGAAAGTTTCTTCAAAAAAATTTGGGTGAAATTTGCTTACGGCGTCAAATTTTATCAAGCGTTGCAGAGAATGTACAGCAACTTTTTTTATTCTGTCGCCTTGATGTTTTAGCGCGTTTGAACTTAACAAAATTTTGTTGTTCAAATTTGGCACGGTGTTGTCAAGAATTTCAGTAACAATTTTTTCAAGTTCAGAATCGTCAACTGTAGCCCAGCGGCGATTTTCTTTTTTGAGACGTTCGCCAAATTGACTCATAACGCTGTGCAAAATATTTCCAATATCCGGCGGCTTAACTTTATATTCGCGGCGTTCCTCAAGTTTCAAGCCGTACTTTGCAAAATATTGAAAGGGGCATTTATTAAAACTTTCAACATTTGTAACGGAGCCGCGCAATTTTTTATTTGGCGCGTAAAGTTTTTCGGCTGAATCCTTTGACAAAATTTTTTCAATTTCGGAAAAATTAATTTGACTGCCCAGACTTTCCAAAATTTCAATCGGTACAAATTCAATTTTAATTTTGGGAAAAATTTTTTTGATTTTATCAAGTTGGGCGGCGGCGTTCATTGCGTTGCCTTCAGAATCTGCCAGCGGGTATGAAATGTGCAAATAATTTTTCGCCTCAGTAAAGCCGCGATAGACCAAAAATTTTTCGGCTAACATTGCGTCGGAGCCGCCTTTTGGAATTTCTAAGCCAATGTCATTTAAATGCAACCTGTCGGCGTCAGACAACAAATTTTTTTCAGCGGCGCGTTTTGGAAAAGAATTTGAACTGAATCCCAAAATATAAATCGCCCGTGAATTTTGCAAAGAATTTTGGTCAAAATTTGAAACTGTAACTTCATCGACGCCCGGCGGAATTAATGACATTTGCAAGGCGTCAAGCCCTTCATTTATGATTGATTCAAATTCTCGCGCAGTTATCAAACTTTCGTCAAGCGATTCTACAACTTGATCCATCAGCGAAATTATATCGTCCCAAATTTTTAAATGTTCCCGTGAAAGTGCCAAATTGCCGCGCTTTTCTTCAAGCTGTGACCATTCAAATAATTTTTCATAAATATTTAAGCTGTCGATTAAATCATAAAGGGCGGCGGTTAAATTGCGGGCGGAATTTTTTTTCTTGACGGCTTGAGAAAATTTTATCAGCGGCAAAATTGCGGCGCGTCGAATTTTATCAACTTTTTCAAGGCGTTCACTTTCAGAATTTGAAATTTTATCATTTTCTAAACTGTGACGATACCAACGCCAATTATTTTCCTGTGTCCAAACTTTTTCGCCGCGCAGTCCAAATTCTAAAACGTAATTTTCTAACAAGTCAATATCTTCTTGAGCAAGATTGAAAAAACCGGTACGAAGACAGCGAAAAATTGAATCTGCACGCCAGCCGCGCAAAATTTCCAATGCCGAGCGTATCATTTCGGCAAGCGGATGATGATTGGCGGCGCGTTTGCTGTCAATGAAAAATGGTATACCGTGAATTTCAAAAATCGGCTTGATTAAATCGCTGTAAGTTTCGTCACGGGCGATAATTCCAATTTGGCGGCAACGATAATTTTTTTTGAGAAGTTTTAAAATATCCTGTGCTACAAATTCAACTTCAGCGCGTTTGTTGACAGCCTCGACGATTTTTAAACCTTCAATTTCAGCACTAAAAATTTTGGTTTTATGTTCAAAAAAATTTTCCTCAAGAAATTTTAACGCGGGAACTTGAAAACGTTTTGGCGCGTTGCAGGGAATAATTTTAGTTTCGACTTCGACTTCAGCGGCAATTTTTTTCAGCGTTTGAAAAGTTTTGAAGGCGCGGTTAAAAATTCCAACTTCCAAAATATTTTCACGGCTTTTAAAATTTGTATCCATTGGCAAGACTATATGAACATTTTTAGCATATTTAAAAATTTCGCGCAGAATTTTTCTTTGTTGAGGGTCGAAAAAAATAAAACCGTCAATAAAAATTTCGGCGCGGCGAATTGATTTTGAATTTTTAATTAAATCGGCGGCGTGTTCAAGTAAATTGCTTTCATCGTTTTGCTTATCGGCTAGAGAATTTCTGAAGTCTTCATACAAAATCGACAGGTCGTGAATTTTATTTTTGAGTTCTTCGTCGTCGATATTTGCGGCAAGTTCAGAAAATTTTTCGGCGTCAACAGAATAAGTGCGCAGGTCTGCAATTTCTCTAGCCAAAATTTCCACAAAGCCGCGCTGTTTTGCGGAGCGTTCATAGTAGAGTAAATCTTTGGAGCGATTGATTAAAATTTTTCGCAATAAAAGCCGCCGTCCAATTTCAGAAATGCGCGGAACTATTGCGCCGCCGACTTCCTCCAGAATTTGGTTAGCGAATCTTTGAAAACTGTACATACGGGCGTTGACTGCGCCGCCTGTATCTTTGAAAAGTGCCAATTCTGCGCGGTACGTTTGATAAGCCGGCAGTAAAAAAAATATTTCAGTTTGGAGCGGCGAATTTGCCAAAATTTTTTTCATTGTTTCCAGACAATAGAAAGTTTTTCCGGTACCGGCGCGCCCTATGATTATTTCAAGCAATTTAAATCTCCCTTTCAGCCAGTTTTTAGGGACTAGGCTAAGTATTAAGAAAAAACTATTCCCTAGGGACTGTTGAAAAAAGCCGCCAAAAAATCAATTTTAACGGGGCTTTTCTTTGGTTTTAATATAAAAGTACCCTTGAGCTTAAAAAGGGCAATTCTCGTGGCTCTCAAGCGCAATTTTGAGCTTATTTTTATATCTATATTAAAATTTATTCACGTCCAAAATTATTTTTTCAACACGCTCTAGCCCCTAGCCCTTAATCCTTAATCCTTAATCCTTAATCCTTAATCCCTATTCCCTGTGAAACATTTTAGCTAAATCTTTTGACGAAAATTTAATAATGGTGGGGCGACCGTGCGGGCAAGTGTGAGGATTGGGCGTTTTGCTTAAATCGTTCAACAAAACTTGCATTTGGCGGGAATTTAATTCTTGTCCGGCTTTAATCGCCGCCTTACAAGCCGTCGTTGCCAAAACTAATTGTCGAATATTGCGGGCAATATCTGCGCGACGTTCGGCGTCAATTTCTGCGGGATTATCAATTTCCGGCAAGCTTGAAATAATTTCACGTAGCATATCTTCAGGGTCGGTTTCAGCGGCGTCAACCGGAACTTCAAGCAGTCTGAATTCATTTTTACCGCTCGGCTCCATTGTAAATCCTAAACTTTGAAAAATTTCCAAATTATTTTCAATCAGCAAAGTTTCACGTTCATCAAATTTCAAAATTCTATGAATCAAAAGTCCTTGCGCGGGAATTTTATCGGCGTAACTGCACAGCCTGTCAAATAAAATTCTTTCGTGCGCGGCGTGTTGGTCGATAATGTATAAATCTGAATCGCTCTGTGCGACAATGTAACACAAATTAACTTGTCCTATCGGCTGAAGTTTAAACGCAGGCTTAGAAATTTTTTGAGGCGGCGCGGTTAAATTTTTTTCGACGGGATTTTCAACAATTTCTTTGACAGGATTTTTTTCAGTGGAATTTTGAGGCGGCGCGGTTAAATTTTTTTCGACGGGATTTTCAATAATTTCTTTGACAGGATTTTTTTCAGTGGAATTTTGAGGCGGTGCGGTTAAATTTTTTTCTACAGGATTTTCAACAACTTCTTTGACAGGATTTTTTTCGGTGGAATTTTGGGTCGGCGCGGTTAAATTTTTTTCTACAGGATTTTCAACAATTTCTTTGACGGAATTTTTTCCGGTGGAATTTTGAGGCGGCGCGGTTAAATTTTCTTTCTGTGAATTTAAATTTTCCCGTGCTTTTTCGACGCTGAAATTTTTTCTATCTGAAGGCTTGCCGAAATATTCCTCAAGATTTAAAGGCTCATATTGTGGATTGTCCGGCGGCGCGGCAATTTCGGTTAAATCGTGCGATTCAGCGTTTTCTTTTCTTTCGGAAACTGCCTCACGAACTGCGCGATACACCATTCTAAAAATTTTATTATCGTCCTCAAATCGCAATTCAGTTTTTTGAGGGTGAACATTTACATCAATGGAACTTTGTGGAACTTCGATTTTCAAAACTGCGAGGGGAAAACCGCTTTTAGGAATAAGTGCGCGGTAGGATTCTTCCAACGCCTTTGAAATTGTGCGATTGTTGACAATTCGCCCGTTAATTATGAAAGTTTGCCACGTGCGGTAATTTTTCAAAAAATTTGGCTTGCCGATATAGCCGCTAATTTTAAAATCTTCGACAGTAAAATTTAATTCAATCAGCGAACTTGAAATTTCAGTGCCGTAAACTCCGGTAATAACGTCAATCATTTTTCCGTTGCCGGGCGTGGAAAGGGCGGGGCGATTGTTGTTTATAAATTTAAAAGAAATTTCCGGGCGGCTTAATGCAAGCTTTACAATATATTCATGAATTTTTGAGGATTCAGAGGCGGTTGCTTTTAAAAATTTAAGTCGCGCAGGCGTATTAAAAAATAAATCTTCGACAATAACGGTTGTACCGGTTTTACAGCCAATTTCGTGACTGTCAATGAGTTTGCCGCCTTCAATTTGAATTTTAGTACCGAGTTCAGAATTTTTTTGGCGAGTTTGCAGGGTAAATTTTGAAACAGCGGCGATAGTAGGTACAGCCTCACCGCGAAAACCGAGCGTAGAAATATTTAGCAAGTCTCTAACGTTGGAAAGTTTGCTTGTAGCGTGGCGTTTAATCGCCAAAAGTGAATCTTCCTTTGACATACCGCCGCCGTCGTCAGTTACGCGCATTAAAGTTTTTCCGCCGTTCAAAATTTCAACTTCAATATGACTTGCGCCCGCGTCAATGGCGTTTTCAACAAGTTCCTTGACGCAAGAGGCGGGACGCTCCACAACTTCACCGGCGGCAATTTTATTTATAGTGTTGTTATCCAGCAACCGAACAATTCCCACGCGCAAATTTCCCCTTTCAAATTTATTTCATAAAGTATAATTCAAAATTCGTTCATTGTCTATAAATTTAATGTGGCGGCGATTCACGTATTATTAAAATTCATTGAAGAGGAGACATTCTAATGATAGAAATTTTGGAAGGCGCAACTTTTAATGGTATCTTTTATCTTGTAACTACGCCAAATTAAACTAACTTTATACTTGATTGTACCCAACTGAAAGTTAGCATTTTTTTATCTTAGAAAATTCTTCGTACAACCAATGGATTATTGACGATTATAACGAATTTCAAAAATACGTGCGGAAATATCAAGAATTGCTTTTAGTTGTCGGACGCCAAAACGGTAAAACGCCGCTTGCAAACGCAATAACTTTAGCTGAATCGCCCATTAATTCAATCAAGGATTCTTTGCTACACCCAAATTTACGCAAAATATACTTGCGCAGTAGCGGAAAATTCCTTTTAAACTTGTGCCGACTACAACAAAATCTTTAGGGTTTTTCATACCCACAGAACAAAATTTTTAATTACGGTTGCCGTAGTCAACGTCATAATCTCAAACAATTAATGACGAATTGAAAGAAAAATCTGCATCAACAATGAAAGTATCGCTGTCAACAACAATATTTTTTGCAGGGAAATTTTTTTCAAGCAGAGTTTTACCCGCCGCAAATCCAAAATCTTTTGCAGTCAACGCGCCTAACTTTATGCTGTTTTTAAGTTTGCCCAAAATTTCGGTAAGGATATTTTTTATTTGTTCAATTTTTACGCCGTCACAATAAATTATTTTGACTTTAGAAAATTTAACTTCTTCAATTTGAATCGCACTTTGAAAATTATCCTTGTCGCCGAAAATTGAAGTTCCAAGTATAAAAGGCACGCCCACTTGATTTTTCAAAGTAAGTAAGTATCTTTGAAGTTATCAGCCATTTCACCCACGCCTTAGACAATCATTAACGGTGGTTTTAAAACTAATTTTCGCGCCAGCCATTGTTATTATTACCTTTCAACGCCAAAATTTTCCGAGCCCACTAAAGAGATTTTGATTCATCAAAATCAATTTCGCTAAAAAGTGTTTTACCAACTGACAAAAATTTTTGCTTTTCATATGGCAATTTTGCATTTCTTGTATCTGTCATAACATAGAAAAGTTTTTTGTCGCCAATGTAAATATTTTTCAGATTGTCTTGAAAAAGACTTCTGATTTGTTCAAGTGTTGGGACTTGTTCGCCGTGCAAAATTACACAATCTAACCAACTTGAAGGATTTTTTTCAGCGCACATAGATTCTTTGGCGGCGTCGCAAAGTTGCTCGGCTAATTCGTAGTCTCTGAAAAATGGATAAGCCGTTAGTAAAATTGCAATTTCCGCGCCAAAATGCATTTGTCTTTGGTCAAGTGTTCAGACAAATTTTCCGGCGTTTCTGTGTTCAAATTTTCCATTAAAGTTTTTTTTGTAAAAAGAATTGCCATATTTGCGGAATAAATGAAAGTTACGTCATCGCTATCATATCGGTAAAGTTTCATTTTTCAGGAACTTCATTAAAACGTTAAATTTTTCTATAGCCATATTCCAACCTCCTTTGTAAAAATCTTTTCAATAAGCCCAAATATATTTCTGCACAAAAAAAGCCGCTTAAACGGCGTGCAATATTAGAAACGATTTTTTAAACTTGCCACGATACACTTAACTTAAGAAAGAAATCACTGACAGATTTTTTTATATTTTGTATTAATCCGCCATCGCTTTTTTTATCTAACTGTAAGTTTTGGGAAGTTTTCTCATTGAAATGGAACTTTTTCATAGAAGTTTTGGAAAATTTAACGGCATCAGATTTTTTGATTATATACTCAATCGGAATTAAAACCGTGTCATTAATTTTGTACGTCATAATATTTGGCGCAGGTAAAAACGAGACTTTCTGCGCAATATTTTTTAGTTTACTGTCCAATAAACTTTGAAATTGTTTACTGATTGAAAGAAAATCCTGCCGGACGTGACTTGCCGCTTGATAATATCTGTGCGCAATAATAATTTGTCGATTGAAATCTTGTAAAACTTTTTCGGAGTTTTTTCCATCTTTGTTTATTCTTGAAATGATCTTGCACAATTTATTTTTGATTCTCAATTTGTTACTGTCAGATATATGACTTTCTACAACGTATGCATTATTTTTTATTGTTGCTTTTACTTTGAATCCCAAAAATTCCGAGCCTTGAGTTTTGAGATTTAAGATTTTTGATTTTTCGCTTGAAATATCCAGTTTCAAATTTTCTTTCAGCCACACTTTGACAGTATTAAAAATTTTGAAAGCGTCTGAAAAAGTTTTGCACAAAATTTTAAAATCGTCTGCATATCTTACAAAATAAATTTTGTTTTCCGTCGGAGCTTGACTTGTCATTTTACATTGAGAATTTATCCACCAATCAAGCTCATTAAGAACAATATTACTTAGCAACGGTGAAAGAACACCGCCTTGAATCAGTCCAAATTTTTTAATACCTTCGCCTTCAACATTGGCTTTAAGCATTTTTGAAATAATCGCCAAAAGTTTTTTATCGTGAAAGCCGAGATTATAAATCTGATTTATTAAAACCTCATGATTTACGCTGTCGAAAAAATCTTTTATATCAATGTCAACGCAATAATCGTACTTTGACATTTGCATTAAGAGTATCATTTTATTAACGGCGTGTCTTGTTGAACGGAGCGTCCTAAATCCGAAACTGTTGGGATGAAATTTTGATTCACAAACCGGCTCCAATACTTGCCGAATACATTGTTGAATCAATCTGTCTTCAAATGTCAGTACTCCCAAATTTCGTCTGGTACCGTTATCCTTAGGAATAAAGATACGCCGAATTTTCATTGGTTTAAAATTATTGAATCGTCGTTTTACAAGCTGAATAATTTTTTCATCAGATATTTTTTCATAGTATGAAATAGTTTTTCCGTCAACTCCTTTAGTGTTGCGATTGATACTTAGTTTGATATTTTTCATGGCCAGCAAAATGTTACTCTCTTTGACAATTAAGCCGTATAAATCATTAAAAATTTTGCCGCTTTGCCCTTGCGCGTATAATCTTTTGAAAGTATCTGACATATCGTAAACTCTTTCGACTTTAAAATTTTTTTGCGCCATTCCAACCGCCTCCGCCATAAAAACTAAACTATGATAACATTTTGCGGATAATCTGTTTCAATTCCACATGAATAAATATTTGTTTTGTTTGGCAAAAGATATGTCCTTAGTGAATCTTTTTCAACGTCAATGATTTTTTCCGCACGTTTCAACATAATATCGCAACGCTTTTTGGTTAATTGTACTTCAAATGCAGATTTCTGAACTCTAACGCCGTAACCTTCCAAAAATTTTGCCATACGATTTCTGCGTTTGTTGTCGATTATGTCGTAGATTATCAGCACCGTATAAATTTTTTCTTCACGAGATAGGATATTATTTTCAACGTATTTTGAAGGGCTCATATTTTTTCACATCCCCTGCCATTAAAGCTCTTGCGTAACTTTCAGCTTGCATTCTTAGAGAATGACGATACGAATATTTATTTTCCGATATAGTTTGAAGTTTTTTTTCGTAAGCATTGAGAAAAATTTTTTGTCCCGTTGAATTTAAATATATTCCGTCAATTTTTTCCGATTCAAAACAATTTTGTTTTATTTCGTTGTGATTGACAAGTGACATTACCATTGAATCTATCAAAACTGGTCGCCATTCTTCCATTAAATCTGATGCTAAAGTTGGGTGATGTTCTTTCATAGCGTGCATAAATCCAAAATACGGGTGTAAGCCGGAATTATTTATTGCTGTATGGACTTCTGACATTAGCAACGAATAACCGAAACTTAACATAGAATTGAACATATCACGCGGCGGGCGGCGCGTGCGTTTTTCAAAGGAAAATTCTTTTGAAACCATTTCACCGAGTGCAGAAAAATAATTTTTGGCGGCTACACCTTCATAGCCCATTATTCTATTAATAAGGATAGTTTTGGGGATAAATTTTGAAATTGTTTCCATTGCACGAATATTTTTCTGTACATTGTCTGAATTTTTGCGCCTGTTATATCTTCGCAGGATAACTTGTTGGTTATGTATTTTTGTTTCTATGATTTTTTGCGCCATTGCCAAATAAAATTTTGAGTCTTGCAATTTTATCTGGCGCGCTTGACGTGCTACGTTGACATTCGACATTGATTCCAAGCGACCGTAAAATTTTTGTGTGCTTGAAATCCACGTTACAGGTATTCCAATACGCAAAAATTCAACTATAGCTTGCGAAGTTATTTGTACGCTACTTAATAAAACCAGCCCATCAATAGTATTTTTAGGTACTTCGGCAAGAATTTTCTTGTTTTTTTCGACAATGATTTTCCCGCCGCTTAACTTTATTAAAGCTCCGTGTTCTGTTACATATACAAAACTCATGGTAACACCCCCATTTAAATTTGTTCCAATTAACAACAGCGATAAATTCTTTCACAAGCACCACTCCAATCATTTTATAAATATATCGAGTTTGTATACAAAAAACATAAAATTTTCCAACAAAAAAACCGCTCCAAAGGCGGTTAATTTTTTTCCGACCCCTTACGGGGAAAGCATTTCTAAACGGCATCTTTAGCAAAAAAAGTTTTGGCGAGCTTGGTTCTTGTTTCCGACCCCTTACGGGGAAAGCACTTCTAAACGGGTTAATGGAATTAGGTTGTTAGCCGAACATTTTGAGGTTGAAGTCGGTTTCCGACCCCTTACGGGGAAAGCACTTCTAAACTCTCGTTTCAGAATGTTTAATCTCTATCAATAATTTGAAGGAGTTTGAAAAAGTTTCCGACCCCTTACGGGGAAAGCACTTCTAAACTCAGATATAAACTCTATTTTATAATTAAAAGGAGATAATAAAGTTTTCGACCCCTTACGGGGAAAGCACTTCTAAACAACTCAAGTAAAGGTCAACAAGAAAGTTGATCATCAGGAAAGTTTCCGACCCCTTACGGGGAAAGCATTTCTAAACCATGCTAGCAACAAAAAGATTAAAATGAGTGATGCACACACAGTTTCCGACCCCTTACGGGGAAAGCATTTCTAAACTGTACGTGTAACAAATATTGCACGTATTACCAAAAAACAGAGTTTCCGACCCCTTACGGGGAAAGCATTTCTAAACGTCCAAATCCAAAAAAAAGTAAGAGAGGAGGAATCGAAAAGTTTCCGACCCCTTACGGGGAAAGCATTTCTAAACTTTAATTTAGATGATGAAAATCTTGATCCATTAACTGATGTTTCCGACCCCTTACGGGGAAAGCATTTCTAAACAATGTTTATGTAACCACTAAAGTGATTACGAAACATTACGTTTCCGACCCCTTACGGGGAAAGCATTTCTAAACTGTTTTTTTTAAGGGTTAGATTAACTTTCGCAAAGTTTCCGACCCCTTACGGGGAAAGCATTTCTAAACACAGATATCAGATGCCACATTGGTATGGCAACCTTCGTCGAGTTTCCGACCCCTTACGGGGAAAGCATTTCTAAACGAAGAAAAAAGGTGCTACTAAGAAATAATTAGCAGTTTGTTTCCGACCCCTTACGGGGAAAGCATTTCTAAACTGGCAGCAATTTTCGAGTGCGTTGAAAAAAAAGAATTCGGAAATGTTTCCGACCCCTTACGGGGAAAGCATTTCTAAACTCTAAACTGTTGAGTACGGCCAAGCAATTCGTCTGAAAAGCAAACAGAGTTTCCGACCCCTTACGGGGAAAGCATTTCTAAACAAGTGAAACAGTTTGAACTTATCGTCGCCCAAAAGGCGAGTTTCCGACCCCTTACGGGGAAAGCATTTCTAAACCCTACCCCTTGAAAATGGCGTTGCAATGCGGCTCAAAATAGGGGTTTGCGGCGCGGAAATAATTTTCAGACAATTTCAAGGGATTTTCGCCTCCAAAAGTGGTACAAATGGCGTTGTGACGCCTGCGGCGCGGATTTTTTATCCTGCTCAATTTTCGTATTTAGTATAAATGATTATTCAAAATTTGGCAAGAAAAAATTTTGAACGAAAATATTTTGTATTGAGTCCTGCTCCTAAAGATTTGATAAAGCTTTCAATTTTCAAATTTTTTAATACTGATTCTATTATAAAAAATTTCTCTAAGTCAACAAGACGTAAAAGAACAACTTCAAAATAAAGAATCAATGATTAATAATTGTTATCTTGACAGCCGAACATAATAATGTATCATTAAGAATGTTATAAATTCTGTAGTGAAGGCGTGTTAAAATTTCTTTTTGCTCTTATACGAATATTTTGATACAAGGACAAGGTTTTTCAAATATCGCGGTTAAGTATTATGGAGGGATTTTTATGATATTAAAGGTTGAAAAAGAAATAAATAAAACGCCTGATAATTATGAAACGGATTATCAAACTCAAATTTTTATGCCGTTATATTATACGAAACAGGCAAATCAACAACTTGAAAATTATGAAAGAAAAGTTTATGGCGGCGAAAACGCCCAAAAAATCTATGAATTATTGAACAAAGAAATTTCAATAGAAGATGTTTTGTGGTATCAAGCGTTTGAAGGATTTAGTTTTCTAATAAATCCAATTAACAAAAACAAAATAATATCGTCAAATATTCGCCGTCTGATTTTTAAAAAATTTTTAAATGATACAATATCCGAGAAAGATTTTTCAAATCCTGACACTATAAAAAAAATGATTGAGATAATGCAGAATTGCTACAAAAATAAAAAACTGACAGAAGATTCAACAGCCTACAAAATTTATACTAATCCGCAAAGTATGCAACAAATATTAAATGGCAAAGTAGAACGTCAAACTGTTATACGATTGCTTTTCGCTCTTGGCTTAACGCGTAGTGAATCGGACGAATTTTTAAAATCGATATTTATGCGGGAACTTAGTAGCGCAGTGCCGGAAGAATTGATTGTAATTTGGGCAATGGAAAAAGAAATTAAAGATTGGTCTGTTGTAATGCGATTAAAAGAAATTGCCGCTGATTATAATAAGACACTAAAGAAATTTTCGCAGAATCAATGTAATATTCCACCCAATAATTCGTACAACAATTTATATACCCCTCAAGTATCCTTTGATAATCTGCAGAACATGAGCGAAGAAAATTTTATTGAAAATTTTTTAAAGCCATGTTGCATAAAAGCCTCCGAAAAAATTGATAGAGATGACAAACAATACAGCGCGACGGCGTTGAAATTTATGCAGGATAATTCTATTTTAAAAGAAGTTGAAGACGGGAACGCTGGAAATTTTCTTGTCGGGCAAACTATTTTTCTGGCAAGCACGATTATTCGTTACGGTAATGAATTTCCAATTAGTAAATATTCATTTGAAAATATGGAAATAGACGGGCGAAAAGTTATGTCCGTGAATATGTACGTACGCTTTTTAAATTATTGCATTATGGAGGCAAAAAAAGCTGATGGTGAACATACCAGTAAAATTTTTTCAATGCAAAAAGGTTATCTGCCAAAAGAAATTGCTATAAACTTTTTAAAATATTCGGCAATGCTGAAACTTCCCAAATTGCCTCACAGAATCGACAGAAATATTATTTTAATCACGGCTTTTTATTCATTCCTGCTTAAACGTTGGAGCAATAAAAATATTTCGTTTTTGTCAAAAAGTCCGCAAGATGCACATAATCTTTGGATAATTTTTTATAAATATGTTAAACCTATTCTCAGAAGAACCGGACACAAAGAAATATCAATGACATATCCGCTGGACGCGCTTTTAAGAATAGCTTTCCATTCCTTAAGCCCCCTTGAATGTTACACCAGAATTTATTGGCTGAATGTACTTTCAAGTTTCGCTGAGGAAAAAAATCCTGCCAAAAGAAAATATCCGCCAGTTGAAAAAATAATCGATACTTTAAAAAATCTTGAAACGAGTTATGAAAAGTTATTTAAACTGAAAATTATCGACGAAGAATCCAAAAATCGTCTACAAGAATTTATTGACAAGTTCAAAGGAAAATTTAAATCTTAGGTCTAAACGCCTTTAAAATTTTTATCAACAAGATATAATCCGATTGATAAATGTTTTGGAGGCGATTTTTTATGAGAGGCTTTACAGATAATCGAATTCCGCTAGAATCACAAACTTTAATTAGTATCAGAAATATTTCAAATGGCGTTGTCGAAAATTGCAAGATAGAAAAAGTTCAAGGCAAAGGTGGCAGTTGCATTGTTTATCGAGCAATTATTTACATAGACGACGAACCGGTACGCCCGATTTTGTTGAAGGAGTTTTATCCTAACATAGAGGAATTAACTCCATATTTTAGCAGAGACAACGATACACACGCTTTGAAATTTAACGCGCCGGAAAAATTTTCAATTATCTTTAAAAAAGAGCGCGAAAATTTTTTGGAAATTTGCAGAAGGCAACAAAATTTTTATTTGCAAAATGCTCGGCAAAATGCAGATACGCTGGTAGACATTGAAGGCTTTTATTATCTGGGCGATACCTATTATTTAAAAACGCGCAGCGTCAGCGGTTGCAGTTGGGATAAAATCAACGATTCAGAAGAAACGCTCTATCAGCTTGTAAAAACTACAATTTCACTTTTGCACGAGCTTAAACTTCTTCATGCCAATAGCTTGATACACAATGACATCAAGCCTAGCAACGTCTACGTTTATGTTCGAGAAATGGTAACGCTGTTAGATTTTGGAAGTGTTCAGCAACTTTATGACGGCAGATTAACCGGACAAGAAATTCTCACATACAGCACTGAATATGCTTCGCCAGAATTGCGGGATACTTACGGAAAATCCGGAGTAGATTTTGAGGACAGTTGCGAATGTGTTACCGAAAAGTCAGACCTTTACTCCGTTGCAGCCGTACTCTACACAAAAATTACAGGAAAATTTGTTCCACATGACGACGACGAGGATATTTTAAAAAAGAAACGTTCACAAACATTATCTGAAGTTTGGAAAGTTGAACGTAACGGAAGATTTAAAAATATTCCAATGCGTATCTGCAAGGAGTTAGAAAATTTTTTTGACATTATGCTTGCGATTGACCCCGACGAGAGATTCAATCTTGAAGAAATGGAGCAAAATTTAATTTCAATAAAAAATCGTACTGCCCCGCAAATTGCCTTAATCGCCAAAAGATTTAAACCTGCCAACGCCATTGATAATTTTTTGGGCAGAAAATTTGAATTGCAACAACTTCAAGAATTTTTAAAAAGCGGTAAGCAAATGATATTTATTTGCGGCATCGGCGGAATTGGGAAATCAGAATTGACATTAAAATTTTCTCAAGAAAACCAAGCAGAATATGATTTTTTCAAAGTTACTTTTAACGACACTTTTGAAAAAACAATTATAAGTTTGCAAACAGATCCGCCTTGCCCGATTATTTCAAATCCTCAAATGAATCCTACCCGCTTATACGATTGGAATTTAAATTGTTTACGCGGCTATAATGATTCTGCTGTGTTGATTATAGATAATTTCGATTTAAATTCTGAGCGAATGTTTGAGGAAATGCACAGTGAAACTTACAAAGAATTAAAGCGGCTTAAATTGAAAATTGTATTTACCTGCCGTGAATTTCCGCCAATAGAGGAAAGTTGCATAAAAATTGGCGCACTTTCTGACGTCGAACTTTTGGAATTGATACGCACTTATTATAACGGAGTAGACACTGAAGGAAACCTGCAAAAATTAATTCAAATTGCTGAAAAAAATACCTTGCTTGTTGAGCAAATGGCAAGAATGCTGAAAACCAGTTTAGGAGAAATGACTCCCGCAAAACTCGTTGAACAAATGAATCAAGGCGCAGCGGCTAATGGCGATATTTACGAAAAATTAAAAAGTCTTTTCAATATTTCAAGGTTACGCAGAAGAGCAAAAAAAATTATGGCAGAAACGGTTCTATTTCCCCAATACGGATTAAATGCAACTACTTTTCTGCGTTGCCATGATGAAGACGACATAGACAAGATAAAAATTCTTGAAATGAGCGGCTGGATAAAACATACGCCAGATAATTTTCTTGTTGTCCACCCGTTGATTGACCAAATTTGCCAAAATGAATTGTTGCAAGATTTTCAAGACGAATGCGAAAATTTTGTACAGAAATATTACTCGGAATTTGATAATTTGTCTGCTGAAGAACGCGGGCAACAATGGTATCAGCGTTTAGTTATTGCGGCGAACGCGGCAGATTTTCTTAAAGATATTGAAGGCGCACATTCAAAAAAAGCCGGCGAATTGTGCTTTAACGAAGAATGGTATGCTGATTCATTGAGATTTTTGGAAAAACATTGGGAAAAATATTCTGCGCTAAATCCTGACTTAGAACCAATGGTAGCGGCAGAATCCTTGTTATTTATATCGCTTACTGCCCAATTAGCCTTTGATTTTAATGCAGGACTTTTTTATGCCAATAAGGCTTTAAACTATGCTGAAATTGCGTTTGGGGAAGATAATCCGCAATTATGGAGATGGAAAATACAGATAATTTGTTGCCAAATTGCCTTCAATGATTGGGAAGGTGCATTGGATAATTGGATTGAAATTATGAATTTATTTGAGAAATATAATTTTGATGATTCAATGGCAAAAGTAACTTTGTTTGGATTATTTATTAGTATTTTTCAAAATATTATTGTAAATGTCAATATTTGTGGTAATTCCCAATTAATCTTTGAAAAAATTGAACACAAATATGAAAAAATTTTTAATTCCATTTTGAAAAAACTTTTTGATTTTATGTCTGGCGATAACCTCAACTGGCAAAATGTGATTTCCGCATTGCCGGGATTTTTTTCATTAATGGCACAATTTTTACTTCTGAAAGGTGAATATGAAAAAGTTTTAGAGATTCACGATATGCTTTCTTACGCGTACAACAATAAAATTTTTGAAAATGACATCGGACAAAATTTAATAATGTTACAAAATAATAATTATAAGGCAATGTCACTTACAATGTTGGGACGATTTGAAGAAGCAAAGGCACTATTGGATAAAGTATTAAAAATTGCTGAAAATAAACTCGGCACTAAACATATTATAACTATAAGTATTTACGATGCATTTGCGCGATATTTTCAAAAATTGGGCGACTTTCGGCAAGCAATTTTGTGGTGTGATAAAGCTCTTGAAAATGTTGAATTTTTGGACGAAGAAAATTTAATGATAAAAATTTTGAAAGACTTGAAAAAAGAATTGAATTCCGCGTTGCAGGAGAATCAAAAAGGTTTTTAGTTAAAACCAAATGCCAAATCCTCTTAAACGTGCGATACTTGCCTTGCAAGCAAGAAATGAGTACTTCAAAAATTTAAATTTAAATAAGGTTTTAGGTGCAAACTCCACGACAGCGGTTAAAAATTGAAGTAGCATATAATTGTCAAGTACACAAGGGGGTATTCAAAATTCATAAGGAGGAATTTAAATGCTACGAAGGGCTTTTTGGGTTTCAAACTCAAAGAAAAAGCCAATGAGACTTTCAGTTCCAATAACGACACGGATAACATTTACATTAACGACTAATTTTTTTAAGACGGCAATAATTGCAAGGGGAATTTTTTAATATTTTCCTCCTGCCGATAATTTCATTTAGAATTTTTTGCGTTTACCGTTAAAATTGTTAGGAGGATTTAAGATGTCCAATAAAGAAACAATCAAAATGGCAGTTAATGCACTCGGCGCGAAAAAGAATACGTTTTTAAACGATATTGAAAGTTCCATTAAAAGTCATATTTCAGCAAAATCCCCGTTGGAATGCCTTACAATAAATCAACTTTACTCTTATGGCGGTGTAAAATCTACGTGGAAACCTGAAGTTTCAAAAGCGTATTTTAAACGTTTGTCTGCTTTTTTGCAAAAGAAAAAATTTGAAGGCTATAACCTTGACTCAAAGTTGACGCCGGGCGTTGTCGATTTGGTAAATAAAAAATTTAACGAATTTTATTCTTCCAATGCAGATTTATTGGTTGAACCGCTCAAGGAACAATTAATGAAAGATCAAGTTTTTGTCGAAAAATTGATTGAAACTATAATTAATTCTACAAAAGAACCGTTTCCGGCGGCAATAAAAAAACACCTTACAGAAAATTTAGTTCATATATTGCAACAAACAATGGGTGTAAACATTGGACATGATATAGGTCACGGAATCTCGATAGTCTTGGCAAAAACTATATCTGCTACTGTTGCGCTGAACATTTCCACTTCCGTAATGACTGCAGTACTTCATCATGTGGCTCTTGCATTAAAAGGAACTATAGCACAAGTTTTAGCGTCAACCGCTTTTAAATCTACTATCGTAGCTTTTATCAAAAAACTTTTGGCAATTAAAATTGTAGCATTTTTGGCAGCGTTTGTTTCTGCAGTGCCGGTACTTGGACCTGCAATAGCTGCGGCTCCTCTGTATGTAATTGTAGCTCCTGTACTTGCCGGATTCATTTATTATCAAATATCAAGCTTGCCCGAAAATATGGCTGAAAGTGTCTCTGTTGCCGTAAGACAAGAATTAAGCGGCGAATTTGAAAAATTAAATACCGAAGTTACGACTCAAATTTTTGAAAGTTTTGGCAAAGATGCATTGGGAAGTTTGGTAAGTGATATTGCTGCTGAAGTTGCTAACGATTCAACTTTTAAAGATGCGCTTGATGAATTGAATAAAAAATAGAGAAAAGAGGTTTTTTATGAAAAGAAAGATTTTACATGGATTAAAAGTTGCAGATTTTATACACTCTGACGAATTGAAAAAAAAAGAAATTGCTTTGAATAATGCAAAAGTTAAAGAATTTATAAATTCAGCTACTAATCTTTGTAAAACAGCGGTAGACCCCGTGACACAAGGGACATTTGTAAAAATTAATGAAATGAGCGACCCAAATTTAATTAGAATTGTGCACGAAGTTTGCGAAATATTAGATGTTTCGCCAGTACCGGAAGTGTATCTTTGTCATTTAATGTACGTCAATATATCGCCGTACAGCTCCGACAAACCTTATCTAGTAATTCCCGATTATGTTTTAAGGTATTCTGATGAAGATATGCTGTATTACAATATTGGTAATGCTGTAACTATGATAAAAGCGGATCACGTGGAACTTACAACACTTGCCGCCTATATGCCGGGCGGCGGGTCTATCGAATTGATAAAACTTCCATTCACTGCTTATTTGCATTGTGCTGACTCCACTTCAGACAGAGGCGGCTTGTTAGCTTGTCAATCTTTTGCAGCGTCTATAAGAAATCATTTTTGGGAATTGGGAATACCTCCCGCCGAATCTAAAAAAATGTTTACTACCGACAAGGAGGCAGAAATTTTTGTAAAAAAATACCTCGACGAACAAGAAAAAGTTCTTGAACGCTATAATGGGTTTTTTACGCAAGGTGCACGGAAATGGCAAAGAATGTCCTACTTAGAAGCACCGGCAAATAAAATGCTCCGTGAATTGTTTAATTGGTATTTGGACGAAAACGGCTATCGCGCCATAATGGCGGCGTATGATTGAAGGTGTGCTTTATGTGCGTTTATAAAATTGAAGATTTTCAGCATCCAAGAGACAGTAAACTTGCAAAAGATATTCTTTCAAGTAATACAGCCGCTAAAGCTTTGAAAGAAATTCACGAAACTAATATTGAGGACGCGTATATATATCTTTATCAATCGTCCTGTCCGCAGTTGACGGAAAAAACTTTTCCAAAATTATTTAATTTGTTAGATAAAGCCTGCCAAATGTTCGGTCTTGAAAAAATTCCAAAAGTCTACGTAACACGCGATTACCGCGAAACTGTTTCTGTACGCGGAATGAATGAACCGTTTTTAGTTTTCTCTTCAGAATATTTGAGAAAACTTGATGATGAAACGCTTTTTGGAATTTTAGCCGGACAAGTTGCAGCAATTCGTTGCAATCACCATACGATTTTATGTATTACATGGGGAATTGATTTTGCCGCCGGCTTTATTCCATACAGTGACTGGGCTACAGATCCAATGATTAATAATTGGAAACGTTGCAGATATTTTACTTACGATCGAGCTTTTTGTCTTGCAACTAAAAATCGTGAATTGTCACTTCGTCAAGTACTGATCAATGTTGTGCCTCAAAATATTTTAGATAGAATGAAAACCGGTTCCGTGCAAGACGCCTACATTAATCAAGCAAAAAATTTTTTGAGTACAATGAGTACTAGTAAAACTCAAGCTTTTATAAAAAAGGCACTCTCTGCATATTCATATAAAATTTGGCTTCCTGAACGTTACGAAGAAATTAATAAATTTTTCGACGAAAGGGGATTCTGATAATGCCGATAAACCTTTCTAATTTTCGTGTAATAAATTCTTCAAATAAATTGCCGGATTTTTCACACCCACTTGAAAAAGAACGCTTAGAAGAATTAAAAGGCGATAAAGTTTTCAATATAGGAGCGTTAAAAAAAATTAAATCATTTAGCCTAGCTGAAATAAAAAAAAGTAAAATTATTAATATAGATGCTTTAAAAATACGTAAAATTTTCAATATAATTTTAAATTTCTTTGGAAAACATTATGCGAATTTTACTACTATTGCCCAAATTCCCGACAGATATTTTCCCGTAACATCAGAAACTTTTCCGAGATTGTATAATTTATATAAAACTGCCTGTAAAAAATTGGAAATTCAAAAAGATTATACGCTGTTTTGTACAATGGACTATACGCGCAATGCCAAAACTATTGGTACAGATGATAATTGCGTTATTGTTATTGACAGTTCGTGCATTGAAGATTTTTCTGACAGACAAATTCTGGCGTTGCTGGGGCGTGAATTGGGACATATAAAAATGAAACATATAACCTACCTTAACGCCTTTGATATGATTGACGATTTAATTTGGAGCATACCACTCGGCAGTAAGCTTTTTAGCCCTGCTTTAGTAAATGGCGCAAAAGGACTTTTCTTAGAATGGTTGCTTGTAGCCGAATACACCGCCGATAGAGCCGCTGCTATTGCTGCAGATGGCGTTCAGCCTGTAATGCAAAATCATTTAATGACAAGCGGAATTGAAGACGCCGTCGACTGTCAAAATTACAAACTTTATATGCAAGTTCCTTTTTCAGAAAATATTAGCAATCTTAGCCGTGCGGCGCAGATTGTTTTAATTGGAACAATGAAAACATTCCCAATTCCATTTGTAATACCACGAATGCAAGAACTTGAAAAATGGAGTACTTCCGAAGAATGCGCCAAAAATTTTCCTAATGTTTACAATAATAATTGCAATAACAATGCTACAAGGAATATTTCAAAAAGTTTGGCTAAAGGGCAGAAAGTTGAACTGACAAAAAATAATTCTGCGCTGAAAAGAATTTTGATTGGACTTGGTTGGGATATAAAAAATAGTGAAGAAACTTTTGATTTAGATGCGGCGGCTTTTTTGCTCCAAAGTAACAACAAAGTTTCTTGTGATGAAGATTTTATTTTTTATGGTAATTTGAAACATAATAGCGGCTCCGTCGAACATATGGGCGATAATTTGACAGGCGCGGGCGAAGGCGACGACGAGCAAATTAAAATTTTTCTTGAAAAAGTTCCTGTCAACATTGCAAGAATTGCTTTTACGGTTACAATCTATGACGCCGAACAACGCAAGCAAACTTTTGGACAAGTTTCAAATGCCTATATTCGCATTATTGATGATTTAACTCAACAGGAATTAATTCGTTACAATTTGGGCGAAGATTTTTTTGTTGAAACGGCTGTAGTTGTCGGCGAAATTTATCGCTATAAAGGCGAATGGAAATTTAATGCTGTTGGAAGTGGATTTAAAGGTGGTCTTACGGCTCTTTGTAAAAATTATGGAGTTGATGTCGAATAAAAAATTTAAATTATACATTTTGTAATTTTAAAATTTTGACATTTTAGCAAAATTGTTATATATTAATTAAAATTAAGATTCTTAATATATTTAACAATTACATTCAGTTGTTTTTTGATTATACGGTGTTTTTTTGAAAGAGGAGTCAATTATGTTGGCGCAACGTGTTTTGTACAGGAACTATGCAGATTATCTTTATATTCTTAACTTAAACACTTCAAAATCTTATGTGTTTGAGGGAATAGCTTGCGATTTGATGGATTATTTGTCCGAGACAACCAATATTGATTTTGAAAAAATTATTGCTTATGTTGAGGAAAATTATGAAGTTGAAAATCCACTGCAAATGCGCGAAGAAATTGACAAATTTATAAATCTTTTACAATCTGAAAATATTTTGATTGGAGGTAATAATAATGACTGAAAAAAAATCTAATGTAACAGCTGATAAAAAGGTTTACAAAAAGCCGGAATTGGTAAAATCCGTCGAATCAGGGAAAATTTTTAACATGCTTTGCTTGAGTTCTTGTGGCAGTCAAGTCAGCAATGTTAATTCTAATTGCGGACATTAAGCATTCAAGTAAGAGAGTAAAAATAATTATGACTGAAAAAGTTTTAAATGCAGTTGCAACGAAAAAAAATGTAATTGCAACAAAGAAAAAAAAGCTTTACAAAAAACCGACTCCTATAAAATTTATCCAAAGAGACAACAGATTCAAGGGAACCTGCCTCTTTTGCGGACCACAAGTTGGCTGGGCATCAAATCCGCCTTGCGGCAGAGGTTGAAATATGAATTACATTAATCCTGAACATTTTATTGACGATATTTGCGCAAAAAATCATATTCTTCAGCGAATTTGTTTTGAGGTAACATATCGCTGTAATGAGCATTGCAAACATTGTTATGTTTTTGACGAAAAAAAATCTGCCGCCGAAGAATTAAGAGTTGAGCATTATTTCAAGCTTTTTGACGACTTGCTAAAAATGAATACGTTGCATATAACTTTCACGGGCGGCGATCCAAGTCAACGCAATGATTTTACTCAAATATTGCGCGGCGCGGTTGAACGTGGTTTTGCTGCCACTATTTTTACAAATGGCACGGGTTATTCTGAAGAAACGCTTGATGAAATTATTAGCATTCATCCTGCTATGATAAGTTTCAGCGTTTATTCTGGAAATCCCGAAGAACATGATGTAATTACCGGTGTAAAGGGTTCATTCCAAAAAACTTTGGCAACGCTAAAAAAAGTTAAAGATGCAGGAATATTGGTAACAATTAAAACTCCTGTAATGGCTCCAACATTAAACGGGTTACCGGCTATTAAAGCGTTATGCGAAGAACTCGACGTGCGCCCGGAAATTACATATTTTATTTGTGCAACCAATCATGGAAATATTTCACCAACAAAATTGCGTTTGGGGAGTGTAGATAAATACAAGCAAGTTATACGGCTTAAACAAGGCGAAAATTTTTCTGAAGATTTTCAGCCGCGGGACATTCACGATAAAATTTGCGGTGCAGGGCGAATTTCTTTGAGTGTGAATCCTTATGGCGAAGTTTTTCCTTGCAACGGCTTTTCTTATCGACTCGGCAATATTAAAGATACTCCAATTAGTGAAATTTGGAACGGTGAAACACTTAGTAAACTTTACCAACTAAAATTTGAACAACTCGGTAATAAATGTGTAAATTGCTTGTATCGTGATGATTGTCTATATTGCTTAGGAAGTGCGCTTGCAGAAAACGGAGATATTTTTATTCCTGTTGAAGAAAGTTGCAACATTGCCCGTGCAAATTATGAGTTTCGTTTAGAAAATTCGCAATGAATATTGAATTGTTTCATTAATTTAACTCGTTGTGAGGGTAGATTAAAAAATGAAAGATTTAATGCGCAAATTTTGAATCATGAATAAACAAAGGTTAAAAACAAGAAATTTGATTAAAAATCTGGAATAAAGCCTTTTTCAGCTACCGCGTGAACTTTATATCAGAAAAATTTTTTCTTTTTTGAAAAATTAAAGTTGTATGCTGCTCCTTTTTATCGAAACTTCAACATTTTATGTTCCTCCTGCTTATGTTTTTTACAGGATAACATTTTTTGTTTGAAGTTTCATTTTTTTTCACACAACAAGTCACATTACAATTCATAATGATTTAAAGAAATATAATAAATTTTGTAAATTCAACTGACACTTACCCAATTTGTACGGATATAATTAAAATTGACAAAAGAATTTTGCCGGACGATAAAAAACATTTTTATTGCGTGTATGCAAGCCGCCGCAATTGTTATAACTATGAAAATTTACACTAGGAAATTTTGGAAAAATAGGGAAAAATTGTAAATTAAATATTCTAACCAGCTGTTTTAAATTTAATTATTCTGTCAAATTTGATATAATTATTTTAATATATGATTTAAGGTGATTTTATGGCGACGATTGAAGAAAAATTTGAGAACTTGAAAGAATATCTACGCGAGCTTGGAAATGTGGCAGTTGCATTTTCAAGCGGCGTTGATTCAACATTTTTGCTAAAAGTTGCGCACGAAATTTTGGGCGAAAAAGCCGTTGCAATAACTGCATCATCAGAATTTTTTCCTGCACGTGACATTGAGGACGCCAAAAATTTTTGCCTAACAGAAAATATCAGGCAAATTATTTTGAATGAGGAAATTTTGAAGATTGAAAATATAAAAAATAATCCGCAGAATCGCTGTTACATTTGCAAAAAAAATCTTTTCAGTAAAATAAAAACAATCGCCGCTGAAAATAATCTTGCTCATGTGGTGGAGGGCTCCAATATGGACGATAACAGCGATTATCGACCCGGCATGAAGGCTATTGCCGAACTTGATATAAAAAGCCCCCTTCGCCACGCTGAACTTTACAAAAATGAAATTCGCCAACTTTCAAAAAAATTAAATTTGTCAACATGGGATAAGCCGGCATTTGCTTGTTTGGCGTCAAGATTTGTTTACGGCGAAAATATTACAACAGAAAAACTTGAAATGGTTGAACGCGCTGAAGAATTATTGCGCGGTAAAAATTTTAAACAGTTCCGCGTTAGAATTCACGACAAACTTGCACGAATTGAAATTTTGCCGTCAGATTTTGAAAAACTTTTAAAACTGCGCGAGGAAATTGTACAAAGTTTTAAAAATTACGGCTTTGATTATGTTTCGCTGGACTTGCAAGGCTACAGAACGGGCAGTATGAATATTGGATTAAACTAAAATTTTTATTGACAATCATAAAATTTGGCGGGTACAATTTGAAAAAATTTTGGGAGGTAAAATTAATGACAGATTCAAAAATTTTTCGAGTTGAACCAGGAATAACCGCCGAATTAATCGGGCAGGAAGTAGAAAATTTTTTGCGCAATGAAAAAGAATTGACAGCTGAAGGAATTTCAAGCCCGGACGGCTATTTTGTACAAGCGAAAGAATCTTCGACGTGGAAAAAATTTGCAGGACTCGGCAAGGCTTTACAAGTTCAAATTATTCCCAGCGGCAAAAATGAAATTATCGTAAATATTGGAATGGGCGAATGGGCAGATAAAGTCGGCGCGGCGGCGGTCGGTATGATATTTTTTACGCCACTTGCAGTAACGGCGGCTATTGGCGCGTACGGACAAAATAAATTGCCTTCAGAAATTTTTGAGTGCATAGAAAAATTTATAATTGACAGCGGGCAAAAAATTAGGCGTAATGGTTATAAAAATAATTCCGCAGAAGGAAGATGCCCCGCTTGCGGCGCAATTAACCCTAAAGGTAAAAAATTTTGTTCAAGTTGCGGAAAAAAATTAATCGGCGTTTGTAAAAATTGCGGTGCAGATATTGAGCCGGGAAAAAAATTTTGCGGGGAATGTGGATTTCCCGTTTGAGAAGTTTTAAGTTAAAAATATCTAAAAACTTTCAAAAAAGGAAAAAATGACGCTCTTAACGAATAAACAGAAAAATTCAAAAGGGCGGTGAGCGAAATGCTTTATGCAATGATTGACGTAGGCTCCAATACAATCCGAATGGCGATTTATGAAATTGACGGCGAGCGCGTAGAAATGCTTATGAAAAGAAAAAATTCCGTCGGACTTGCGTCTTACGTCAAAGATGGCTATATGACACGCGCCGGAATTGATAAAGTTGTTGACGTTATTTCAGAGTACAGATATTTTTTGGACGAATTGGGGATAAATCGTGTTACGGCTTTTACAACGGCGGCTCTTCGCAATTCAATTAACGGCTATGATGCAGTTGAAGAAATTTCCTACCGCACGGGTACAAATATTCACTTGATGAGCGGCGACGACGAGGCAACTTTTGATTTTATTGGAGCAACGCACGATTTACCGGATGACAGCGGTCTTTTAATCGATATTGGCGGCGGCAGTACAGAAATTGTTTACTTCAAAAAACAGACAATTCAAGTTAAAGTGAGTTTGCCGATTGGCTCTTTAAGTTTTCATACACGTTATACAGGGATTCATATTTTGCCGAGCGCGTCAGAAATTGAAGAAATGCACGCGGAGGCAGAGGCTACAGTAAGCGCGGTTGAGGCTTTTAGATATGTTTCGCACGCGCAAATTTGCGGTATTGGCGGAACTTTCAAAGGCGCAATGGCTCTCTATAACGCAATGTACGGAATGCCAAAAAGAAATATGAGAATGGACGTTAAAAGGATTAATGACATTTTACAGCGTTTTCAAAGAGATCATGAATTGATTGTACCAGACAAAGTTTTATTAATGCGAACTGTTCCCGAGCGAATGCATACATTTATGCCCGGCTTAGTAATTGCTGACGTTTTGGCAAAACGTTTCGGCAGTTATCAAATTATTTACAGCGATTCAGGCGTTAGGGAAGGTTATATTTATTCAAAAATTTTAAACAATGAAGATTTTTAAGGAGGAATTTTTTTGAGTGAGAATTTTATTAAAATGGTTTCAGAAATTCACAATGAAAGATATTTAATGCAAACTCACAACTTGATAGCAAATAAAATTCCTTGTGGAATTTTCATAGGATTTTACCCTCAAAGTAATATTTCTGACAATATCAGATATTTAAAAAATGAAGGCGTAAATTTAACTTGCATTTGCACTCTCGGTGAAATTCGTGGATTGGATATTGAAGATTTAGAAATTCCTTTTATAAATATTTTAGAATTGCCCAATAGTGAATTTAAACCTTTGCAAATGTTGTGTTTTAACGAAATTTTTGATTCAATTTTTCGTGAGTATTTTTTAAATTTTGGAATTGATATGCTAAGTGTATCTGATATTGTAAATATGGAAATGCTTTACGATAATTGCATAAAAAATCTTCCGCAACTTTATGAAGTTTATAAAATGTTACCAGATAAAGAATCCCAAAAAGCTTTTTTAGGCGCAATTAAAGGCGGTATAACCGGACGTGTATCAGATTATAATTTTGCACCGGAGCCGCAATATTTTTTGACGGGATTTTTACCTGTTGAAGGCGATATAGCGATTGACGGCGGAGCTTATGACGGGTCAACTTCAAGAGATTTTGCAATGCAAGGCGCGCAAGTTTATGCCTTTGAAATGGACGCTGAAAATTATAAAAAATGCTTGCCGTGCGCAGAAAAATTCGGCTTTACTATTGAAAATTTGGGCTTGAGTAACCAAGAAGGACAAGAATTTTATTTTTCCGGCGATACAGCAAGTCGCAAAGGAATTGGAAATTTAATTGGAAATTTTATAGACCTTGATACTTACGTAAATAAAAAAGATCTTCCGTGTGTCGATTATATAAAACTTGACATTGAGGGCGCGGAACTTGATATGTTGCACGGCGCGGCTAAAACTATTGCACGCTGGAAACCCAAAATGGCAATTTCTGCTTATCACAAGCCCGAAGATTTATGGACGCTTGCACTTTATATTAAATCAATTCGTCCGGATTATGAATTTAAATTTAGACACTACAAGATAGATTGTACTAACTATACTTTGAATGACGCTGAAAGAAATGTTTTAAGACAATTAGGCTTGAGTTATTTTTTGCCAAGTGGTTGTGAAAAGGTTTTGTATTGCCGCTAAATTATTAAAAGATTTCAATAGGGGAGTTTTTTTATGGTTATGCGTCCGGTTTATATTGCGCTTGAAAAATTTCCGTACTTTGAGCGCGTCGAAGTCAACTTTAAATTTTATCAAGGTCGTTCGGACGAGCAAAAAGTTTTGAGCATCCGGAGTTTGCACGCGGCTTTTTCAAATTTGTATCCAGATAAATCTGTGCTTGAAATTTCTACAAAAAGCGAAAACCTTTTGGGTAGGAAACTTAGCGCGTTCAATTTGCCGGTAAAAATTCCCAACAGCGATAAATTTGCATTGCTTGAAAGTGTGTATCAGGGTAGCAAAGTTTTTGAAAATGGCGGACCTTTCGCAGATTTATTTGACAAGCCTGCGCGATATGCTAAAGTTAACGGCAGACTTAGAACAAGCGGCGCACTTATTGCCTTCCAATTTGGCGAAGAAAAATTTTCACTTGAGCCGAAAAACTTTTTTTATAATTGGCTTTACATTACCGCGCTTGCCGCGCAAACTGAACTTGCCGCCGAAGTTTTGAATTATGACGCCTTTACCGATATTGTATTTAATCCGGTAAAATCTATCAGCACTCAAGCAAATTCCGCCGCAATTTTTGTTGGACTTAGTCGCGCAGGTTTTATTGATTCTGCCGTTGAATCTAAAGAAAATTTTTTAAAAATTGTTTACTGCTTGTGATTTAAAATAATTTTTTCGGTAGAAAATTTCTCAAATTTTGTACAAATTGAACTTGCCGCCGCAATTTTTGTTGGACTTAGTCGCGCAGGTTTTATTGATTCTGTCGTTGAATCTAAAGAAAATTTTTTAAAAATTGTTTACGGCTTGTAATTTAAAATAATTTTTCCGGTAGAAAATTTCTCAAATTTTGTACAAACTGAACTTGCCGCCGCAATTTTTGTTGGACTTAGTCGCGCAGGTTTTATTGATTGTCGTTGAA